>OEQY01000095.1_pt1 | contig 26055 bp, 25 predicted proteins | sample 1539871 | NCBI WGS metagenome assembly OEQY01 (sample SAMEA3891877, study PRJEB23780) | metagenome | biome: terrestrial biome; feature: animal house; material: Caecal content | place: Italy | collected 2015-05-05 | reverse complement strand
TACCGTGAGCTGTACGGAATCGCATATCGAGTAGGTAGATGAAATCTTCCCTACTTGATTTCGATTAGCGTATAAAATTTGTTTTGATCTTAGCTTCAGCTTCTGGTGTTTGGATACCTGCCTGTTTTCCCGCTTCGATACATTTGAGAAGCCAGGCCATATTGTCACCAATACGACGCATAATTTGTAATCCTTCTTTATCTTGTTCTACTTCGGTAGGAGTATTTCCATGTACCATATTCCAATAATTGGAAGATACGATTGGCATATTTGCAAATGTAAAATACTTATTTAGCACATCTAAAGAAGCTGTTGTTCCAGCACGTCTTGCGGATACAATTGCTGCTCCTGGTTTATGAGCAAATATTCCAGCTCCATTTCCAGCATAGAAAAAACGATCCAAGAAAGAAATCATAGAGCCGTTTGGAGAAGCATAGTAAACAGGGGAACCAAATACGAATCCATCTGCATTAGCAGCTTTTTCCAATCCAGCATTTAATGTATCGTCATTAAAAATACAACGATGGTTATTTTTTGAACAGGCACCGCATCCAATACATCCTCTTACTGGTTTAACGCCAATATGAAAAATTTCTGTTTCAATTCCGTTTAATTCCAACTGTTTTGCTACTTCTGATAATGCTGTGTAAGTACATCCATTTTTGTTTGGACTTCCATTGATTAATAATACCTTCATGTCTTTTCGGTTTTCTGATTTTTTGAAAGAGAAAAACCTAACCTCCTTTATTATTTTTGTATTTTATGCTTGATGCAGATAATATTATACTGCAAAATAAAAAAGAAAACAATTGTATGTGGTAGATATAGTGTGAATTTGAAGAAATATTAAGATATGGCTTGATTCAGATGCATTTTTAGAATATTATAAATTATAATACCTGACTTCCGTCGTTTCTCTCAAAACCTAGTACTCTGACTCTATCAGCATACAGTTTCTGAAGAGATTTTCGACTTCTTTTTCGGAAAGATATAGTGCATCCAGTCTTCATCCGTACATATTCCTGATAATAAACGACGGGGTCTGGCATTTCATCGGAAATAAGATCTTCCAGATACCCAAAGGCCTGGATGCTTTTCGAACGGGCTTGCTTCTTTTCTTTATCCCAATATCTGTCATACATTTGTAAATAGATTCCTCTTTTTTTCTTATCTTGTCTTAAATAATAGGTCATAAAATCCCTCTAAATCCAGAGTACTATGTAGTGCTATTGTTATATCACAGGAAAAAATTTTTTTCAATAAAAAAGTCCAATAAAAATATCTTGAAAATACGGGAAAAATCAGGAGTTAGAGAAGGGAATTCAAAAAGAAACGACGGAAGATTCCTAGTACTACGACGGAAAACGGGTTTCTTTTTAATTTTTTTCTATGTATAACCTGTTTACAAACCTACTCTGTACAATAATAAATGGAAAACCTAAGAGGATTTCACTATTTTATAAGTTTTGTTAAAAAATACTTGACAAATGGAAGACGAAATGGTAATTTATATTTAAAATATAGTATGTTACTCAGACAGAGGCATTCACTATACATAACCATTATTTTGGATGTTTATGTGTATTTGATGCCTTTTTTGTTTGTTTTAGGCTGTAAAATGGCAAAAATATGCATTCATCCAGTCCTCAAATCAGAAAGGAGAAAAGAAAATGAAGGACAAAATTTTTGGTGTTTTGCAGCGTGTTGGGCGAAGTTTTATGCTGCCGATTGCTATTCTTCCAGTAGCAGGATTATTCCTTGGAATTGGTTCCTCCCTGACAAGTACAGAAATGTTAAAGGCGTACGGATTGTATGAAGTGATGGGACCAGGAACAATTTTATACGCATTTTTCACTGTCTTAAATGAGGCAGGGGATATCGTCTTTGCCAATTTACCGATTCTATTTGCAATGGGTGTTGCGATTGGTATGGCAAAAAAAGAAAAGGAAGTTGCAGCTTTGTCGGGTGCAATTGCTTTCTTTATTATGCATGCAACGATTGGTGCATTAATTACATATCAGTATGCACAGTATGATGCAGCTGGAAATATGATTAAATCTGGAGTAGATGCGTTAAATGAGATTCGTCAAGGATCTGCAACTTCAGTAGTAGGAATTGGCTCTTTGCAGATGGGTGTATTTGGCGGTATTCTTGTAGGTCTTGGTGTCGCTGCACTGCATAATCGATTCTACAGAATTCAGCTTCCACAGGTGCTTTCCTTTTTTGGAGGTACTCGATTTGTGCCAATTATTTCCTCAATTGTATATTTATTTGTCGGCATTTTAATGTACTTTGTATGGCCATTCATCCAATCTGGAATTAGTGCAATTGGAGGATTGGTTATGCAGTCTGGATATGCAGGAACATTCTTGTATGGATTAATGGAACGTGCCTTGATTCCGTTTGGGCTTCATCATGTATTCTATCTTCCATTCTGGCAGACATCGATGGGTGGAACGATGGAAGTTGCTGGTAACCTTGTAGAGGGTGCACAAAATATTTTCTTTGCACAATTAGCAGCAGGTGTGGATAGTTTTAGTGTGGAAGCCACAAGATTTATGTCTGGTAAATTCCCACTAATGATCTTTGGTCTTCCAGGAGCAGCGTTAGCAATGTATCGCTGTGCGAAACCAGAAAAGAGAAAGTTAGCAGGAAGTTTGTTATTAAGTGCTGGTTTGACGGCAATGCTAACTGGTATTACTGAGCCAATTGAATTTACCTTCTTATTTGTGGCTCCAGTTCTGTATGTGATTCATTGTGTATTTGCAGGACTTGCCTATATGTTGATGCATGTATTTCATGTTGGAGTTGGTATGACATTTTCTGGTGGTATTATCGACTTGACGTTGTTTGGTATTTTGCAAGGAAATGCGAAGACAAATTGGATTTGGGTTGTAATTGTAGGTATTGTATATTTTGTTGTATATTACGCATTATTTACATTTTTAATCAAAAAGCTGAATTTAAAAACTCCAGGTCGCGAGGAAGATACCGAAGAGACAAAACTTTATACAAGAGCAGATGTAAATGCAAGAAAAGAAGGAAATAATGCAAGTGTCGAAAAAACAGGTACCGATTCTGTCAGTGAAACAATTACAAGAGGTCTTGGTGGAAAGAAAAATATTAGTGATGTAGATTGTTGTGCAACAAGACTTCGTTGTACCGTGCATAATGCGGAATTAGTAAATGATGCATTATTAAAATCGACAGGAGCATCCGGTGTAGTGCATAAGGGCAAAGGGATACAAGTGATTTATGGACCTCATGTAACTGTAATTAAGTCTAATTTGGAAGATTACTTGGAAACTGCGCCAGATGAGTTATATACGAGTACAGAAACAACAGAAGTAGTAGAAGAGAAAAAAGAAGAAACAAAACAAGAAAAAGTAGTGGAATCCATTATTATTTCAAGTCCAATCCAGGGAATTGCGGCAGATTTGGAAACTGCACCAGATGAAGCATTTGCTAGTAGAATGATGGGAGATGGCGCAGTTGTAACTCCAGTTGATCCAATTGTAAGGGCACCAGAAGACGGAGAAGTATGCTTTATTTTTGAAACGAAACATGCACTTGGTTTTGTAACAAATTCTGGAGTTAGTCTCTTAATTCATATCGGAATTGATACCGTAAAATTAAATGGAAAGGGATTTGAAGTTTTTGTAGAAAACGGACAAAAAGTAAAGAAAGGGGAACCGATGTTGAAGTTGGATTTGGAGTATTTAAAGAAGAATGCACCATCCATCGTTTCTCCAATCTTATGTACAGAATTGGCAGATAATCAAAAGATTCGTCTTTTAAAAGAAGGAAGGGTGAAAGCAGGAGAAGCTCTTTTTGCAGTGGATGTTTACGAATAAAGATTAAGATGAGTGGGATGAGATATGTATAGAATTAAAAAAGTTTTAAACCATAATTCAGTCATTGCAATATGGACAGACAATAAAGAATATTTGATTATGGGAAAAGGAGTAGGCTTTGGCAAGAAGGTCAGTGAACGAATGGAAAAAAGAGCAGAAGACACGGTGTATTCCTTACAGGAATTAACGGAAAGGGGAGAAGCGAAGGAAATTATTAAATCCGTTTCCCCGATTTGTCTTGAACTCGCGAATGAAGTTTTGAATAACGCAGAAAAAGTGTTTGGAAAAATTGACCGAACGATCCTTTTTCCAATGGCAGATCATATTGAATATGCCGTCAAACGAATCCAAAACTGTGAACAAATTAGTAACCCATTAACCGATGATATTCGTGTATTATTTTATAAGGAATATAAAGTAGCACAATGCATTGAATCATTATTATGGGATCGAATGCAGATTGGGATTGACCAGCATGAAATTGGCTATATTGCGTTGCATGTCCATTCCGCCATTGAGGATGAGAATGTATCTCAGGCGATGCAGATTGCGAGAGCAGTAAAGGAATGTATTTCTTTAGTCGAGAAACAGACTGGAAAGAAGATTGATGTTATGTCGTTGGCTTATAATCGTTTGATGAATCATGTACGCTATATGGTCGCACGTGCGATGAGTGGAGAACAGCTTAAATTAAATATGAACGACTATATGGAAGTGAAATTTCCAGAAGCATTTCAAACAGCAACGATTATCTGCGATGAAATTGGGCGAAGTCTCAAATGTAAGTTAGATGAGGTAGAAATTGGATATTTAGCAATGCATATTGAGCGAGTAGCAAGTGACCAGCTTTCAGAAACATAGTCAAGTATGAAAAATTTGAATGGACAACTGAGCATTTGGCAAAAATAGTGCTTCAAGTACTTGACAAATTCTTTTTGCATGGTGTACAATCGTTACCATAGATAAATACGGCGAAGAGAAGTAGTAGGTAACGTAAGGTTTCAGAGAGCTGTCGGATGGTGCAAGACAGTACCCCATATTACTGAACTGGTCTTGGAGTAGCCTGGCAGAACATAGCAGTAAGTCAGGACGGAGTTCCACGTTACGGAAAAAGAGTGCATATCAAATGATATGAAATAGAGTGGTACCGCGAATTCCCCCTTCGTCTCTATGATAAGATGAGACGAGGGGGATTTTTTATGAAAGTGAGGAATTTTTGTTATGGCATCTTATATGCACAAAGAAGTAGAGGCCAAATGGCGTAAACATTGGGAAGAACACCCTATTAATGTAAACGATGGCAAAAAGCCAAAGTATTATTGTTTGGATATGTTTCCATATCCATCGGGAAGCGGACTGCATGTCGGTCACTGGAGAGGTTATGTAATTAGTGATGTATGGAGCCGCTATAAATTATTGCAGGGATATTATCTGATTCATCCAATGGGATGGGATGCGTTTGGACTTCCAGCGGAAAATTATGCAATTAAAAATAAAGTACATCCAGCGATTTCTACGGCAGAAAATATTAAAAATATAAAGAAACAAATTAATCAAATTGCAGCGATTTATGATTGGGATATGGAAGTAAATACAACCGATCCAGCATTTTATAAATGGACGCAATGGATTTTTGTAAAAATGTTTAAGGCAGGATTGGCTTATGAGAAAGAAATGCCAATTAACTGGTGTCCATCCTGTAAGACTGGTCTGGCAAATGAAGAAGTAGTAAATGGACGCTGTGAACGTTGTGGTGCAGAAGTAACAAAGAAAAATTTGAAACAGTGGATGTTAAAAATTACGGCATATGCAGATCGTTTGTTGGAAGACTTAAATAAATTAGATTGGCCAGAAAAAGTAAAGAAAATGCAGGCTGATTGGATTGGAAAGAGTAATGGTGCAGAAATTGACTTTGCAGTAGACGGCAGAGAAGAAACGATTAAAGTTTATACGACCCGTCCAGATACGTTATATGGAGCTACTTTTATGGTTTTAGCTCCAGAACATGCAATGGCAAAAAGTTTGGCGACCGATGAAACAAGAGCAGCCGTGGAAGATTATATTTTCAAAACTTCCATGCGTTCCAATGTAGATCGTATGCAAGATAAAGAAAAGACAGGTGTCTTTACGGGAAGTTATGCAATCAATCCATTAAATGGAGCCAAAATCCCGATCTGGTTATCCGATTATGTACTGGCCGATTATGGTACAGGTGCAATTATGTGTGTACCTGCCCATGATGATCGTGACTTTGAATTTGCAAAGAAGTTTAATATTCCAATTATTCAAGTTATCTCTCCAGATGGAAAAGAACAAGATTTGAAAGAAGCTTATACGGCATCAGGTATTGTAATTAATTCTGGAGAATGGACAGGAAGAGATTCTGCTGAATTAAAGAAATCTGCTCCAATTGAAATTGAAGCAAGAGGAATTGGAAAAAAGACAACACAGTATAAACTGCGTGACTGGGTATTCTCTCGTCAGAGATATTGGGGAGAGCCAATTCCAATTATTCATTGTGAGCATTGTGGATGTGTTCCAGTTCCAGAAGATCAATTGCCATTGGAATTACCAGAAGTAGAACAGTATGAGCCAACAGGAACGGGAGAATCTCCACTCGCTGCGATTGATGAATGGGTGAATACAACTTGTCCAGTTTGTGGAAGACCTGCAAAGAGAGAAACGAATACAATGCCGCAGTGGGCTGGTTCTTCCTGGTATTTCTTACGTTATGTCGATAATAAAAATGATAAAGAATTAGTAAATCGTGAGATTGCAGACAAGTATTTACCAGTTGATATGTATATTGGTGGTGTGGAACATGCGGTTCTTCACTTGTTATATTCGAGATTCTATACAAAGTTTTTACATGATATTGGTGTCGTAGATTTTGATGAACCGTTTACAAAATTGTTTAATCAAGGTATGATTAATGGTAAAAATGGTATTAAGATGTCGAAATCCAAAGGCAATGTAGTTTCTCCAGATGATTTGGTAAAAAATTATGGATGCGATGCATTGCGTCTGTATGAATTGTTCGTAGGTCCGCCAGAATTGGATGCAGAATGGGATGACAGAGGAATTGATGGAGTATATCGTTTCTTGAATCGTTTCTGGAATTTAGTACAGGCTTCCAAAGATCTGGATATTCAGCCTACAAAAGAAATGATTAAACTGAGAAACCGCTTAGTTTATGATATTGAAACACGTTTTGAACAATTCAGCTTAAATACAGTAATTTCTGGATTTATGGAATACAACAATAAGTTAATTGAGTTGTCCAAAAAACAAGGTGGAATTGATAAGGAAACACTGAAGACGTTTGTAATTTTATTAGCTCCATTTGCTCCTCATATGGGAGAAGAACTTTGGGAACAGTTGGGTGGAACGGATAGTGTGTTCCATAGCCAATGGCCAAAATATGAAGAAGAGCATTTAAAAGATGATGAGGTAGAAATTGCAGTTCAGATTAATGGAAAAACAAAAGGAACGGTTACAATTCCAGCCGACATTACAAAGGAAGATGCAATTGAAACTGCGAAAAAGGCACTTGGAGATAAGTTAAATGGTGTTATTGTAAAAGAAATTTATGTTCCAGGACGTATTATTAATATTGTACAAAAACCTGCCAAATAATAAATTTTAGCAAAGAAGAATTCTGCAACTCCATATGGTTAGGTTGCAGAGTTCTTTCTTTCGTATGAGGTAAACATGAAAACAATTAAACAAAAGATCGGTGTAATCTTTGGCTTTATTCTATTTTTTTTCATTCCGTTTCATGTACAGGCATCCGAATATGGAGAAGACGCCAATGTTTATACAAAACAGCTTATACAGCAGTATGCGATAGGTTCTTCTATGGAAGAACAATCGCAAGCTCTTCAAAACTTTTTATTAGATCGAATTCATTATATGGGATACAATCCGTTGGAATATCCGTTTGCAAATGTGGAAAATGGCGGTTATACAGGAAAAAATATTGTATTTCGCAGAATTGGACTAAGTGAAAAAGAAATTATTTTGGAAGCATGTTATAAAGGAAATGCGGTAGGAACAGGAATTCTGTTGGAAATGGCAAATCAACTTGCAGCGCAAACGGAGCTTCCATATACCATTCGTTTCCTTCTTACAGATATGGAAACAATGCAAGGAACAAAGCAGTACCTGGATCAGCTAACAGAAGAAGAAAAGGCAAATATCGTGGCGTCGGTTTCTTTTAGTACTATGGATGGACAAGAAAGTATTCAGATGCAAATGCCAGAGCAGGAGGCGTATCAATGGCTGGGAAAACAGATTCAGTCCATTGCAGATCAAATTAAAATATCTGTTCCAGTGCTTATAAAAGAATCTTCGATCTGGGAACAAAATCAAATTCCTCATGTATGCATTACGGCATCCAATACATATAGTCAACTAAGAAGCGCTGCAATGCTTTTGGATGTATGGATTGGAAATGCAAGTGAAAATGTCGATACGGCAGTGATTTCCGAACAATATTTAAAACAGCATGGAACAGAGCTTCAGATGAATCAACTGACTTTTTATGGAATTCCAGTTGAAAAAGTCATTGGGGCAATTGTGATAGCCGCATGTGGAGCTTGTTTACTTGTATTTTTCTTTCAAATAGAATATGCAATACGAAAAAGAAAACGAAAGGAACGGTATTAAGAAAAAAGATGGAATAGAAATTAGCCAGTAGAGAGGATCTACTGGCTTTTGCTAATATAGGAGAAAAATTGTTCTTCATTGTTTCGATTGTGGTTTACGTTTTCCAATCAGCTTAGACATTTGCCGTAACATTTCTACTTTTTTTCGTTCAGCAGGAGACATATTAGCAGTCATTGCACGTACAAGCAGTTCCGTTTCTTCGTCACTGAATTGGATTCCTTTTTCATTGGCACGTTGTGTAATACTCATTAGAAATGGCATTACTTCACTTTGTTTTTTCTTATTGGCTTCTTTCATCAGAGAAGCCAAAAATTCCATCTTTTCGGAAGCAATGTCTGGATTATCCTTCTTCATATATCCCTCCAATTTATAAATTTTGTGAATCTTCCATTTCCTTCCATAGTTTCATGACTTGATTGAAATTTAAAATGGTATCAATCATTTCTTGTTCTTTTGGTGTACAAAAATCACGAATTGCCTGGATTAGTCCACTTTCTCGATTTTCGTCATTAACAGAACAACTAGAAAAAATTTCTTCTTGCTCCTTATCGAAATCGTGTAATGTATGCATAATTTGATTAATTTTTAGATAGGTAAGAAATATCCTCCTTGTATCGTTAGATAAATAAGGAAGAGAGGCTTTCATTATCATCATGTAACGATCTTCAGTAGAAAGCATATCATCCCTCCGTTCCGTTGTATCCTTTAAAAAAACTATATGCACAAGAGCAGCAGATTATCCCAAACTGAATATATTAGTTATTATAAAAATAGTGATTGTGGAAACACGAAAGTGCCGATCAGTCAATATTTCTAGGATAGTGATGCCTACAAAGCAGGCATGAAAGTTTAAATAGAATTTATATTTAAAATGAACCTAATATTGGGAGGTAATTATGTTAATTATAGATGGAAATGCAGTTTATGAAATGGATGAAGAATGTATGAGAAAACACCATATTAGTCGTCAGCAACTATATAATGGTGAGGAAGCAGAAGTGAGTCACCCTACAACGGTTGTAAAAAAGGCAAGATATACTGGGGAAGGGATAACGGCTGCGATTTTAGATACGGGAATCTACCCTCATCCAGATTTTGGGAATAGAATTATTGTATTTAAAGATTTTGTTTCTGGAAAACGATATCCATACGATAAAAATGGGCATGGTACCCATGTAGCAGGTAAAAATCGGTTTACAAAGTAAACAAAATGTGTTATGGTAGTGAGGTAAAGTCAGACATTGCACGAAATTAGGAAAGTCTGTTACAGAAATTTTTTGGAAATTAAGTGGAGGTTACTATGAGAAAGAAATTATGGAAAACAGCTGCGGTAATTATGGCAGCATCTGCTATGTTATTAACAGCATGTGGTGGTACAGGAGATAATACATCGAGTGAGAATACAGAGGCACAGGAAGGTAACTCGTCAAATGCTGCAAGTGGAGAATCAGAAAGCGGAGAGGATTTGTCTTTGCAGAAAGTAAAGGATGCAGGAAAGTTTGTACTTGGTTTGGATGCAACCTTTAAGCCAATGGGTTATACGGATGAAAATAATGAGATTGTAGGGTTTGATATTGATTTAGCAGAAGCAGTTTGTGAAAAACTTGGAGTAGAATTAGTAAAAGAGCCAATTAATTGGGATACAAAGGAACAAGATTTAAGTGTGGGAAAGATTGATTGTATTTGGAATGGGTTATCGGTTAGTCCATCGAGAGAAGAGGCTTTTAACTTATCAGAGCCTTATATGAAAAATGCCATGGTTTTTGTTGTTCCAGAGTCGAGTGATATTAATTCTGTTGATGATTTAGCTGGAAAAAAAGTAATCGTTCAGAATGGTTCAACGGCACAGGATACGCTGGCTGCATCACAGCTTGCAGCAAATATGGAGATTTCAAGTATTGCTACAAATGTGGAAGCATTGCAGCAAATGGATATTAATTTAGTGGATGCAGTATTTATGGATGAAGTAGTGGCTCAGTATGAAATCCAAAACTCAGGTAAGGCTTATCGAATTTTAGATGAGGGATTATCAGAAGAAGAATATGCAATTGCATTCCGTAAAGAAGATCAGGCATTACGTGATGAGGTACAAAAGATTTTGAGCGAATTAAAAGCAGATGGTACGGTGGGAGAAATTTCTACGAAATGGTTCGGAAGTGATATTACAACAATCGAGTAAATGTAATACATAATTTTTAGTCAGCCGAAACTGGGGAAAGGATCTGGTTTCGGCTGTTATCTGTGCGATAAACCCGTCAAGCGGATACTGTGCTTGCACAAGTGGACATTTGACGGGTAAGTACAGCGAACGGTTTTACCGTGAGCTGTACGGAATCGCATATCGAGTAGGTAGATGAAATCTTCCCTACTCGATTTAGAAACTATCTTGATTTTTCTCTTTATACTCGGAAATCAGTTCCTCTGTCAAATACTCATCGCTCATACAGTGCAGATCAGATACGCCTTCACTTATTAGACGATAAATGGTTGAGTGATAGAAGAATCTCAGAGCATCATCCAAGGATAGGTTTTCTTTTTTCGAAAATTGCTCGATAATTCGGGCATATTTTTTTTGCAATAAAATAGGATTGGCGGTCAAAGCTGTTCACTCCCTTCATAGTGCAGATACTCATCAAGAGCGTTCTGCGTTCGGAAACATATTTGTAAGTTGGGCTTTTCATAGCGCAGGCGGCGAATGGCTTCTCCTTTGTCAATCAGATTATCAAAGTAAAGCTCAACGGTATTAAATACCTTATCGTTGGCGACACCGCCAATCACTATATCATAATCTGTTGTATCATTTCCAGTTCTGCATTTCAGAATAAAGTCGAGCCATTCTTCAGAATAGCTTTCAAATCTCAAAATCTTAAGTTCCTGATAAGCCTTTTCATCAAAAATGTAACAAGAAACAATTGCGTTTTTGCCACGACGCTTGAATTTTTCACACCACTTTATTGCCTGATCGTAAAGAGGTGTTGTGTAAAAGCCACGTCCAAAATCGACATTTTCTCTGGAATGTAATAAATCTGGAGTTTGAATCTCCAGATAGGAGCCATGATATAAAATCATAATTGGATACCCCTTTCTTCCATTAAGCTGATAATATCATCTACGATATAGTCCTTACTTTGGGTATGAAGCATCTCATACTCTGGTACGATATAACTATTTAAAATATCGCTTTTTTCAGTCAACGCCTGATAAACTTCTTCGGCATTTTTTTCCAGCTTAATGGCAATATTTTCGATACAGAATACAGCAAATTCCAGCTCATCTGTATTTGTTATTTTAGAGTTATCTAACATGGTTGAAGCACCCCCTGTTATTCATATTCAAAATGGTTTGTATCGTCGTAATCTCCAAGATCATCTTTCAGGAAATCTGACTTCTGGATGTACATGGGATTTACCAGCTCACCTTTTTCGTGCAGAAGGCTGAACTTATAGTCCAGCAGTGCTGCGGGAACGTAAAGCTGTTTTGCGGTTTCAAAGAACGAGTATTCGGACAAAAGCTCTAATACTTCGCTATCCTCTAAGAGTAACTCTGCTGCAAAGAAGTTTGCTTCATCTTCTTCCAATCGAGCTGCCGTCCAACACTTCCATTTCCTGAAATCCTTTCATCATGGCAATCTGAGCATGAAGCACAGCGTGTCCTAATTCGTGAGCAACTAAGATACGTTCCAATATATCATTCACATTACTGTCAATGACAATATTTTTTTATCAGTTTTTCAACTGTTTCAATAATGCGTGCTGCCGTTCTTACTTGCTTCACCTCCCAATCGGACACAGAAAACAGTTGTCTGCGAGTGAGGTCTGACTTAATGGTTGCTATTCCGTTTGCTTATGTTTTCTGTATTTTTTAGCAGTGAATTTTTCCCTTGCATTCTTTTTAGAGTCCATATAGACCGACATCAACGCCTGAAAAAACACATCTTTGGCATCTTCATCCAGATCTCCACTGGCAAATAAAGAACTTACTCGTCCCAATACTTCCTGAGCTTCCTTTGCACCTTTGGCACCAAACTGCTTTCGTGCTTCAGCGAGGAACATATCTTCATCTATACGGCTTTGTTTATCGGTTTCCTCATCGTCCAAAAGATAGGAAACAGATATATGCAAGGCTTCCGCCAATTTTCTGATATTGTTTTTTCGAGGGAGTGTTCCCAACTGCTCATAGGTGTAGAGAGAACGTTCAGAGATTCCGGTTAACTGGGCAAGTTCTGTCTGAGAAAGATTCATTGCCAACCGAGCCTCCTTTACTTTTTCGCCAAATGTCATGTCCTTTCCTTCCTTTCTATGAAATCATTTATTCGTAACTTCCGATCATTCGTTGATAAACTTCTGAAAATAAATATAATAGAACTTGAAAACAGAAGTTTAACTTCACTTTTATTATATATCGGAAGTTGCAATTAGTCAATAAGTTCCAGATGTAACTTCTGGTTTTTATATTGTATCTTACAGTTTGAACATGATATGTACTGGTTATTCTGTCCATGCTTCGGCATTTTCTTTCCCTTTGGCTGAAAGTGGACTTAGAAAGGAATTTGTATATGAAATAGAACTGAAATGAGTTTTTATGAGCAGGAATAACACTCAGACTTTACATAGCATTCGTATGATGTGCAGGATGCAGAAAGTGGATGAAAAAGTTTTGTATGACCGTTCCAGGCTGATTCTTTCCATTTATCGGGATGTCTGCTGGTCTACAATGGGAAGAGCAGAAGAAGTCTATGATGATTTGATTTGTACCTGTGGTACCAGCTTGGATGGAGCACTGATTTATCTGGAAACCTTTGCTCCTGATGAAGCAAGAGAACGTTTTGAAGAAAAAATTCGGAGCCTGTTTGAAACAAAATGGATCATTGAACTGGTGGATAATGCTATGGGACGAATCTGGGAATACCCTTGTCGGGGAGATTTATATTGTGAGATACTCTCCAAATGTTATTTGAACAGATTTAAGTATAAAGAAACTGAGATGCTGGAAATAATGGAGCACTTATTACGACCGCAAAAAAGAAGCTGTTATGCTTTTTGGTTTGTCTCTGTGGGGCAATGCAATTCCCATGCTAAAGGAGTTTCTGGCAACTGCGAGAGAAGATGAAACAATGGGTTATGAAATTTGGAAAGTCCGACAAAAATCCGATTTTTTTCCTACTGAAAGTCCGACATGATTAGTGGTAAAGTTAGTATGCTGGGAGAGCGCAGCATACAGTTTATAGTTGAATCAATGATTTAGCCTCGTACCGAAAGGTATGGGGCTTTTTTTATGCCTTCTTCCAGACATTGGCATGAATAGGAGTCAGAGAAATCCTCTGGCTCTTTTTTCTTGCCTGAAAGGAGGACAGGCAGATGAAAGAAAGGTTTACAAACCATATTCGGGACTCTCCTTATTTCATTTATACAAATAACCAGTAGTTTGTGTCTGTCATGACATCTGCGATTTCCTGTTGGCAGAGGAATGGAACTGAATCAGGGCATAAAAATTTCATTCAGGACAGCGTTCAGATTTGTAGTCTCGATCTGGTGCGCCATCCTCATTTCCGCTTCATTCCGTTTCATCTATCCAACTCCGTTCTTTCGCTTCAATATAAGCGAGCGATAAATTGTTAACTTTTCGTGCTATGTATTGCTTCCTTCGTGCAAATAGAATATAGTATAACTACTAACACGAAGAGAGATGATAGCATTTAACTAAAAAAGAGCGAGTCACAGTCTATGCGGCAAAACGAAGCATAGATTGTGGCTCGTTCAAGCATTTTCAACGAAATAATTTAGGCTCGGCACTTTGGTGAAAGATAGTTTGCGTAACTTTAGCTAGATCCTAAACGTCGAAGTTTTGCTGGTATAAAATAATCGCTATGCCGTTATAATTTCTGTCAATACTCCCAGCAGCTCCTGATCTAATTCCATGGCTTGAAGCTGAGAAAGAAGCATGAGTTTGTCTTTGGATGTTCGAATCATTTGATACAGAATATCTTTTAAAACAAATTCTATTTCTGCTTGATTGAGAAATTCAAAGCAGCGAATAACGATGTCATTTTCTGTTTCTTGGATGTTCTTTAGTAAGATTCGGATTTCCTGTGATGGATTATTTGTTTCTATGGTGCAGCGAAGACTGGATATTTCTTTATCATAAGAAATTTCCCCGCCTCCGTTTTCTCCTGTTGTGGAGATTGTAACATTGGATTCAAGGAAGTTATCTGTGGAAGTGGTTGATGGCGCTGATTCCACTCCATGGAAGATTATATTCCAAGTTCTTTTTTGCGGCAAAAGTTCCAAACATCCTTGTGGAGTTTCGATGATTAATTCTGCTGCATTTTCCTGATGATTCCAAGAGAAGTGAATTGGGGTCTTTACAAATTTTCCTTTTTTGTAATCTTCTGTTTCATTATCATCTTCATAAAGTACAAAATTTCCATCTGCTCCAGGATAAACATGAAGGCAGAGTTTCTCCGGATTTTTCTGGATGCTGTCCAGCTCTTCTGTCATGGGGATAATGGCTCCTGCTTTGGCCAGTACTGGGAATGAAGCCATGCTTCTATACAGATTCATCATTCTTCCGCCTTGGTATTTTAGTCCTGTAAATACGTCATAGTAACTTCCTTCTGGAATCCATGTTTTTACTTTTCCTACATTAAGACGATCAATCTGAGGGGAAGTGATAGGGGCACACAGAAGTTGATCACCAAAATAATATTGGTTTGGTACTGCATAGGCTTCTTCTTTCTCTGGATAATCGTAATACATAGGAAGCAGTAATGGTAGACCTTCTTCATAGGTACGATGGTTCATAGTATAAAGATATGGAACGAGTCGATGTCTCAACTGAAGGAAGTCTTTCATCATATCTTGAATTTCTTTTCGATATCTCCATGGCTCTTTTGCATTAAATTCACTGCTGGTGGAGTGAAGACGCATAACAGGGGAGAATACTCCGAATTGAAGCCAGCGCCCAGCCATATTGTCATCTTTCACTCCCATCATATGTCCGCCGATATCATGGCTCCACATACCATATCCAATATTAGAAGCAGTAGCTGTGAAATACGGTTGAAAATTTAAAGAATCCCATGTAACAATAGTATCTCCTGAAAATCCTACTGGATAACGATGGCTGCCTGGACCTGCATATCTGGAGAAGGTCATAGGACGTTTTCCAGTTCTTCCATTATCTAAATAATGATAATGATTCAATACCCATAATGGGTCTAATCCTTCTATTTTGCTAATTCCTCCAGACTGCCAGTCTAGCCACCAGAAGTCAACTCCCTGTTCTTCCATAGGATGATAAATATATTCAAAACATGCTTCCAGGAAGTCAAGATTGGTTGGATCAAAGTTAACTGGTTGTTCGTTTTCCCAATCTACGCCTAATTTTTGTGCAATAACTTTATATTGCTCTTCACAGGCACGAATACCATCTGCTGGGTGGACATTGAGCGTTACTCTCATATTCTCATTGTGAAGCCATTTAAGAAAACCTTCTGGATCAGGAAATAATTCTCTATTCCAAGTATAGCCTGTCCATCCACTTCCATATTTTGGATCAATGTCTACGACATGCCAATCCATATCTACAACTGCTACAGAAAAAGGAATTTCTTCTTTTTCAAAGCGGTTTATTAATTCTTTGTATGAGGATTCTGTATATTTATAATATCTGCTCCACCAGTTGCCCATTGCATATCTAGGAATCATCGGGCTTTTTCCGCAAAGATAATAAAATGCTTTTAATGCCTCTTTATATTGATGTCCATATCCCCAAAAGTAAAGATCTTCTACTTGATGTGTTCTTGGTTCTATCCAGCCATCCTCTCTAAGAAGGAGAGAGTTACTGTCATCCATTAAAGAAAAACCATTTTTTCCAATAATTCCTCTATCTAAAGAAGTTGCTCCGTCAACTCCATCCAGAGTTCTGCATGTTCCTTTTAAGTCATTAAAGTCTTGTCCATAGTACCAGATGCTGTCATAAGCACTGAAGTTTCCCATGGCTTGGATGGATAAACCATTTGGTGAAAATTTCTTTTTATTATAGATCAAATGAAGCATAGAAGTAAAGATTTCCAGCTGTTCTTCGGTCTCTTTGTAAGTGAAATTTACTTTAGGAAAATTACGATTCCATACGCATTGAGTTGCTCGATCTTCAAAAATTCCCTCTTCACTGTATTCTAGTCGTATCAATCCTTCTGTAAGTAAAGTAATTCTGTATTTTTCTCCCTGCAATATATTTTCTTTCAATGCGATAGGATGCATAGTAACTTGCCAATTTCTTTCCATTTGTCTCTCCTCCTATTTTGTACAATATTGATTTTTATATTATCCTTTTACAGCACCTGAAGCGATACCTGCAACGAAACGTTTCTGGAAGATTACATATACAATGATTACAGGGAGGATGGAAATAGTAGTTGCTGCGAATAATCCGCCGTAATCTGTGGAATATCTTCCGTTGAATAAAGTTAATCCTACTGCCAGTAATTGCTTACTTTCACTGTCAATCATTAAATAAGGCCATAAGTAATCTTCCCATACCCATAAAAATTGGAAAATAGCGATTGCTGAAATTCCATTCTTACATAAAGGAAGAATTAGTCTGTGGAAGGTTTGAAATTCGTTTGATCCATCCATTCGGGCTGCTTCAATTAGTTCGTCAGGAATTGTTTCCATATTTTGTTTCATCATGAAAATACCAAATCCACTGACCATTACTGGTAAAATTAAAGATAGATAGGAATCCTGAAGTCCTGCTTTCATAAACATGGTGTATCTAGGAATAATCGTTACAGACCAAGGAATCATCATTGTCATCATAACAAATCCAAAAATGATATTTTTTCCTTTAAATTGATATTTACCAAGAACATATCCGCAGATACAGCTTGTATAAACTACTAATACCGTTACAATTACTGCTATCATAATACTATTAGAGAAATATCTCAAGAAATTAAAGTTTTCCTGAAGATTTAAGTAGTTGTCAAGAATAGGAACTTTAGGAAGAAGTGTCTGTTCCAGCGCTTCAATTTCTCCATTCGTTTTAAAGGAAGATAGCACCATCCAGACAAAAGGAAGTACTGTGACTACTCCCGCTAAACAGAGTACTATAAATAAAATCGCTTTTAATATTTTATGTTTCATAAACAAGATCCTTTCGTTTGTCGTTGGCGGAAACCCACTGCCTTTCGGTGGTGGGAGGAGCCTGATAAATTGTTACAAGAACATAACTTTCCATACTATAATACATGTATAGAGAAAATCGTTGTTAATATAAAACTTTAAGCGTAATTGTGAAAATACACGCTAATTATTTTTTCCTGTGAATTTAAAGGAGATCACAGTGAAAATTGCCGTCAGCACTAAGATAAACAGAGATATTGCAGAAGCATATCCAAAGTTGTATTGCTTAAATGCCTGGTCGTATACTAAGTAAGAGCTTAAATAGGTGGAAGTTCCAGGACCGCCTTTTGTCATAACTAATACAGGCACATATGCTTGTAAGTAAGAGATAATGGAAGTTACAACTACAAACAGCATGGTAGGCTTTAAGAGTGGTAAGGTAATATATCGGAATGTTTGCCATGCGTTAGCTCCATCAATACTGGCAGATTCATAGCTGTCAGAAGGAAGAGATAAAAGTCCTGATAAAAACAGAATAACTGCATATCCGAAATCTTTCCAAATGGTCATAATCATTAGTGATGGTAAAGCAAACTTACTATCATAGAGCCAGTTAATATCAAAACCGAAGATTTTATCAATTAGTCCAAACTGAGGATTATACATAATCATCCATACATATGCTACAGCGACTAAAGGTGTTACGGTAGGCATATAAAATACCGTTCGAAAGAAGGTTTTATGCTTTGTCATTTTGGAATTCAGTGCGTAGGCAATGGCTAAACCAAGGATGACACGGAAGGTAACTACTACGACACAGAACAATATCGTGTTAATCATTGATTGCCAGAAAGTAGGATAAGAAAACATTCGGATGTAGTTATCAATGCCGAGCCAATTATAGGTTTGGTTTAACGGATTCCATTGATGAAAACTTCCAGCGATTACCATGATTACAGGAATCACCAAAAATATTGTCATATAAATGATAAGAAATCCCATAACTAAGTTTCTCATCCAAATTTCACTTTTACTTTGCAGAGGTCTTCTCTTCCAGAACATCTCCATCCCTCCTATTCTTCATAATATTTGTAGAGATTTTCGCTAGCGGTAAAATTCGCATTGGCTAAGTCTACGTTAATAATATCGTTGGCAGTTGCTAAAGCTTTATCCATGCTTTTTCCATTATAGAGAATATCTTCTCCTGCAATTTTCATATTGGTTTCTAAAGTGGAAGGCATAGCTCCTGGCCAGATATATCGATCAATATGAGGTCCTACGGTTTTTACAATAGGTGTGTCTTTTAATTCTGCATTTTCCATAAGAATTGTTTTCGCAGGAATTAATCCGCCTTCTTTACATAGTGTGACTTGAACATTGTCGTTGGCAAAATAAAATCTCATAAAATCTTGTGCTACTTCCATTTGTGCTTCAGAGGCGTTTTTATTGATTGCTGGAGTAGCTTCGCCGTTATAACGGTAATAAGCGTAAGGAGTATCTTCAGAAGGAATTGGAATTTCAAAGTTTCCATATTCTAAATCTGGATAATTGATCTTTAAATTATTAACGAAATGACCCCATACAAAAGTCATAGCGCTTTGTCCTTGATAAAAACTCTGCTCGCAATTGGTTCCAAAGTCTTTATCACCTACATGATATTTTTCATATAAATCAACGAGCAGTGTAACAGCCTGCTTCATACCATCTCCATCGACCTGTGCTCTGGTTCCAGCTGTGTCAAAAAGATTGGAACCAAACTGATAATTTAGACCGAGAGCGATAGCGTTAAAGTATTGATTATAGTTGAATCCTGCACGAATCATTTTGCCGTTTTCATCAAATTCGGTGAGTTTCTGAGCAACTTCAATAAATTCATCCCAAGTGGTAGGAATGTCCTCTGTTGTAAGTCCTTCTGCTTCCCAAATTTCTTTGTTGTAATAAACCATTCCAGTGGAAAGTCCATAATCTGCATAGTAGATTTTACCATCTTTTAAATGAGAAGCCGCAGATGGATAATCTGCAATAAGTTCTTGTGTATCAATGTCAAATGGCGCCATGTAGTTAAAAATCAAGTTCTCGTAGCTATTATGTACATTAAATAAAGTAGGACCGTCCTCACCTTTCTGAAGGGAAAGAGGTAATTTTGTAAAAAATCCATCCCAAGGATTGTTAATAATATTAATTGTAACATTAGGATGAATCTCTTCATACATATCGGCAATTCCTTGGAACATATCTTCTGAAGCCCATACCCACCAATCAATGGAAATTGGCTGACCATCGTTGACTAGGTGATTTGGGTCATATTTTACAGTGTTGCCCATAACTGCCATCCCCTTATCTGCCTGAGTATCAGTAACTCCTTGCTGTGCTCCGCCAGGGGAATTTTTTTCTTGACAGGCACCTAAAGAGAGAATCATTGCTCCTGCCAAAAACAAAGAAAATAACTTCTTCATTTCACACCTCCAAATAAATTAATTCGAATAACGTTAGCGATAACATTTGCTTCATTATAACCCTTTCAATGATATAAGTCAATATATTTTGGAAAATTTTGTTGCAAAAATTGAATTTTTTTATTATAATGACGTTAACGATAACTATTTGGGGTGAAAATCTATGATAACTTTAAAGGATGTAGCAGAAAGGGCAGGTGTTAGTACCATGACGGTTTCCCGTGCCCTAAATGGAAAGAAAAAAGATGTTTCTCCGGAAACGGCAAAAAAAATTAAAAAAATAGCAAAGGAAATGGGATATATTCCAAATTCTTCTGCTAAAGCTTTGGCTTCTCATTCATCGAAACTCATTGCTGCCATACTTATGGATCGTGAAAATCAGCCAAATCCTCTTGTGGATTCTTATAATAGTTCTTTTTTCGGAGAATTGGCTCGAGAAATTCAAAAAAACGGTTATGACTTAATGCTTCATTTTATCAAAGACTATTCTGAAATTAACTATTGTTTGAAATCTTGGAAATTAGCTGGAGCAGTATTTATTGGATTTTTTGACGATAATATTCGTCAAATTCAAGAGGATAACCAGATTCCAATGGTTTTTACAGATAGTTATAGTACGGTAAGAAGAATTACAAATATAGGAATTGATGATTTCCATGGAGGAGAACTGGCTGCTAAATATTTTTTACTTAAAAATCACAGAAATCTGTCTTTTATTGGACCAGAAGCAATTAGTAATGGTGTTGTTATGCATCGCCTTCAGGGATTTTGCGATCAATTGAGAAGGTCTGGAATCCGTCTTGCACCAGAACATATTATTAATTTTTCCAATCAAAATATGGAAGACATATTGAGAATGCTGAAGAATAGTCCCGAACCAGTAACTGGTATTTTTACTACTGCGGATAACTGTGCGTTTGATATTTATGCGGCGGCCCATCGTTTGGGATATAAAATCCCTGAAGATTTCTCAATTATAGGGTTTGATGATAATTTTATGAGTTATCGAGTTGTACCTCCTTTGACTACCATTCGTCAAGATGTTTGTCAAAAAGCTCAATTAGCCTGTCAGATGCTTATGAAAAAAATTGAAAATCCGAAGGCTCCAGCCGAAAATATTATTCTAGATGTGGAGATGGTAGAACGGGAATCCGTGCGAGATTTGCGTGTATGAAAAGGAAGTTAAAATTTTTTGTGATTCTATCTATAAAAGGACAGAACGTTTTCCAATATGGATAAAACCAGTCTGTCCTTTTCTCGCATCGATGCTTGTAATAACATGAAATTATAGGTTGTTTAATGAAAGTTTACTGATGTTGAATATAGGGAAAGTTTATTTAAAATACTTCCAATATCATCATTGATACAAATAGATTTCTTTTTAATCTCGTCTGGTGCAAACGCTTCCCCGTAATTTAAACTGGCATAAGTGGCATCTGGCCAATCCTTTGTCATATGCATGAATGGTATCTTTATTATGATTGGCGTATTTGCTCCAGTGCCTAGATCAAGAAATAGTGTTTTCCTGTTTTTGTGCCTACGCAGGAATTCTTCATAATATCTGGCATGAACGTTCCATCCATCATCCTGTACAAAACTGTCATCGGATCGGAGGTTCATGTTCATAGGCTTTCCACACTTCGGACAATGGGGAACTAGTTCCGTTGGAATGGACATTTTAAGGGTTACATTCTCAGGAAAAATTAATGTATGATCTTCAGCAATGTCGAAGCCTTGTGCTTTCACCATCTTGCGAATGAGGTCTTCATTATCATAGGTTTTCGGATGACAAGGTTCGCTGCATTGAAATAGCCCGTAGTCTCCTTGTGTGTAAAAGATTCTATGATTATCAAATCCTGCTTTTTGAAAACAATGATCTACATTTGTGGTGATAACAAAGTAGTCTTTCTCTTTTACCAAGTTAAATAATTGATTATAGACAGGTTTTGGAGCGTTCATATAGCGATTGATGTAGATATAACGACTCCAATATGCCCAATATTCTTCAAGGGTGTTGTATGGATAAAATCCTCCAGAATACATATCATTGAAGTGATATTTCAGATGGAAGTCATGGAAGTATGTCTCAAAGCGTTCTCCAGTATAAGTAAAACCAGCAGAAGTGGAAAGACCTGCGCCTGCACCAATAATAATCGCTTCTGATTGTTCCAATGTTTCCCGAAGTTTTTCAATACCATTTTTTGTATCGTAAATTCTAAATGGTCCAAACATGATATAACTCCCCTTTCGTTATATTTTTTGTCGTTGAAGCAAGTTTTTGTAAATATCAAAATCGCTTTTTTTAAAGACGTTGAATATTATTTTCATTTTGCTATTAGTACGCTCTTTATATTTGTTGACCGTTTTCACTGCAATTTCTGCTGCTTTCTCATTTGGAAAATGAAATTCACCTGTTGAAATACAGCAAAATGCAATACTTTTTACTCCGTACTGTTCTGCAAGTGTTAGGCAGGAGCGATAGCAGGAAGCCAGTAAGTCGTTTTCTTTTTTGGTGAGCCACCCATGAACAATTGGACCGACGGTATGCAAGATATAGTTACAAGGCAGATTGTATGCAGGTGTAATTTTGGCTTTGCCAGTCTCTTCTGCATGACCCTGTTTTTGCATGATTTCTTCACAGGCGATCCGAAGTTGAACACCAGAAAACGTATGAATTGCATTATCAATACAGCTATGACAGGGAACAAAGCATCCAAGCATTTGAGAATTCGCTGCATTAACGATAGCATCACAGCGTAACGTAGTAATATCACCCTGCCAAAGATAAATGCCCTTTTGTATAGGAGTTAAATCGGAAAGGTCCGTAATGCCTTTTTGTTTTATTTCTTCTTGTAAATACGCATCTTGTATTGTTAAAAAATCCTGATTGATAGGTTGTGGCATACGAATATTGAAAAGAGAACGGAGTAAATTTTTTTGGTCTTGTTCATTGGCAGGAATTTTTATATTTGAGTAGCTTGATTGTTCACGAAGCAACTCTTGGATTAAATAAATTCGTCTTTCTGCTTGTGTCATTTTATCCACTTCCTTATTCGTTTACTTGGCGTTTGATTGCAGAAACAGGACAATGTTCAAAGCAGTTTCCACAGTGCAGACAGTTATTTTGGCGAATCGAATAAGGGCTGCCTTCTTCAATCGCTTGCTGTGGACATACTGTCTGACAGGTACCACATCCAATGCATTCGTCAGAAATTAGATATCCTTTTGGTTGGATCGCAGCATTGCCGATTACATAGCTTTCTCGAAAGATTGGGTTTACTCCGAGATTAAAATATTCTATGGACATATCCCGAATACAAAAAATGATGCCGATGCTGCGAGTATCTCCAGGATATACGTTAGAAAGATAAGGCTGTTCGTTAAAAATAATGTCTCTCCATTTTTCTTGTTCTTCCTCAGGAGCAGGTTTTACAGTACCAGTTAAACGGATCATTTCTTTATACATAGTATAACCGAGTATCTGCACTTTTTCGGTATCCAAAAGCTCTTTACAGAAGTCTTTTCCTCTGGCAGTAAAAAAATAAATTGCATCTGGTTCGTAATGAATGGCACTAATATTTCGCACCTGAGGATTGCCATTGTGATCTACGGTAGCAAAGGATAAAACGCCGACATATCCTAGTTTTTTCAGACAAGTTTGTGCATCCATTTGTTACAGCCCCCTTTCATCTGTGATTTCTTTCCAGCATTGTGGGTCGGGTGCATACATATTACCGTGATAGCCTTTTGCTACTGCAGGACATCCTCGACAGAAACGCAGCAGCTCGCATTTAGAACATTTTTCAAAGTTTTCGTATATACGGTATTGATCGAATTCTGGACCTGTAAATAGGTCGTACAAATCATCGGTTAATGCATTTCCTACTTTGCTTTCCATACGACGGCAAGCATAAACTGCACCATCTGACAAAATAGTTAAATGACAGTTACCACAGTTACAGCCATCATAAACATACTCGTCATCGGGATAGGTTTTTGGATCAAAAAGTCCTTTTTCATATTGAAATAATGTCCAAAGATGATCTTTCAGGTTGAAGGTAGTATTACAGCCTTCTGCTTCGTATTTTTGGAACTTTTCCCAACATTGTTCCATCATATCGTGATATTCTTCTGGGGAACAGCAAGTATCTCGATCTTCCATCGAAGGACAGTAACGAGCAAATGCAAAAATGTCAGCTTTATTTTTAACCACTTCATCGATAAGCAGTGGGATATCTTTATAATTCCATCTTGACACGGTAGTCATAATTGCAACGTCAATTCCAGCTCTACGTAAGAGTGGGATGGCAGCCATTGTCGCATCATAAGAGCCAGGCTGCTGACGAATTCCATCATGAGTTTCTTTCAGCCCATCTAGGGATAGCTGGTATTTACGGCAGCCATAGTGTTTTAGGCGATGACATATTTCTGCTGTTAAATGGAATGGATTTCCCATTAGAGCAAATGGGATGTTGGATAATTTGAGGATTTTCATAAGCGTCCAAAATTGAGGATGTAAGATTGGATCGCCGCCTGTAATATAAAGATACGGTAATCTGCCTGCTTTCTCACAGAAAGTCTTACAGTTTTCTATTACTGTTACCATATCTGAGAGATCCATTTCTTTGAATTTCGCATGGCTGCCAAGTGCATAAATATAGCAGTGCTTACAGCGTTGGTCACAGGCTTTTGTTATGTGCCACTGAAATGCAAAATATTCCATTGTAGTTTCCTTTCTGTTGAGTTTGTTGAATTAGTAAATTTTTAGTGGAATACCCCTGTAGGCACTATGGCATACAGGGATATATAACTGGATTTAGTTTTTATCACCAGTACCACAGGCAGAGCCGCAAGCAGAAGGTTTTTTATCACCAGCACCGCAGGCAGAACCACAAGCCGAAACAGGCTTCTTATAGAACAAATTTTTCATAATAAAATCCTCCTTTTTTATGTTTTATGGCTAAATGCCAAATTTATAATTAAGCGTCTGAATTAACGCTATAATTATTATTATTGTGTGTTGCGTAGTTTGTACGCCTTGACTTGTATTTGTTATAATGCTATGATAATTCCGTAGAGAAGAATTGTAAAGTAGGCACAATAAAGTGCTGTAGTTACCAAAAGGAAACTATTGGTTATTGATATATAATTGGAGGAATCGTATGGCAGAGCAGATAGAAAAAAAAGAATTACCAGCTTGTCCAGTGGAAACTACATTAATGCTTATTGGTGATAAATGGAAAGTTTTGATTTTGCGTGATTTGCTTCCTGGGAAGAAACGATTTGGAGAATTGAAAAAATCAATTGGCAGTGTATCGCAAAAAGTATTGACTGCACAGCTGCGTGATATGGAGAGTAATGGACTAGTTACTCGTACGGTTTATCCAGAAGTTCCGCCCAGAGTGGAATATGCTCTTACAGAACTTGGACAGAGTTTGAAACCAATTTTAGATGCTATGTGGAACTGGGGAGAAGAATATAAATCTACATTTGAATCATAAGGAAATAAAATGAAAGAGATCACATGTGTGGTTTCTTTTGTCATCATGGTATGCAAAAAGAAGCTCCAATGGAGCTTCTTTTTGTTGCAGTTTCTTCTATTAAATTTATTTAGTATTCCAATTGATTCAACCAATCAGCAATATCATCTGCGGAATCTGCTACGTTTCGTTCGTTGACAGTAAATCCATCTATGATGACTGTTGCGTTAGGTTCTAGTTCTTGAATTATGTCAATTGTACTAGAGAAACGACTTCCATTCTTAAATTGTTCTTTATAATTTTATTTTAAAGGAAATGGTTTCTTGAAAGAAGTCTCAATTTGTTCATTAGATTATACTAAAAGGTTATAACTTATGTTTTAGGTCGATTGAAAAACTTACAAATATTTAACTTAAACTAGATAGTAGCTTTTCTGGGGGTTTTTATAATAAATAGTAAAAATTAGTATTCA
>OEQY01000092.1_pt1 | contig 26702 bp, 28 predicted proteins | sample 1539871 | NCBI WGS metagenome assembly OEQY01 (sample SAMEA3891877, study PRJEB23780) | metagenome | biome: terrestrial biome; feature: animal house; material: Caecal content | place: Italy | collected 2015-05-05 | reverse complement strand
TATGTGTCCCGTCCATCCGCACATGTCGGCTGGACGGGACTTTTTTGACAGTCTGACCTGCCGTCCGGGCAGGGCTTTTTTGACACGGTGTGAAAAATTTACAAAATCTTCACTTGCGCTGACGGCGCGTCAGGTTTATATTGGAGGTATCCGGAAGGATACAACAGATCCATGGGGAGGAATGTGAACGTGAACGCGACCGCAAAAGAAGAGACGGCCCCAAAGCCCCGCTACGCGCTTTTGGATGAGCTGCGCGGGCTGGCCCTCATCAGCATGATGGGGTACCACGCCATGTGGGACCTGGTGTATATGTTCGGGCTGGACGCGCCGTGGTATGGCGGGCTGGCCGGCCTTTTATGGCAGCAGATCACCTGCTGCGTGTTCGTCCTGCTGTCCGGCTTCTGCCTGCGGCTGGGGCGCCATCCGGTCCGGCGGGGGCTGATCGTGTTCGGGGGCGGGGCGCTGGTCACCCTGGTGACCCTGGTGGCCATGCCGGCGGACCTGGTGCTGCTGGGGGTGCTGACCTTTCTGGGTTCGGCCATGATCCTCACAGGAGCGCTGCGGCCTTTGCTGGAAAAGCTGCCGGCCTGGGCCGGGCTTGCCGGCAGCATCCTGCTGTTTGTGGTGACGCGGGAGGTCAACAGCGGCTATCTCGGCTGGGGGGACTGGGTCATCGCCTGGCTGCCCGGGGCGCTGTACCAGAACCTTCTGACCGCCTTCCTGGGCTTTCCGGGCCCGGGATTCTATTCCACCGATTACTTTTCCCTGATGCCCTGGCTGTTCCTGTTCTGGGCCGGGTATTTCCTGCAGAAGATGGTGGGCCGGGAACGGATGGAGCCTCTGCGCGCCTCGGTCTGCCCGCCGCTGGGCTGGATGGGCCGCCACTCGCTGCTGCTGTACCTGCTGCATCAGCCGGTGATCTACGGCGTCCTCATGGCCTGGAACGCCCTGCGCTGAAAATAGGGCTTGACAACCGGCCCGCCGGATGGTATTCTTTTGACAACGGTTAAGTTTAGCTAACCGCTCCTGCCTGCGCTGGGACCCCAGCGCTTTTTCAGGGGCGCGGAATTAGTTATAGCTAACTACATCCCAACATTCCAATACGAAAAGAGGTTCGATCACAATGAGCAAGGTTGCAATCGTTTACTGGAGTTCCACCGGCAACACCGAGACCATGGCCAACTGCATTGCCGAGGGCGCAGGGGCCAGCGCCACCGTCCTGGCCTGCGCGGACGTCACCCCCGACGTCCTGGCCGGCTACGATGTGGTGGCGTTCGGCTGCCCCGCCATGGGCGCCGAACAGCTGGAAGAAGGGGAGTTCGAGCCCATGTTCTCCTCCGTCGAAGGGGCGCTGAACGGCAAGAAGGTCGCGCTGTTCGGCTCCTACGGCTGGGGCGACGGCCAGTGGATGCGGGACTGGTGCGAGCGCGCCAAGGGCGACGGCGCCGTCCTGTTCAGCGAGGAGGGGCTGATCTGCAACGAGGCCCCCGATGAGGACGCCCAGGAGGCCTGCCGCAAGCTGGGCGCCAGCCTGGCCGCCTGGTAAATCCTGGCAGGGGCCCCGCCTGTATAAAAAACCTCCCCTGCGGGCATACTGCCTGCAAAGAGAGGTGATAACCATGGAGAACAAAGGCGTCATCTGCGATGTCAGCGAGTGCCGCTACAACGTCGACTGCTGCAAGTGCAACCTGCCCCAGATCAAAGTGACAGAGCACTGCGCATCCGGCAGCTGCGGCAGCCAGCAGGTGGAGAATCCCCACTTCTGCCAGAGCTACGAAAAGAAGTAAAAGCCCCGCGTAAAAAGTTCCCCCGCCGCGCATCCGTTCCAGGATGGGCAGCGGGGGAATTTTGGCGTAAGGGGCGCCCTTCAGCGCAGGGTGACGTTGCAGGTGGCCAGGCTGCGGACCAAGGTGTCCACGCTCTCCCGCATCTGGATGCTGTTCATCCCCAGCTGGAAGGCGGTCTGGACGTTGGCCCGGCTGTCGTCGATGAAGATGCACTCGCTGGCGGTGAGGCGGTACCGGTCCAGCAGGCACTGGTAGATCCGGGGGTCGGGCTTGTTGATGTGGACGTCGCAGGAGGCGACGCCGCCGTCAAAGACGCCCTCCAGCCCGCGGCTCATCAGCAGGGGCAGGATGTCCTCCGGGATGTTGCTCAGGTAATAGACGCAGTACCCGTGGTTTTTCAGGCGGCGGACCAGCTCCACCATCCGGCGGCGGACACGGAGGATGCTGGTCCAGTTTTCCAGCACTTCCTGCACCTCAAAGGCGCAGCCTTCCTCCCCGGCGGCGGCCAGCATGGCCTGGTTGCCCTCGTAGCGGGTGCACAGGCCGGCGTCCAGCTTCTGCCAGGTCTCGCTGCCAAAGGTCAGCCGGTAGACTTTTTCCTCAATGGCGGCGTTGCAGAACCGGTCCAGCAAAAAATCCCTGGGGTCAAAATCCACCATCACCCCGCCAATATCAAAAATCACATTTTTATACATAGGCATTCTCCATATGGTGCACGTTTTTCGCTTTCCTGCATAGTATAGCACATCGGCACCGGTGATTTCCACTGGTTTTTTCCGCAAAAGGGAAGGGGGCACGCAGGATGACATTCCGCGAACTGAGCAAAAAGGAAGTTGTGCAGCTGAAAGAAGGGGCCTGCCTGGGCAGGATCGACGATATGGTCATCGACCCGGAGACCGCCCGGGTCGAAAAGCTGCTGATGCTGGGCAGGCCCAAACTGTTCGGGCTGCTGGGCCGGGACGAGACGTTGGTCATCGGCTGGGACGAGATCCAGAAGATCGGGGCCGACGCCCTGCTGGTGACCACCGAGCTGCCCGGGGACGATGCCCGGGAGGCAAAAAAGCCCGGCCTGCTGGAGCGGCTGCTGGGCCGGTAAGAAGCCCGCCGCTTGTAAGATTTCACAATAAAACAGGTAGACTTTATGTCAAATTGCGCTATAATAGGAGACGGTTTGAGCCAAAACAGCACATGGACAGGGGACGCCGGGCGGAATCGGCGCCGCCCTGGAGTGTGCCTGAAACGCCTCGGCTCTGCCTTCTCAGATACACCCTGACATAGGAGAGCAGAAAGTGGAGTTTGCATGAAACATGAGCATACGGCGGCTGCCCTGGGCGTCGGGCTTGTCCGGGGGATCTTTCCGCCCCTGGCGGCGGGGATCTTCCTGGTCCTGACGGAATGGGTGGCCCGGGGCGAATGGACCCCGGAGATCTGGACGGAATACATCCGCCCGCACTACGAATCCTATATCCTGTCCTGGATGCTGCTGGCCCTGATCTGGGCGGTGGTGGACACCGTCACCCGTCTGGCCCCGCTGGCGACCTTTGTGTCGGGCTGTGCGGGGCTGGTCCCGGCGGCGGTCAATTTTTACACGCTGCAGCTGCGGGGCGAGCCGTTCCTCCCCTGGGACCTGACCCAGGTGAAGGAGGCTGCCGGCGTGGCGGCCGCAGCCGGGCTGAAGGTGCAGCCCGGCATGGTCTGGGCAGGGGGCGCCCTGCTGGCCCTGACGGTCCTGTCCCATTTCCTGTACCGGCGGCGGGGCCGGCCGGCGCTGCCGGTGCGGCTGGTCAGCATCGCCGCTTCGCTGGCGGCTCTGCTGGCCCTGGTGTTCGGCGTGTTTCTGCAGCCGGCGGTGACCCAGTCCTTCGGCATCTATCCCGACGCCTGGATGCAGGACCGGTACTATAGATGGTATGGGGTCATCACCGGATTTATGACCAACCTGACCAACCTGGAGATCGACGAGCCGGAGGGCTACAGCGAGGAGGCGGTGAACGCCCTGCTGGACGAGACGGAGGCCGCCGGAGCGATCCGGACGGGGCCCAACTTCCCGGACAGCTATGCGGCCCGCACCGACCCCGCCGCCATCGAGAAGGAGCCCACCATCATCTATGTGATGGACGAATCCTACTGGGACGTCAGCGAGCTGGAACAGTACGGCGTCACCTTCGACACCGACGTCTCGCCCAACCTCCACGCCCTGCAGCAGACCAGCGCGTACGGCAAGGTGTACAGCCCCAGCTTTGGCGGCGGCACCTGCGACGTGGAGTTCGAGGCCCTGACCGGCCACTCGGTGGGCTTCCTGCCCTCGGGGTGCAAGCCCTACCAGCAGCATGTCACCCGGCCCATGTTCGCGCTGCCTTCCTATTTAAAGGACAGGGGATACCAGACCGCGGCGGTCCACTGCTACTACGCCAAATACTGGAGCCGGAACACCGCCTACCCCAACCTGGGCTTTGACGATTTTGTCAGCCTGGAGGATATGCGCGGGGTGGAAAAGGTCCGGGGCTACTACTGGAAAGGGGGCCTCGTCACCGACGCCTCGATGGGCGAGCAGATCATCGGGGAATACGAGCGGCTCAAGGCCGCCTCGGACGCGCCGGTCTTTCTCCATGCGGTGACCATGCAGAACCACACCAACTACAACGCCGCCAACTACCCCGACGACCAGCGGGTGCACATCACCAGCGCGCCGGCCGGCCTCAAGGCCAGCACGGTGGGCGCGCTGGAGGACTTTGCCACCGGCGTGCGGGACGCCGACGCGCTGCTGGGGCAGCTGGTGAGCTATTTTTCCCAGGTGGACGAGCCTGTCATCCTGGTGTTCTGGGGGGACCACTACAACCCCATCGACTCGGGCTACGACGTCTACACCGCCACCGGCTACGCCAGCGCGGACAGCGCCGACCCCCGGCTGCACCAGACCACCGTGCTGATGTGGTCCAACTACAGCAGCTGTCAGGTGGACCTCGGGACCATCGCCGCCTACGAGATCTCGCCGGTCATGATGGACCTGTTCGGGCTGGAGCAGCCCCTCTACTTCCAGTACCTGAACCGGCAGCTGCGCTACGGCTACCGCAGCTGCACCGGCGGCGTGACGGTGAACTGGGACGGCACAGTGGGCCGGGGCCTGACCGGGCGCCAGACCGCCTGGCGGCAGGACCACTGGCTGCTGCAGTACGACCTGATGTTCGGCAAGGGGTACGCCCTGGACCGGATGGGCCTTCAACTGGAAAAAACAGAGTAAAATCCCCCGCAAATACGAAAATCGGTCTTGCAACCGGGCCCGCAGTGTGGTATCATATTACAGGTGTGTCCGGCCAGACCGGCCGGCCGCCGGAACGCATCACACACGCATCACTATGCCCTTATGTGCCTCCTGCGGGAGGTGGAGGGCAGTCCGCATCCCCCTGTACCATGCGGGGCGGGCGGATCACGGTGTGCGGAGGTAAAACAATTTGGAGGTAATGTAACATGGCAGTCATTTCTATGAAGCAGCTTCTCGAAGCAGGCGTGCACTTCGGTCACCAGACCCGCCGCTGGAACCCCAAGATGGCGAAGTATATCTTCACCGAGCGCAACGGCATCTATATCATCGACCTGCAGAAGACCGTCAAGAAGCTGGATGAGGCTTACAACTACGTCAAGGAAGTCGCAGCCGAGGGCGGCGAGATCCTGTTCGTCGGCACCAAGAAGCAGGCCCAGGAGTCCATCCGCGACGAGGCCACCCGCTGCGGCATGCACTACGTCAACGCCCGCTGGCTGGGCGGCATGCTGACCAACTTCCGCACCATCCGCAAGCGCATCGACCGGATGGAGCAGCTGAAGAAGATGCAGGAGAACGGCACCTTCGAGCTGCTGCCCAAGAAGGAAGTGGCCAAGCTGGAGCTGGAGATGGAGAAGCTGGACAAGTACCTGGGCGGCGTGAAGAACATGAAGACCCTGCCCAAGGCCCTGTTCATCGTCGATCCCCACAAGGAGCGCATCGCCGTCTCCGAGGCCCGCAAGCTGCACATCCCCATCATTGCGATCGTCGATACCAACTGCAACCCCGATGAGATCGACTGGGTCATCCCCGGCAACGACGACGCCATCCGCGCTGTCAAGCTGATCGCCGGCGCCATGGCGGACGCCGTCCTGGAGGGCAAGCAGGGCAACCAGGAGGCTGCCCCCGCTGAGGAAGCCGCCAACGCCTGATTTCTCCGCCCGGATACCCCAACGTATAGAATAGGAGAGGATTACAATGGCTATTTCTGCAAAGGACGTTATGGAGCTGCGCAAGCAGACCGACTGCGGCATGATGGAGTGCAAGAAGGCTCTGACCGACGCCGAGGGCGATTTTGCCAAGGCCATCGAGCTGCTGCGTGAGCGCGGCCTGGCCACCGCCGCCAAGAAGGCCGGCCGTGTGGCCGCCGAGGGCATGGTCTACGCCGACTACTGCGCCGAGTGCAAGGTGGGCGTGGTCATCGAGGTCAACGCCGAGACCGACTTCGTCGCCAAGAACGACAAGTTCGTCGAGTTCGTCAAGGAAGTCTCCAAGGTCATCATGCAGCAGAACCCCGCCGACGTCGAGGCTCTGATGGGCTGCAAGATGGGCGAGGGCACGGTGGATGACGCGCTCAAGCAGCTGATCCTGGTCATCAAGGAGAACATCAAGGTCCGCCGTTTTGTCCGCTACGAGGGCCCCTGCGCCGCTTACGTCCACGGCGGCGGCACCCACGCCGTCCTGGTCAACTTCGAGACCTCCGACGAGATCGCCGCCAAGCCCGAGTTCGCGGCTTACGGCAAGGACATCGCCATGCAGATCGCTGCCGCCAACCCCAGCTACCTGGACGAGGCCAGCGTCCCCGCTGCCGTTGTTGACAAGGAAAAGGAGATCATGCTGGTCCAGATGGCCAACGATCCCAAGAACGCCAACAAGCCCGAGGCCGTCAAGATCAAGATGATCGAGGGCAAGATGAAGAAGTACTACAAGGAGAACTGCCTGGTGGACCAGGAGTTCGTCAAGGACAGCGAGCTGTCCGTGGCACAGTACACCGCCAAGGTGGCCAAGGAGCTGGGCGGCGAGATCAAGATCGTCAAGTTTGCCCGCTTCCAGAAGGGCGAGGGCCTGGAGAAGCGCAGCGACGACTTCGCCGCTGAAGTTGCCAGCATGGTGAAGTAAGCCATCCGGCACAAGTCCCATACAAGCAGAAGGCGCGGTATCGGCAAGGATACCGCGTCCTTTTTTGCTGCCGGGCCCAAAAGTTTGCCCGCAGCCCTTGACTTTTGTACTTTCCTGTGCTAAAGTGAATGGGTAACCATCCCCAGCAAGGACAGGAGGCCCTTATGCCCATGCAAGATAAAAATCCCAGACGCAACGCCCTGACCGACGCACTGTTTGACGCCATCCTCAGCCTGCAGGACCGGGAAGAGTGCTACCAGTTTTTCGACGACCTGTGCACGGTCAAGGAGATCGCCGATATGTCCCAGCGGCTGGAGGCCGCCAAGCTCCTGCTGGCGGGCAAGACCTATGAGCAGATCGTCAAATCGGCCGAGATCAGCACCGCCACCATCAGCCGGATCAACCGCTGCATCCAGTACGGCAGCGGGGGCTACCAGATCGTGATCGACCGGATGGCCCAAAAGCAGGGGGACAAGTAAAGCTGGCACCCCGGGCGGCCCGGCGGCATAGACTGGCGTATCCACAAAGAGAAAGGGAGGATACCCACTATGACCAACGCCCCGTGCTCCGGCATCGAGCCCCGCTCGATGGACCAGACCGTCCTCGATTTGATGGAGGCTGTCGCCCTGCAGGAAAAAGCCCTGAGCGAAGTCCTCTGTGCCGAAAGCCAGAAGATGCGGGCAGCCCTGGACCTGGAGGACCTCGACCTGGGCAAGCTGCTGGAAATGAACGACTCGGCCGTCAGCCTGATCCATGCCGTGGCCAACCTCGGCCTGCTGCTCAAGGATAAGCTGGAGCTGATCGTCAACAACCTGCCCTACGAGGGAAGCGCCAGCGGCTCGGCCGACGGCGGCGACCCCATCGGCTGAGGCGGCAGCCCTCCCGGGAAACAAGCCGCCGGAAAAGGCGTCGTTTTTTGGCGCGCGGAGCCCGTCCCACCTTATGGGACGGGCGCTTTGCGCTGTCCGCCCGCCGGTTAATATGGAAAATTTATTAAATCCTCGCCTCAGAATTGCCCGCCGGGGCAATTTGTGCTATACTACCTACTGTATATCCATCACGATAAAAGGAGGAGCGCCGTTTGCTACCCTACGATGCTGTCCTGTTTGATGTGGACGGAACCCTGCTGGATTCCGCCCCGGGCATCCTTTCCACCCTGCGCGAGGTCTTTCACACCATGGGGACGGACATCGCCGGGGTGGACCTGATGCGCTATATCGGGCCCCCTCTGCGGGACACCTTTGCCGAGTATTACCCCGACGAAGCCCGGATCGAACAAGCCACCGAGCTCTACCGCGCCAGCTACGCGGTCCGGGGCTGCCACATCTGCAAGCCCTATCCCGGCGCGGCCGCGATGCTGCGCCGGCTGCGGGCGGCGGGGCTGACCATCTGCACCGCTACCTGCAAGCCCACCCAGGTGGTGACGCCCATTTTGGAGGAGCAGGGCCTTGCGCCTCTGATCGACTTCATTGCAGGGGCGTCGATGGACACCAGCCGCGACACCAAGGCCGGGGTGATCCGCTACGTGCTGGACCAGCCCCTGCTGCAGGGCAAGCGGGCTTTGATGGTAGGGGACAGGCACGACGACATGCGCGGCGCGGCAGCCTGCGGGCTGGACGCGGCGGCGGTCCTCTATGGCTATGGCAGCCGGGCAGAGCTGGAGCCCTTCGGGCCCAGGCTGTATGCCGCAAGCTGCGAACAACTGGCGGACCTCCTTCTGGAAACGCCGGTCTAACAGAGAGATGGGGAAGATGATACCATGAGTCGAAATTCACAGTCCATGACGCCGATCCAGAAGCAGGCGGTGCTTGTCTGCGCCGTCTGTGCCCTGGCGATCCTGATCACGGCCAGCGTCACCTATGTGCTGCTGGCCACCAAGGGCGGCAGCCCTTCGTCCAGCAGCGTGCCCCAGGTGGAAGAGCCGGATGATCTGGCCACCCACTACCAGGTGAACACTCAGTCCGCCGCCCTTTTGACCGAGACGGCCGACGCCGGCGAGGCCTACCTCAGCGACACCCTGTTCCTGGGGGACTCCAACACCGTGCGGCTGTACAACAACGGCCTGATCACCCTGCAGCAGTTCTGCGCCAAGGAGGGCATCGGCATCCAGACGGCCCTTTCGGAGCCTCTGGTCACCTTCCGGGGGACCGACCAGCGGTACACCATGGCCCAGGCGGTGGCAATGATGAAGCCCCGCCGGGTGGTCATCACCCTGGGCACCAACGACAACGGGATGGAGGTCGAGACCTTCATCGGCTATTACACCCAGCTGGTCCAGGAGATCCAGGCCAGCTATCCCTACACCGACATCATTGTCAACACCATCCCGCCGGTGCCCCAGGATCACTCCAACTACCCCTCCACCTCCCAGGAAAAGATCGACGACTTCAACATGGCCCTGCTGACCATGTGCGAGAACCTGGGGGTCAAGTTCCTGAACAGCGCCGAGGTCCTCAAGGACCCCGCCACCGGTTTCGGGCTGGATGACTACTATATCGGCGGGGACATCCACCTCAAGAGCAGCGGCCTCAAGGCGGTGCTGAACTATCTCACCACCCACGCCTACGAGACCGAGGACCGCCGCCCCGACACCTCCAACATCCCCACCCGCACCCTGGAATACACCAGCAACCCCAGCGACCCGGTGGCCCCCAGCTCTTCGTCCGAAGCGGCGGGCGATGCCTTTGAAGCCCGCTACCGCATCGACCAGGCCGGCGGCACCCTGAGCAGCGGCGACGCTGCAGGGGAGACCTCGCTCCGCTTTGACGTCACCGGCGAACAGTCGGTCACCGTGACGGCGGTGCCGGACGACGGCTACTTCTTCGTCAACTGGAGCGACGGCGTCACCAGCCGCACCCGCACCGACAGCAACTTTAAGCAGAACCTGGATGTGACGGCCGTGTTCTCCCGCGCCTCGGTGGAGATCTCGGGCGAAGGCTCGGGCATCCTGGGGATGAACTATACCTTCACCGCCCGGCTCAGCGGCCAGTACGCCAAGGCGGAAAACCTGCACTGGTACGTCAACGGCGTGGAGTCGGAGGAGGCCGCCGGCCGGACCACCGTCTCCTTCATCGTGGACCCCCTGCTGGCCAACCAGACCTATACGGTCTACGCCGCCGTCACCTACAACGACAGCCAGGTGGTCAGCAACACCCTGACCGTCTCGTTTGAAAGCGGCATCGGCACCGGCTCCTCCAGCTCGAGCAGTTCGAGCAGTTCGTCTGGCTCGTCCAGCTCGGCGGGCAGCTCTTCTTCCAGTTCTTCCGGCTCCAGCAGCTCGAGCGGCGCGTCCAGCACCCCGGAAGACCCCTCGGAGGAAGCGTCGGCCTCCTCTTCCAGCTCCGGCAGCAGTTCTTCCGCTTCCGGCGCGGGCAGCAGCAGCCGTCCTTCTTCCAGCAGCCAGGCTTCCTCGGGCAGCTCGTCCAGCGAGGAGACCGACAGCTCCAGCAACAGCCGGCCTTCCAGCTCCAGCAGCAGCGCTTCCCGCGGCGAGGGCGAAGGCACGGTCAACGATCAGTTCGTTGACGGCCTGTTCGGGATCGTGGATTAAGGCCGGAACTCTCCGCCTTCCGCCCGCATAAGCTGGGAGGAAAGGAGGGATTCGATGCCCGAACAGAGGAATATCCCGGTCTTTCGGCCCGGCGCCGGGGATGTGTCCAACGGCAGTGTGGATTACTACCCCATGGACTGGGAGATCGTCGGCAGGGAGGACCAGCCCGCAGCAGGGCGGGCCCGCGGCGGCTGCGGCTGCGCCCAGGAGGCCGCCGTACCGGAGGCCCCCGCGGCCCCCAGCCAGGACGGCGGCGCCGGCGGCTATGACGATGAAATGGTAACCGAATGAACAGAGCCAGCTCTGCGTGGGCGGGGCTGGCTTTGTCTTGTACAATGGATTGGAACGATTTGGAACTTTTGAAACAGCAGAGAGGGAAGACCCATGGCAAAATATTACTGCATTCTATTTGACGCAGACAACACCCTGCTTGATTTTGACGCCGCCGAACGCAAGGCCCTGGCCGAGACCCTGACCCAGTACGGCATCGAGCCTTCCAGCGAGACGATGGAGACCTACCGCACCATCAACGAAGGGCTGTGGCGTCAGCTGGAAAAAGGCCAGATCCGCCGGGAAAAGCTGATGAACGAACGGTTCACACGCTTTTTGAAGGAGATCGGGGCCGCCGGCAACGGCGCGGAGATGAACCGCTTCTACCTGAACCAGCTGTCCACCCACCCCGACCTGATGGCGGGCAATGTGCTGGACGTGCTCCACGAGCTGGCGGAGGTGGCCACCATGGCCGTCGTCACCAACGGCTTTGACAAGGTGCAGAGCCGCCGGATCAAGGAGTCGGGGGTGGCCGCCTTTATGGAGGAGGTCTTTGTCTCCGAGCGGTCGGACAGCGAAAAGCCGGCCCGCAAGATCTTCGACACCGCCCTGCGGACCCTGGGTGTGGAAAACCGCAGCCACGTCCTGGTGGTGGGGGACAGCCTGAGCAGCGACATCCAGGGCGGCATCAACGCCGGGCTGGACACCTGCTGGCTCAACCGCGATCACGCCGAAAACCCGGGCCCGATCCGCCCGACCTATGAGATCGACGCCCTCGAGCAGCTCTATCCCATCGTAATGGAACCGGACGAGCTGGCCCGCGTGGGCATGAAAAACCGCCGCCACCAGGTCTGAGCCCGGCCGGACCTGGGGACGCAGAGTGTGGGGAAGAAACTATGTTACTAAATCTGGAACAGCTCGGCAAGAGCTTTGGGGAAAAGATCGTGCTGGAAAACGTGACGGCCAGCGTCGAGCGGGAGGACCGCATCGGCATTGTGGGCCAGAACGGCGCCGGCAAGACCACCCTCCTCAAGATCCTGACCGGCGAATACACCGACTATACCGGCGAGTTCAGCCTGACCCACGGCGTCACCCTGGGGTACCTGGCCCAGAACGCCAAACTGGACGCCACCCTGGACGTCTATGGGGAGATGCGCGCGACCTTTGCGCCGGTGCTGGACGCCATGGCCCAGATGCAGGTGCTGGAGCGGAAGATGGCCGCCAGCCCCAGCGACCCGGCTTTGCTGGAGCAGCACGCCGCCCTGCAGGCCGTGGTGGACGCCGCCGACGGCTACAACATGGATGTGAACATCAAAAAGGTGCTGGGGGGCATGGGCTTCCCCCAAAGCACCTGGGAGAAGAACGTGGGGGTGCTGTCGGGGGGTGAGCTGACCCGCCTGCGCATCGCCAAGCTGCTTTTGGAAAAGCCGGACATCCTGATCCTGGACGAGCCCACCAACCACCTGGACTTTGCCACCATGGAATGGCTGGAGACCTACCTCAAGGGCTATTCCGGGGCGGTGCTGGTGGTCAGCCACGACCGGTACTTTCTGGACAACGTCTGCACCAAGATCTGGGAGGTGGCGGGCCGCAGCATGACGGTGTACAAGGGCAACTTCTCGGCCTATCTGCCCCAGAAAGAGGCGGCCGACGCCCTGCGCCAGAAGCAGCACGACGCGGACGTGGCCCTGGCCGAAAAGCTGCAGGACTACATCGACCGCAACCTGGTCCGGGCCTCCACCACCAAAATGGCCCAGAGCCGCCGCAAGCAGCTGGAAAAGCTGGAAATCACCGAGGCCCCCAGGGACGAGACCAACCGGCTCAGCTTCCGCTTTGCGTACGACGTCGAGCCCTGGAACGAGCTGGTCATCCTGAAGAATCTGACCATCCGCATCGGGGACCGCGTCCTGCTGGAGCCCTTCACCTACACCGTCTGCCGGGGCCAGCGGCTGGTCATCGCCGGGCCCAACGGGGCGGGCAAGTCCACCCTGATGCAGGTGCTGGACGGCAAGCGCCGCCCCTCGGGCGGGATGGTCCGTCTGGGCACCGGCGCCCGGCCCAGCATCTTTGAGCAGCAGCAGCACCGGGCCGGCGCCGGCCGGGTGATCGACGCCATCTGGGACAAGTACCCCCAGATGACCGAGCTGGAGGTGCGCAGCCACCTGGCCCGGCTGGGCTTCCGGGGGGAGACGGTCTTTAAGGACTGCGCCGCGCTTTCGGGCGGCGAGCTGGCCCGGCTCCGCTTTGCCGAGATCGTCCTGGAGCGGCCCAACCTGCTGTTCCTGGACGAGCCCACCAACCACCTGGACATCTACACCCGGGAGAACCTGACCGAGGCCCTGATGGCCTACACCGGCACCCTGCTCCTGGTCACCCACGACCGCCATCTGATGAACAGCCTGGCCTGCCCCATCCTGTACCTGGAAAACGGCAAGGCCACCCTCTACCCCAGCTACGACGCCCTGATGGGCCGCGCGGCCCCGGCCGCCCCCGCCCCCGAAAAGAGCGACGCCGCGGCCAAAGCCGGCTACGGCAAGGAGCAGCGCCGCCGCCGGGCCGAGCTGCGGGCCAAGATCAAGGCCTGCGAGGAGGAGATGGAGCGGTGCGGCGCCCGGGAAGTGGAGCTGGACAACGAGATCAACTCCCCCGAGGTCTACAACGACCCCCAGCTGCTGCGCCAGAAGAGCGACGAGCTGGAGGACCTGCGCTTCCACCAGGAGGAACTGTTTGCCGCCTGGGAAGCCGCCGTCGAAGAACAGGAGCAGTACGAGCGCTCCCTGTCCGAATCCACCGGGGAAGCCGGGGCCTGACGCCCCAAAGGAGGCCGCCCATGCGCAACCAAAAACCAAGCAAAGCCAAGCAGGTCGCCCTGTCGGGGATGCTGTTTGCCCTGGCCATGGCCCTCTCCTTTGCGGAGGGTGCGCTGACCATCCCGGGCCTGCTGCCGGGGATGAAGCTGGGGCTGGCCAATGTGGTGGTCATGTACGCCCTGCTGTTCATGGGGGTGCGGCAGGCCCTTGTGCTGGACGTGCTCAAGGCGCTGTTCGTCTTTCTGGTGTCGGGGGCCACGGGCGGGTTCCTCTCCCTGTGCGGGGGGCTGCTCTCCCTGCTGGTGATGTGGCTGCTCTACGACGTGCTGCCCTTCCGGCCCACCTGGTTCATCCTGTCGGTGAGCGGGGCCTTTGCCCACAATGTGGGCCAGCTGATCGGCGCGGGGATCATCATCTCCTCATCCCTGTCCCTCTACTATGCGCCGGTGATGCTGGTGCTGGGGCTGGTGATGGGCGCGCTGACCTCGCTGGTGCTGCGGGCTCTGCTGCCGGCGCTGGAAAAGCTGGGCTTCAATATACGGGAGCGGCATCCCTCATAAAATAACTCTGCGGCGGATGGAAAGCATTCCCGGGCTGTGCCTGCTGGCAAAAACAGTGGGACCCATTGCAACCGCCGCCGCGACCGGCTATAATACACAGGAACAGGGCCCTGCGCCCTGCCGCCTGACAGAACAAAGGCCGTGCCCGCCGCCAGACTGGGCGCGGCTTTGGGAGGTTCACACAATGTCTGAAAAAGTAACGATCAAGGTGGAGCGGCAGACGCACCATCTTCCTGCCATTGCCCTGCGCGGGCTGGTGGTCTTCCCAAACAACCTGGTCCACTTTGAGGTGGGCCGCGACAAGAGCATCGCCGCCATCGAGTGGGCGATGGGCAACAATTCCAACGTGTTCCTGGTCGCCCAGAAAAAGATGGACACCGACGAGCCCACCCGGGACGACCTGTTTACTTACGGCGTGGTGGCTGAGATCAAGCAGGTGCTGCGGGTCTCGGACGAGCTGGTCCGGGTGCTGGTGGAGGGCAAGTACCGCGCCCGCATGACCGACCTGGACGACGGCGGCAAGTTCCTGCTGGCAGCCGTCCAGCCCGCGCCGGTCCGCGGCCCGAAGGAAGAGGACGCCCTCCAGACCGACGCGATGGTCCGCAGCCTCAAGAGCGTCTTTGACGATTACCTGGCCCTGAACCAGCGCCTGGCCAAGGACGTGGTGTTCGCCATCGTGTCCAGCGACGACCCCGTCTTTTTGAGCGAGTACATCCCGGCCAACCTCCTGTTCCGCTACGAGGACAAACAGGCGGTGATGGACGAGAACACCCTCACCGGCCGGCTGGAAAAGCTGATCGAGCTGCTGCGCCGGGAATGCCAGGTGATGGAGATCGAAAAGGAGATCAGCGACAAGGTCAACGAGTCCATGGACAAAAACCAGCGGGACTATTACCTCCACGAGCAGCTGAACATCATCAGCAGCGAGCTGGGGGAGGGGGACGACACCCACGCCGAGGCGGAGGACTACCGCCGCCGCATCCTGGAGCTGCACCTGGAAGAAGAGAGCGAGACCAAGCTCCTGAAAGAAGTGGACCGCCTGGCCAAGATGCAGGGCAGCAACCAGGAGGCCACCGTCATCCGCACCTATCTGGACACCTGCCTGGACCTGCCCTGGAACACCTTTACCGAGGATGACCTGGACATCCGCAAGGCCCAGGAGATCCTGGACCACGACCACTACGGCCTGAAAAAGGTCAAGGACCGCATCCTGGAGATGCTGGCCGTCCGCAAGCTGGCCCCCGACGTCAAGGCCCAGATCATCTGCCTGGTGGGCCCCCCGGGCGTGGGCAAGACCAGCATCGCCCGCTCCATCGCCAAATGCCTCCACCGCAAGTACGTCCGGCTCAGCCTGGGCGGCGTGCGGGACGAGGCCGAGATCCGCGGCCACCGCCGCACCTACATCGGCGCCATGCCCGGCAAGATCATCAGCGCCATGATCACCGCCAAAAGCCAGAACCCCCTGATCCTGCTGGACGAGATCGACAAGCTGGCGGGGGATTTCCGGGGCGACCCGGCGGCCGCCCTGCTGGAGGCGCTGGACCCCGAGCAGAACAACACCTTCAAGGACCACTTCCTGGACATCCCCTATGACCTGAGCCATGTGCTGTTCATCACCACCGCCAACGACCTGGGCGGCATCCCCGCCCCCCTGCGGGACCGCATGGACATCATCGAGCTGCCCAGCTACACCCGGGTGGAAAAATACAACATCGCCCGCCGCCACCTGCTGCCCAAGCAGCTGGAGCTGTGCGGCCTGACCGGCAAGGTGACCCTGTCCCAGCAGGCCCTGTACGGCATCATCGACGGCTACACCCGGGAGGCCGGCGTCCGCACTCTGGAGCGGACCATCAACAGCGTCCTGCGCAAGTGCGCCCGGAAGATCGCATCCGGCGATACGGAAAAGGTCTCGGTCACCGAGTCCATGCTGGAAGAGCTGCTGGGCCCCCGGATGGTCAAGCCGGAGTTCCTCAACCGGGACAACGCCGTGGGCATCGCCAACGGCCTGGCCTGGACCAGCGTAGGCGGCGAGACCCTGCCCATCGAGGTGCAGGTCATCGAGGACGGCGCCGGCAAGATCACCGTCACCGGCTCGCTGGGCGATGTGATGAAGGAGAGCGCCCAGCTGGCCATCACCTACGCCCGGGTCCACGCGGCGGAATACGGCATCGACGCCGAAAAGCTCAAAAAGTGCGACCTGCACATCCACGCCCCCGAGGGCGCCATCCCCAAGGACGGCCCGTCCGCCGGCGTCACCCTCACCACCGCTCTCATCTCCTGCCTGTCGGGCCGGCCGGTCCGGGGCGATGTGGCCATGACGGGCGAGATCACCCTCCACGGCAACGTGCTGGCCATCGGCGGCCTGCGGGAAAAGAGCATGGCCGCCTACCGGGAGGGGATGAAACTGGTCCTGATCCCCAAGGACAACGAGAGCGACCTGTACGACGTGGACGAGGAGGTCAAGCAGAACCTGCAGTTCGTGCCGGTGTCCACCCTGGCCCAGGTGCTGGACATTGCCCTGCTCAAGGCCCCCAAGCCCCTGCCGGCCCGGCGCACCCGCGCCCGCAAGCCCAAGGCCGCCGACGCCATCCTGCCGCCGCCGGCAGACAAGACGCCGCAGCCGGGCGTCGTCTGCTGACGGCCGCCCGCTGCCCACTGTAAGGAGAGAACATGAACTACAACAAAGCGGCTTTTCTGGCAAGCTACGGCATTTCCAGCCAGCTGCCCGACAGCGGCCGGCCGGAGATCAGCTTCTCGGGCCGGTCCAACGTGGGCAAGTCCAGTCTCATCAACAAGCTGTGCAACCGCAAAAACCTGGCCCGGGTGTCCAGCACGCCGGGCAAGACGGCCACCATCAACTTTTACGAGGTGGACAACTGCTATTTTGTGGACCTGCCCGGCTACGGCTACGCCAAGGTCAGCAACGCCGACCGCCAGCGCTGGGACGATCTGATCAACAGCTATTTCGGGGCCCGCCGCAACCACACCCTGCTGGTCCAGCTGATCGACTGCCGGCACGACATCGGGGCCGACGACGTCCAGATGCTGCGCTACCTGCACTACCACAAGATCCCCTATGTGGTGGCCCTGACCAAGGCCGACAAGCTGAAAAAGAGCCAGCTGGAGGAGACGAGGCAGGCCTTTGAAAAAGCCTGCCTGGCCTTTGGATGCCGGGCGGTGGTCCTGACCAGCGCCGAAAGCGGCTACGGCATCCCCGAGCTGCAGGCTATCCTGGACCAGGCCGCCGCGCCGGCCCGGCCCCAAGACGGAGAGGCTGCCGATGGCGTATAACGAGTTTGCCTATTTTTACGATTCCTTCAACGGGGACGCGGACTACGACGCCCTGTACCGGCACATCCAGGCCGAGCTGGACGCCCACGGCATCCGGGACGGCATCCTGGCCGACCTGGGCTGCGGCACAGGGGAGCTGACCCTGATGCTGGCCCAGGCAGGGTACGACATGATCGCCATCGACCAATCGGAGGAGATGCTCTGCGTGGTGCGGGACAAGGCCGACCAGCTGGAGCTGACCGGCCGCCTGCTGCTGCTGGAGCAGGACCTGTGCAGCCTCGACCTCTACGGCACCATCCGGGGGGCGGTGTCCACCTTTGACACCTTCAACCACCTGCCCCAGCTGGATGCGGCCATTGCCAACGCCGGCTTTTTCATGGAGAAGGGCGGGGTGCTGCTGTTCGACATGAACACCCCCTACAAGCACCGGGAGGTGCTGGGGAACAACACCTTCACCTTTGCGGACGGGCAGGCCGGCTGCGTCTGGCGCAACCGGCTGGAGGAGGACGGACGCCGGGTCCGCATCACGCTGGAGATCCAGGACGGGGAAACCGGCGAGGCGTTCCGCGAGGAATTCTGCGAGTATACATATGAGCTGGCCGAGATCCGCGCCGCGCTGGAGCGGCACGGCTTTACCCTCGAGTCGGTCTGCGACGGCGAGACCTTCGGGCCTCTGGCCGCAGACAGCGAGCGGTACTTTTTCTGTGCGGTCAAGAACTATACACAGCTGGAAGGAGAAGACCATGGCTGAACTGATCCGAGGCCTGTCCGACAACGGAGGCATCGTATTTTGCGGCATAGATTCGACGGATATTGTCTGTAAAGCAGAACAGCTTCACAAGACCAGCGCCACCTGCAGCGCGGCGCTGGGCCGGCTTTTGACCGGCGCGGCCCTGATGGGCTCGATGCTGAAGGACGACCGGGACAGCATCACCCTGCGGGTGAACGGCGGCGGCCCCGCCGGGCTGCTGATCGCCTGCACCGACGGCACCGGCAACGTCAAGGGCTGCATCGACCATCCGCTGGTGGAGCTGCCGCCCCGGGCCGACGGCCATCTGGACGTGGGCGGCGCCGTGGGCAAGGACGGGGTGCTGACCGTCATTCGGGACAACCGTCTCCAGAAAGAGCCCACCGTGGGCCAGGTGCCCCTGGTCTCGGGGGAAATCGCGGAGGACCTGACCGCCTACTACGCCTACAGCGAACAGATCCCCACCGTCTGCGCCCTGGGGGTGCTGGTGGACCCCGACCTGACCATCCACTGCGCGGGAGGCTATCTGGTCCAGCTGCTGCCGGGGGCCACCGACGCCGAGATCACCCAGCTGGAAAACAACATCGCCGCCATGCCCTCGGTCACCGAGATGCTGCGCAGCGGCCTGACCCCCCGGGATATGATGGAAAAGGCGCTGGCCGGGTTTGCCCCCTCGGTGCTGGATACCCGCCAGGTGGCTTACCGCTGCGATTGCAGTGAGGCCCGCACCCGGGAGATGCTGCTCAGCCTGGGCCGCAAGGAGCTGGAAAAGCTCCGGGACGAGGACCCGCATTGCGAAGTGGTCTGCCACTTCTGCCATGCCAAATATGCGTTTGACCTGAACAAGCTTTTGGCCAGCCTGCCCGGCTGATCCTGCGCCGGGCAAAAGCAGACCGGAAAAAAACCTGCCCCTCTGGGTGTCCAGACAGGCAGGATTTTTTTCGCGCCTCACCCGCCGGCAATATCTCCCAGCAGGGTATAGGTGACCCGATAGTACAGGCGGCCCGATCGCGTCTCGATGCTCTCCTGCAGGGCGGCGACCGCCGCTCCCGGCCACTCTGCTTCCAGGGCCCGGAGGGCAGAGAGCCGGGCCATGGCCAGGGCCTGCTCCTCGGAGTAGACCACTTCGCCGGCCCGGCGTCCATAATAGGTGGTCTCTTCCACGGCCACCGGCAGAGGCAGGCCGAACGGTTCCAGAGGGACATGGCGGGTGATCGCCAGGCTGTCCTCCTCCCGCGCCCCGCCCCAGCGCGGCAGCGCCAGATGCAGCCCCCCGCAGGACAGGCGCAGCCGGGTGCTGCGCGCCTCCCCCAGGAGGGGGACCTGGACGGCCAGGGGCTGCTCGCAGGCGGTGGACCACACAAAACGGGCGGTCACCCGGCCGGCCGCCGGGCTGAAGATGGGGGTGCCGTCCCGCTCGGTGCGGGCCGTGCCGATCAGGGGTTGGCCCGCCTCCACCTGCTGCCCCGGCTCGACCAGGGCGGTACCGCTTTTGATCTCCACCTCGGTGACGGTCCCGCCGGTCCGGGCGCAGATGGTCTGCAGCTTGCCCGAAAACAGGACGGGCGCCGGCTGGACGGCCGCAGCTTCCACCTCCAGCCGGCCGCCAAAAAAGTTGACGCTGGCCCAGGAGAACTCTCCGCTCTGCAAAAGGGCGTATTCCCCGTCGGCCAGGGCCTGCTGCGTCACCCGGGCCCCCGGCTCCAGGCCGGAGTTTTCCCGCAGGATGGCGGAGGCCCGGGCCTGCTGGCCGGGGGTCAGCCCGGTATAGGCGACGGTCCAGACCAGGCTCCGGCTCCCAAGCACCAGAGGCAGGAACAGGGCCAGCCCCACCCACAGCCCCCGCCGCCGGAGCAGAGGCCGGAGACGGAAAAACAATCCCCGCCGCCTGCAGATCCGCAGCCGCACCCGCTGCCGCCGGGCCAGGGCTGCCAGCTTCCGGTAGCGCCAGGCCGCGCAGCGCCCGTCAAAACCGCCGGGCTGCGGCGTCAGCGCGGCAAGCTGGAGCCCCGCGGCAGCCGCCTCGTTGAGAAGGGCTTCGGTATTGCCGCCGCGGGCGGAAAAGGCGACCCCCGCCCAGAGCTGTACAGCTTCCATCCGGACGCCTCCTTCTGCTCACACATCGTCGGAAAAATCGGTCCGCACGAACCGCCCCCGCAGGGTGATGCGGTGGGCCGTCAGGGAGAGGATCTGCATCCCGTCCCCGTACACGGTGAAAACGCCGCCGTACAGCTCCAGGCAGAGCTTGTTCTCGTCGTAGGTGCGGATGGTTTTGAAGTGCTCGATCTCCATCTGGGAGCCGGTCATGTAGACGGCCGGCCGCCGGTACATCCCGGCGGGGGGCTGGCCGAACAGCAGCCGCAGCCAGCCGCGCGGCGTCAGCCGCCCTTTGCGTTGTTTCGACACCTTTTCCCCTCCCGTTGGCGGTGCGGCGGGCCTGTGCTGCCGCCGGCATGGTACGCCGCTTCTGTCCATATATATGGAAGCAGGGGGGCTGCTTATGTATCGCCGCTGTGTTTTCGTCCTGCTTGCGCTGCTGACGGCTGCGCTGCCTTTTGCCGCGCCGGCGGCCTGCGCCCGGGCCCTGCGGGAGGGGCTGGCTCTCTGTGGAGGGCCGCTGCTGCTGTCTTTGTTCCCGTTTTTGATCGTTTCCACCCTGCTGGCCCGCAGCGGCGGCGGGGAACTTCTGGGCGCTCCGCTGCGCCCGATGGCCCGGCTGGCAGGGTCCCGGGCTCCCTGTGCAGGGGGCGTCCTGCTGATGGGCCTGGTGGGGGGATTTGCCCCGGCGGCCAACGCGGCGGCCCAGGCCGTCCGTTCGGGCCGGCTTTCCGCCCGGGAGGCGGCGGGGCTGCTGCCCGCCTGCATCTGCTCGGGGCCTTCCTTTGTGATTTTGACCGTAGGCGAGGGGATGCTGGGCAGCGCCGGGGCCGGGGTGCGTCTGTTTGCCGCCCAGGTCCTGGCGGGGCTGCTGTCGGCGGCTGTCCTCAGCCGGCTGCACCGTCCGGCAAAAGCAAGGCCAGCTGGTTCAGACTGTTTGGAAGGCACCCTGTCCCCGCTGCCGCCCCTCCGGCTGGACGGAGTCATCGCGGACGCCGCCCTGACCTACGTCAAACTGTGCGGCTTCATCCTGTATTTCCGGCTGCTGGCGGGAGGGCTGAGCGCCGCGGCGCCGGAGCTGGGCCTGCCCGCCGCCCTCCTGCTGGAGGTCTGCTCGGGGTGCGACCTGGCTTCCCGGACGGGGCGGTGGGCCGGATGGCTCTGCTGTGCCGCGATCAGCCTGCAGGGGCTGTCGGTGCTGCTGCAGGTGCGGACCATCTGCCCGGCGCAGGTGTCGTTCCGGCCGCTGCTGGCCGCCCGGCTGCTCCATCTGCCCCTGTCCCTGGCCTTTTTCCGGCTGCTGCTGTGGCTGCCGGGCGGGGCGGCTCCCGCGGCCGCGGCGCTGCATCCGTCGCCGGTCCTTCTGCGGCGGGTCCCGCCCGACTGCGCCCTGCTGGCGTTTCTGGGCTGCTGCCTGACGGTGTGCCAGCTGAGCCGCGCCCTGCCCGGGCCCGGAGCAAAAAGAAAAGCCCCGAAGCCGTAAAAACGGCCTCGGAGCCTTTGCTGGAGCTACTGATCCGATTCGAACGGACGACCTGCTCATTACGAGTGAGCTGCTCTACCGGCTGAGCCACAGTAGCATGCTGCCTGGCTGCAACGCAAACTATTTTAGCATAAAAGTGCGGCTGTGTCAAGCGATTCCGCCGCCGCGGGGCCATGGCCGCTATTACAGGGAAAAGCGCTTCAATGTGAGCGAATAATTTTGTGTAACCTTCACAGTTTCCACTATAAAGTTTTGGTGATATAATAAAGAGTAAGAATCATTTTCATGTCGAAAAGCAAACCGTTTCGGGAGGGATCACATGGCTGAAAAAAGCATTGAACTGGACAGCGTAGAAGTAGCGGCCGCCGTGTTCGGCAACTGTGACTGCAACATCCGTCTGCTGGAAAAGGAATTCTCGGTCACTGCGACCTGCCGGGGCACCATGCTGCGCCTTGCAGGCGAGGCGGACAACGTGGCCGCCGCGGCCCGCGCGGTGGAGGGGATGCTTCTGCTGAACGAGAACCACACCCCTCTTGAGGACCAGACCGTCCGCTACTGCATGAGCCTGGCCCACGACGGGGAGGAAAAGCGGGTGCGGGAGCTGACCGAGGACTTTGTGGCGGTGACCGCCAAGGGGCGGCCCATCCGCCCCAAGACCCTGGGCCAGAAGGAATACCTGAACGCCATCCGCACCCACCCCATCACCTTTGGGGTGGGGCCGGCCGGCACCGGCAAGACCTATCTGGCGGTGGCAATGGCGGTCAAAGCCTTCAAGGCCAAGGATGTGTCCCGGATCGTGCTGACCCGGCCGGCGGTGGAAGCAGGAGAAAAACTGGGTTTTCTGCCCGGCGACCTGCAGCAGAAGGTGGACCCCTACCTGCGGCCCCTCTACGACGGACTGTTCGATATGCTGGGGGCCGAGACCTTCGAGCGGCTGACCGAAAAGCAGATGATCGAGGTGGCCCCCCTGGCCTATATGCGAGGGCGGACGCTGGACGACTCCTTCATCATTTTGGACGAGGCCCAGAACACCACCCCCGAGCAGATGAAAATGTTCCTGACCCGGATGGGCACCGGCTCGAAAGTGGTGGTGACCGGCGACGTCACCCAGATCGACCTGCCCGACCGCACCCGCAGCGGCCTGGTGGACGCTTTGCAGGTGCTGAAAAATATTTCGGGGATCGCCCAGTGTTATTTTAACGAAAAAGACGTGGTGCGCCACCGGCTGGTGCAGGAGATCATCAAGGCATACGAGGCCGCCGCGCACCCGGCCAAACGCTGACCCTGCCGCGCGAGACGCAGGGATTTATGATAAGAAGAGCGCCGCAAAAAGAAAGGAGCGGACCCATATGTCCAACAAAGTACTCATAGCCAACGAACAGAAGGCGGTCAAAGTGCCGTCCGGCCTGCGCATCCTGATCCGCCGGGCCTGCAACGCCGTGCTGGAATACGAGCATTTCGAGGGTGCCGCGGAGATCAGCGTCACCTTTGTGGACAACGCCGCCATCGCCGAGCTGAACAACCAGTACCGCAGCAAGCCCATGCCCACCGACGTGCTCAGCTTCCCGCTGGGGGTGGACGGCAAGTACGACATCGACGAGAACAACGGCTGCAAGATGCTGGGGGACATCGTCATCAGCATGGAGCGCGCCCTGGAGCAGGCCAACCTTTACGGCCACTCCCTGCAGCGAGAGGTGGCGTTCCTGACCGTCCACTCGATGCTGCACCTGCTGGGCTACGACCATGAGAACGGCGGCCTGGAGGCCGTCCGCATGCGGGAACGGGAAGAAGCCGTCCTGCAGCAGCTGGGCCTGCCCCGCACCGTCAGCTACACCGAGTAAGGATCAAACAGAAAGAGAGCAGACTTTTGAATCACAACGACAATTTTGCCGGCGGCACCGCGTCGGTGTTCGTGGCGGTCATCGGCCGGCCCAACGTGGGCAAATCCAGCCTGACCAACCTCCTGGTGGGGGAAAAGGTGGCCATCGTCACCTCCAAGCCCCAGACCACCCGCACCCGGATCACCGGCGTGGTCACCCGCGGGCCGCTGCAGTATGTGCTGCTGGACACCCCCGGTGTCCACAAGGCCAAAAACAAGCTGGGCAAGCGGATGGACAAGACCGCCAGCGACTCGCTGGGGGACGTGGATGTGTCCATGATGCTGTTCGAGCCCCACCCCGGCCTCAACGAGTCGGAGCAGGCGCTGATCGACGCGCTGCGCCGCAGCGGCCCGGCCATCGCCGTCATCAACAAGACCGACCTGGTCCGGGACCCGGCGGAGCTGGACGCCCGCCGGGCCGAGCTGGAGGCCCTGGGCGTGTTTGACCAGGTGTGCGCCGTCAGCGTCCGGGACCGCAAAAACTGCGAAGAACTGTTCGACGTGCTGGGCCGCTATGCCGTGGAGGGCCCCCACTACTTTGACGACGACGCCTACACCGATATGCCCGAAAAAGAGCTGGTGGCCGAACTGATCCGGGAAAAGGCCCTGCTGTTCATGCGGGACGAGATCCCCCATGGGCTGGCGGTGGTGGTGGAGCGCTTCAAAGAGCGCCCCGGCACCGACCTGGTGGACATCGACGTGAACATCTACTGCGAGCGGGAGAGCCACAAGGGCATGGTCATCGGCAAAGGCGGCGCCATGCTGAAAAAGATCGCCAGCGCCGCCCGGGCCGACTGTGAGGAGTTCCTGGGCTGCCGGGTCAACCTGCAGTGCTGGGTCAAAGTCAAGCCCGACTGGCGGGACAACGAGTTCCTTTTGAACAGTTTCGGCTTCCGCCAGGACAACGGCCGAAGGTGACCGCCTGCCAGAACAGGACAGATTTCCCGGGGATACCGCGCTAAGATGGGGTTAATCTAAACGGCAGGGACACGGCAGGGACCTGACCCCCAGAAAGGCGAGGTGCAGACAGATGGATGCGGAGAGCTGCTGGAAGGCGTTTGCCTCCACCGGGAAGATCGGCCATTATCTTGACTACAGACGGGCGGCGGCCGGCGGCCCCGCCCCCGGGCAGGGGACGTGCAATGGACGAATTTGTGATCATGGGACTGGTGCTGCAGGAGATCGAGTACGGCGAAGCGGACCGGATCCTCAAGATACTGACGGCTGAAAAAGGGCTTATCAGCGCATTCGCCAAAAACAGCATGCGGCTGACAAGCCATCTTTTTGCGGCCTGCGGCCAGCTTTGCTATTCAGAGTTCGTCCTCCGGCCCGGCCGCAACACCGAGGAACGGATGTACACCGTGGTGGAAGCGGGCTACGAGACCGACTTCCGCAACATCGGCTACAGCTTCGAAGCCCAGGGCGTCGCCATGTACATGGTGGAGTTCACCCTGGCGCTTTCGCTGGCCGAGCAGCCGGCGGAAAAGGAGCTCAAGCTCCTGATGAACTGCCTGTACAAGATCTGCCAGCAGAGGACCGACCCCAAACTGGTCAAGGCGGTGTTCGAGCTGCGGATGACCTGCGAGTGCGGTTTCCAGCCCCAGCTGCTCTGCTGCCAGGGCTGCGGCGCCTACGATGGCGACCGCTTCTGCCTGGACCCGGAGGACGGCCGGCTGCTCTGCGCCGGCTGTGCGGCGAAAGAGGGCAGAGACTGCAATCTGGACAAGGGCGCGCTGTTCGCCGTGCGCTACATCTGCCTTGTGGAGGACAAAAAACTGTTCGGCTTCCGTATCTCGGCCGCCAGCGCCCGGCTGTTGTACGCCGCGGCGGAGCAGTATGCGCTGGCCCATATGGACAAGCCGCTGAATTCGTTAAAATTCCTGCGGTCCCTCTCTGCGTGGGACCCGGACCAACGACCCAAAAAGGATTGAATCAATGGAGACAAGTTACTTAAAAACCCTTGAACTGAACAAGATCATCGAACGGGCCGCCGCCGGATGCGTCTGCGGGGAGGCCAAGGCCAAAATGCTGGCCCTGGCCCCCCAGTGCGACCCGGACGAGGTCCGCTTTGCGCTGGAGCAGACCGACGCCATCAACACCCTGCTCATCAAAAACGGCTCGCCCCGGTTCGGCGGGGTGGAAGGGGTCAGCGCGCTGGCGGCCCCCGCCGTGAAAGGCGGCATCCTCTCCATGGGCGAGCTGCTGTTGGTGGCGGGGGCGCTGCGCAACTTCCAGAATCTGAGCGCCTGGTACGGCTCCACCGACCACGACGCCCTGCCCACCGACGACCTGTTCTATGCCCTGGCCCCCCAGCCCGGGCTGGAACAGCAGATCACCAGCGCCATCCTGGCGCCCGACACCATGGCGGACACCGCTTCCCACACCCTGGCGGACCTGCGCAAAAAGATCCGTGCCACCGAGAACTCCATCCGCGACCGGCTGGAAGGCCTGGTCCACAACATGGAGTCCTCCAAATACCTGCAGGAAGCGGTGGTCTCGATCCGCAACGGGCGGTACGTGGTGCCGGTCAAAAGCGAGTACCGCGGCGAGATCAGCGGCATCATCCACGACGTGTCCTCCACCGGCGCCACCGTCTTTGTGGAGCCGCAGGCCGTGGTGGAGGCCAACGCCCGCATTTTGCAGTACCGCGCCCAGGAGGCCCAGGAGATCGAGCGGATCCTGACGGCTTTCACCAGCCAGGTGGCCGCCATCGAACCCCAGTTCCAGTACAGCTACAAGGCCATGCTGGAGATCGACATCCTGCTGGCCAAGGCCCGGATGGCCCTTGAAATGAAGGCTTTCAAGCCTTCGGTCAGCTACGACGGTTCCTTCTCGCTGGTGCGGGCCCGGCACCCCCTGATCGACCCGGCCAAATGCGTCCCGGTGGACATCGCCCTGGGGAAGGATTACGACTCCCTCATCATCACCGGCCCCAACACCGGCGGCAAGACCGTCACCCTCAAGACCGCCGGCCTGCTGTGCGCCATGGCCCAGTGCGGCTTTTTGATCCCGGCGGACGAGCGCAGCGAAGTCTGCGTCTTTCAGGAATATCTGGTGGACATCGGCGAC
>OEQY01000091.1_pt1 | contig 27057 bp, 40 predicted proteins | sample 1539871 | NCBI WGS metagenome assembly OEQY01 (sample SAMEA3891877, study PRJEB23780) | metagenome | biome: terrestrial biome; feature: animal house; material: Caecal content | place: Italy | collected 2015-05-05 | reverse complement strand
CCTGAAAAGTCTCGGGGGGACATGCCTGTATCTGAACCCCATTTTCGAAGCGCATTCCAACCACCGCTACAACACGGCGGATTACGAAAAGATCGACCCGCTTTTGGGCACCGAAGCGGATTTCAGATCCCTTTGCGCCGAAGCGGCAAAATACGGCATCCGCGTGGTCCTCGACGGCGTGTTTTCGCACACGGGCTCCGACAGCCGCTATTTCAACCGCGAGAACCGCTATCCGACGCTCGGCGCCTACAATTCAAAGGCATCCCCCTATTATCCGTGGTATACCTTTTCGGAATACCCGGACAAATACAAAAGCTGGTGGGGCTTTGAAACGCTCCCCGAGGTCAACGAGGAAAGCCCCGCATACCTCGATTTCATCACAGGGAAGGACGGTATCGTGCGCCGCTGGCTGCGCGCGGGCGCTGCGGGCTGGCGGCTGGATGTCGCCGACGAGCTGCCCGACGCCTTTTTGGATGCGCTCGCAAAAGCCGCCAAGACGGAAAAGCCGGATGCGCTCGTGCTCGGCGAGGTCTGGGAGGACGCCACGACCAAATGGGCGTACGGCGTGCGGCGGCGGTATCTGCTCGGCGGGCAGCTCGACAGCGTGATGAACTATCCCTTTGCCGAGGCGGTGCTCGAATTCGCGCGCGGCGGGGCAGCCGAGGCTTTTCAGCGTACGGTCACACCGATTTTGGAGCATTATCCGAAGCCCGTGCTCGACGTTTTGATGAACCACATCGGCACGCACGACACTGAGCGCGCCGTCACGCGCCTTGCCGGCGAGAGCGCACGGTTCCGCGACCGCGTGTGGCAGGCGCAGCAAACGCTTTCCGACGAAGCGTATCAAAAAGGCGTGCAGCTGTTAAAGCTCGCGGCGGTGCTGCAATACACCCTGCCCGGCGTGCCCTGCGTCTACTACGGCGACGAGGCCGGCATGCAGGGCTATAAGGACCCGTTCAACCGCGGGTATTACCCGTGGGGGCGCGAAAATCAGGGACTTTTGGCGTTTTATAAAAAGCTCGGCGCTTTGCGGCATGCGCTGCCTGCCTTGCGCGACGGCGAGATGCGCTTTGTCTCCGCCGTGCTCGGCTGTGTCGCCTATACGCGCGAAAATGCAGACGGCGCGGTTTTGGTCATCGCCAACCGCAACGAGCACGACATCGTTTACAACCTGCACGAAAATTGGCATTTTGCCCGCGAACGGTTGTACGACAGTCCCGTGACCTCGTGCGTGCGCGTCGGGGCGATGGATTGTGCGGTTCTAGATGCCGGATATTAGATTCTAAACGATAGAAGTGCGGCAAGCTGGTTTTCCGCGCAGCCGCGGCTGCACAGAAAAGAGAAGGTTTTATCTTGTAGGGGCGGGCGCTTTCAGAATTCAGAATACAGAGGTTAGAAGTCAGAAGCGGCGCAGGAAGATTTTATGAAAACCGAAAGATTGCACACTTTTTCGGCTGTGAAAAGCAACGAAAAATCCGTACAGTCCTGTAGGGGCGGGTTTCCGTGCCCGCCCGAGCAGAGTACGAGAATAAAACAACTTGCGTCTGTTATGAAAGCTGTAATTCTGATATTCTACGTGACCGATTACAAAATCCAGCTTCCTTACGGGCGGGCGCAGAGACCCGCCCCTACAACAGAAAGCATCAAGTTTTCAGCATAGCCGCGGCGATGCGTGAAACCTGACTGCAGCACATCTAATTTCTGATTTCTAACTTCTGAAACCTGAACAGAGATCCGCCCCTACGACAGAAAACATCAAGTTTTCGCACAACCGCGGCTGTGCGAAAAACTTCCCCGCCCCACATCTAATATCTAACATCTAACGTCTAAAATCTAAAACGGCCAGCCGCAAGGGCTGTCCCTACGGATCCGCTGATTTTCGGCTTCGGGGGAACTGTCCCGCCGCACATCTGACCTCTGACCTCTGAAATCTGACTTCTGAAAGCGCCCGCCCCTACCACTACGGATTTTATTTTTTCTGCGCGACCGCGGCTTTGCGTAAAACTCGCCTGTACCGCATCTGATTTCTAATATCTAACATCTGATATCTAAAAAACCGCCCCTGTGCACAGGGTTCTGTGCACAGGGACGGCTTTTGTTGGTTATCGTTGCGCTTCGGCGCATTGCCTGCGCGTACCTTCGGCTTATTCCGCCTTTGCTTCTTCTGCTTCCGCAGGCGCTTCTGCCTTGGCTTCTTGTGCAGCCTCCGCGGGCGCTTCTGCTGCGGCTTCCGCCTTGGGCTCTGCCTTCGCCTCTTCGGCTGCTTCCGCTTTCGGCGCAGCCTTTGTTTCCGCCTTGGGCGCGGCTTTCGCCGTTCTTCTGCCGGCGCGGCGGGCGGGCTTCTTCGCAGCTTCTGCATCCTCTTTCTTTACAAGCTCGATGATGCACATTTCCGCTGCGTCGCCGCGGCGCGTGCCGGTCTTGATGATGCGCGTATAGCCGCCGTTCACGCCCGCATACTGCGGGGCGATCTCGTCAAACAGCTTTTTGACGACTGTATCCTTGGTGATATACGCAAACGCCTGACGCTTCGCGTGCAGGGTATTATCCTTCGCGACGGTAATCATTTTTTCCGCCATGGCACGGACTTCTTTCGCTCTTGTCACGGTGGTTTCCACCTTGCCGTTTTCCAGCAGGTAGGTCACCATGCCGCGCAGCATCGCCTTGCGATGATCCGTGGTTCTGCCGAGCTTTCTGGTTCCGGGCATCTAAATCACTCCTTTATCCTTATTCGTCGTCCTTGCGGAGCGTGAAGTTCAGCGACTCCAACTTGGCGATCACTTCTTCAAGCGATTTTCTGCCAAGGTTGCGCACCTTCATCATGTCCTCCTCGGACTTGCTGATCAGATCTTCCACCGTGTTGATGCCTGCGCGTTTCAGGCAGTTGAACGAACGCACGGACAGGTCAAGCTCCTCAATGGTCATCTCGAGGGCCTTTTCTTTGCCGTCGTCATCCTTGACGACCATGACCTCGGTGTTGCCCGCTTCATCAGAGAGCTCCACAAAGAGGTTGAGGTGCTCAGTGAGGATCTTGGCGCCGAGCGAGACGGCTTCCTTTGCGGAGATCGTCCCGTTCGTCCAGGCTTCGAGCGTGAGCTTGTCGAAGTCGGTGATCTGCCCCACACGGGTGTTCTCGACCGTGTAGTTCACTTTCAGCACGGGGGTATAGATGGAATCAATGGAGATCACGCCGATGACCGGCTGCATCATCTGCTTATTGCGCTCCGCAGACACATACCCGCGTCCGCGGTCGGCGGTCAGCTCCATGTTGAGCGTTGCGCCCTCGGAAAGCGTCGCAATGAGATGATCGGGGTTGAGGATCTCCACCTCGGAATCCGTTTTAATGTCGCCGGCACGCACTTCGCACTTGCCGGAAGTCTCGACATACAGCGTCTTGGGACCGTCGCCCTGGATCTTCAGGATGACGCCTTTTAAGTTCAGCACGATCTCGGTGACGTCCTCTTTCACACCGGGGACGGTGGAGAACTCGTGCAGCACGCCGTCGATCTTGACGGAAGTGATCGCGTAGCCGGGCAATGAGGAAAGCAGCACGCGGCGAAGCGAGTTGCCGATCGTCGTGCCGTAGCCGCGCTCGAGGGGTTCCATAGTGAACTTGCCGTAGGTGCCGTCCTCGGAAAGCTCGAGCACTTCCACGCTGGGCTTGTCAATTCCTATCATTCAAAACCCTCCTATCGTTGGGTTCGGGCAGATGCCCGAAAAACGTATAATCTGTGTCAGAAACCTTTCGCTCTAAACGATTATTTCGAATAGAACTCGACGATAAGATGTTCTTCAACAGGAACTTCGATCTGCTCGCGGTCGGGCAGCTTAACGACTTTCGCGGAAAGCGCCTCGGCGTTTTTGTCCAGCCATTCCGGCACGGGGCGGGAAGCATTCGCTTCAAGGACCGCCTTGAACTTTTCGCTGTCGCGGCTCTTCTGGCGGATGGAGACCTCGTCGCCCGCCTTTAACAGGTAGGAGGGGATATCCACCTTTTTGCCGTTGACGAGATAGTGGCCGTGCGTGGTGAGCTGACGCGCTTCGGCACGCGAGGACGCCCAGCCGAGCAGATAAACGACGTTGTCGAGCCGGCTCTCGCAGATGCGAAGCAGGTTTTCACCCGTCATGCCCTGGCGGCGTTCCGCCATGAGGAAATACTTGTGGAACTGGCCTTCCTGAATGCCGTAGTAACGGCGGGCCTGCTGCTTCGCACGAAGCTGCATGCCGTATTCGGAAGTCTTTTTGCGGCTCTGGCCGTGCTGGCCGGGGGCATAGCTGCGGCGGTCAACCGCGCATTTGTTGGTGTAGCAGCGCTCACCCTTCAAAAAGAGCTTTTTGCCCTCGCGGCGGCAGAGCTTGCAAGCCGCGCCTGTATATCTTGCCATAATTGCACCTCCGAAACTCAGACTCTTCTTCTTTTGGGCGGACGGCAGCCGTTGTGGGGGATGGGCGTGACGTCCTTGATCATCGTGACCTCAAGACCTGCGGTCTGCAGTGCGCGGATCGCAGCCTCACGTCCCGAGCCGGGGCCCTTGACGTAAACTTCGACGGTCTTCATGCCGTGCTCGATGGCGATCTTCGCTGCGGTCTCGGCAGCGGTCTGCGCGGCAAAGGGCGTGGACTTTTTGGAGCCGCGGAAGCCCATTTCGCCGGCAGAGGCCCACGAAACGGCGTTGCCCTGCACGTCGGTGATGGTGACGATGGTATTGTTGAAGGTCGATTGAATGTGCGCGGCGCCCTTGTCGATGTTCTTGCGCTCGCGGCGGCGGCGGGTGGTCGCGCCTTTTTTAGCAGTAGCCATTTACGAAGCCCTCCCTTATTTCTTCTTGTTCGCGATGGTCTTCTTCGGGCCCTTGCGGGTGCGCGCATTGTTCTTAGAAGTCTGCCCGCGCACAGGAAGCCCCTTGCGGTGTCTTGTGCCGCGGTAGCTGCCGATCTCGATCAAACGCTTGATGTCGAACGCCACGTCGCGGCGCAGGTCGCCCTCCACCTTGACGTTATGGTCGATGTATTCACGAAGTTTCGCAACATCCTCTTCGGTCAAATCCTTGACGCGCGTGTCGGGGTTGACCCCGGTGGCGGCGATGATGTCGCTTGCCGTCTTTCTGCCGATGCCGTAGATATAGGTGAGGCCGATCTCGACCCGCTTATCTCTCGGTAAATCAACGCCTGAAATACGTGCCATTTACAGTTGCACCTCCATTTTTGATGCCAATACTTACAATCCGTTCGGTTTGTGAACGCACGGTTTCCGGAATGCACGGTATCGTTGCTTAGATCTTTAACAACGATACATCACAGCCCATTAGCCCTGGCGCTGCTTGTGCTTCGGATTCTCGCAGATCACCATGACTTTGCCTTTGCGCTTGATGATCTTGCACTTTTCACAAATCTTTTTCACAGAAGGTCTGACTTTCATTGTGTTACCTCCTTAAAAACTGCATAGCCCTGCGGCTCTTATTTGGTTCGCCATGTGATGCGCCCGCGTGTGAGGTCATATGGCGACATTTCGACCGTCACTTTGTCGCCCGGCAGGATGCGGATGTAGTTCATGCGCAGTTTGCCGGAAATATGGGCTAAAATTTGATGACCGTTGGAGAGCTCTACCTGGAACTGCGCGTTGGGCAGCGCTTCAACGACCGTACCTTCAATTTCAATCATGTCCTGCTTTGACATAAGCTATCGCCTCCGAAAAATCCTTCAACGCTTGCTTGAGTGCCCGGTTGGACTGCATCTGCCGTTCGCTGAGAACGTGCCCGATGACCGTCAAATGCTTTGGGTTCTTCGCCTTGGGGCGAGAGAGCGGGCGTTCTTTGCCGTCGCATAACAGCACGCGGTTTTCCGCCTGCCCCACGACGCACAAAAGCCTGCCCTTTTCACGCCCGCGCTCGGCGCGCACAAGCATGCCCTGCTTCCATTCTGCCATAGACGCCTCCGTCAAATCCTTGTGAGGATCTGCGGGCCGTCGGCAGTGATGGCAACGGTATGCTCAAAATGCGCCGCAAGCTTGCCGTCCCGGGTTTTGACCGTCCAGCCGTCGGGCATTTGCCGGATCGCCTTGTCCCCTTCCGTGATCATGGGCTCAATGGCGATGACCATGCCCGGCAACAGGCGCACACCCCTGCCGGGGGTGCCGAAATTCGGTACGCTGGGGTCTTCATGCAGCTTGGCGCCGACGCCGTGCCCGGTGTATTCCCGGATGACGCCGTAGCCGCGTTCCTCACAGTATGTCTGCACCGCAGAACCGATATCGCCGAGTCTGCCGCCTGCGACCGCCTTTTCAATGCCCTTATAAAGGCTTTCTTCGGTCGTATCGCACAGCCGCTTCGCCGCTTCGGAAATGGTTCCCGCAGCGAAAGTGGCGGCGTTGTCGCCGTTGTATCCGTCCACCTTGGCGCCAAGGTCGATGCTGACGATGTCCCCCTCGCGGACGACACGTTTTTTGCTCGGAATGCCGTGAATGACCTCGTCATTTATGGAAATGCACGCGGTAGCGGGAAAGCCGTACAAGTGCAGAAAGTTGGGCTCGGCGCCCTGCTTTTTGATGTACTCGTAGGCGATGCGGTCGATCTCAAAGGTCGTGACCCCGGGCTTTACAGCCTCGCCCGCCACCTGCAATGCTTCCGCGGAAATAATGCAAGCCTTTCGGATGAGCTCGATCTCCCGTGCCGTTTTCAGCACAATCATGCTCAGTCCTCCAGCGCTTTCATGGTGAGCGCGGTCGTATCGGCGACCGCCTCCTGCCCTTCTACCACGCGCAGGTTGCCCTTCTTTGCGTAATAGTCTTTCAGCGGCTCGGTCTGCTCATGATAGGTCTTGAGCCGGTCGAGCACCGTTTCGGGCATATCGTCTTTTCTCTGCACCAGCTTGTCGCCGCAGACGTCGCAGACACCCTCGGTTTTCGGCTTTTTGTACTCGGTATGATAGGTCGCGCCGCATTTCAGGCATACGCGTCTGCCGGAAAGGCGGGCAGCGATCTTTTCATCGGGCACTTCAATGTCGATAACGCGGTCAATGCGCACGCCCATTGCGTCGAGCGCCTCTGCCTGCGGGATGGTGCGCGGGAAGCCGTCGAGGATGAAGCCGTTTTTGCAGTCGTCCGCCTGCAAACGCTCGCGGATGATGCCGATGACGACCTCGTCGGGGACAAGCTTGCCCGCATCGATAAAGGATTTTGCTTTAAGCCCCATTTCGGTACCGTTCGCCATGGCCTCGCGCAGCATGTTGCCCGTCGAGATTGCGGGAATGCCGAGCTTTTCGCAGATCTTTTCCGCCTGCGTGCCCTTGCCCGCGCCCGGCGCGCCGAGTAAAATCAGGTTCATAAAGTGTCTTTCCTTTCGTTAATCCAAGAAGCCCTTGTAATGGCGCATCATCATCTGGCTCTCGAGCTGCTTGACCGTTTCAAGCGCGACGCCGACCATAATGATGATGGACGTGCCGCCCATGGTCAGGTTGACCTGCTTGTCAAAGAGCGCCGTGATCTGCGAGAACAGCAGCGGGTACAGCGCCACGACACTAAGCAGCAGCGCGCCGAGCAGCGTGATCCGAGAGAGGATCTTCGTGATGTAATCCGAAGTGGGCTTGCCGGGACGGATGCCCGGGATCGCCCCGCTGTTGCGGCGGATGTTGTTTGCCATTTCAATGGGATTGTACTGGATCGCCGCATAGAAGTATGCGAAGAAGATGATCAGTACGAAATACATGAGGGTGTATGCCCAGTGGTCCGTGCTGAAGATGCCGAAGAAGCCGTCCCAGAACCGGCCCCAGCCGGTCGTGGTGTCGAGCGTCACGAACATTTCGACCGTGGGCGGCAGCGACAAAATCGAGGACGCGAAGATGACGGGGAGCACGCCGCACATATTGACCTTGATCGGGATGTGCGTGTTCTGGCCGCCGTACATTTTGCGCCCGACGACGCGCTTGGCATACTGCACAGGGATGCGGCGCTCGGCGTTGTCCATCCAGACGATGAAAGCGATCATCAGAAGCATGGAGACGAACGCGATCGGGATAAGCGCGAAATACGCGCCGCCGCGGTCCACATAGGTATACAGGTTGTAAAGGGTGGTGGGCATGCGCGAGACGATACCTGCGAACAGGATGATCGAGATGCCGTTGCCGATGCCCTTTTCATTGATCTGCTCGCCGAGCCACATCAAAAGCGATGCGCCCGCCGTGTAGCAGAGGATGATGACGATGGCCTGGAACACAGCCCAGAAGCCCGTGTAGGCAGCGCCGTTTGCATCGACGGTGAGGTAGCCCTGCGCACGGATGTAGAAGTAATACGCCGTGCTTTGCAGAGCGGCAAGCCCCACAGCGGTGTACCGCGTGATCGCCGACATCTTTTTGCGGCCCTCTTCGCCCTCTTTTGCCAGCCGTTCAAGCGCCGGGATGGCGACCGTCAGCAGCTGGATGATGATGGAGGCGTTGATGTAGGGCGTGATGGACATGGCGAACAGCGTACCGTAGTTGAACGCATCGCCGGTCATCATGCTCAGATACGTCATGAAATTGTTGGCGTTCTGGTCCGTGATGATACCGTCCGTGATGTTGACGAAGGGAATGGGCAGCGCAGCGCCGATGCGGAAGATCAGGATGATAAGCGCCGTATACAGCAGCTTTTTGCGAAGATCCGCAATCTTCCAGGCGTTGATGAACGTCCGAAACATCAGCCAATCACCTCGGCCTTTCCGCCTGCCGCCTCAATTTTCTGCTTGGCAGCTTCCGAATATGCGTGCACGCTGACGTTCAGCTTTTTCGTAAGTTCGCCGTTGCCGAGGATCTTCACACCGTCCTTTGCCTTTTTCACAAGACCCTTTTCCACAAGGGATTCGACGGTAACGGTCGCGCCGTCCTCGAACGCTTTATCCAGCGCCGCGACGTTGACCGCGGAGATCTCCTTGGCGAAGATGTTGTTGAAGCCTCTTTTCGGGACACGTCTTTGCAGGGGCATCTGGCCGCCTTCGAAGCCGGCGCGCACGCCCTTGCCCGCGCGGGCCTTCTGGCCCTTGTGGCCCTTGCCCGCGGTTTTGCCCTGGCCGGAGGCTGCGCCTCTGCCGATACGCTTGGAGGCTTTCTTGGAGCCTTCTGCGGGAGAAAGTTCATGCAGTTTCATGTTCGCACCTCCTTACGCTTTCGTGACCTCTACAAGATGGGCGATCTTTCGGATCTTGCCCTGTGTCTGCGGGTTGTCGGGCTGTACGGCCGTATCCCCGATTTTCTTAAGACCGAGTGCGCGGGCGGTGGCAATCTGGTCTTTTTTGCTGCCGATCAGGCTTTTTTTCAGCGTAACCGTAACGTTTGCCATAATTGCCCCTCCTTACTCTAAAATCTCTTTGACGGTCTTGCCGCGCACAGCAGCGACCGTATCGGCGTTGCGCAGCTTCGACAGCCCGTCGATCGTGGCGCGCACGACGTTGCAGGGGTTGTTGGAACGCAGCGCCTTGGAGCGGATGTCCTTGATGCCGACCGTTTCAACGACCGCACGCACGGGGCCGCCGGCGATAACGCCGGTACCGGGGGCGGCGGGCTTCATGAGCACAACACCCGCGCCGTATTTGCCGATGATCTCGTGCGGGATGGTGGTCCCCTTAAGCGCGACCGTGATCATATTCTTTTTGGCGTTTTCAATGCCCTTGCGAATGGCGTCCGGCACTTCGCCCGATTTGCCGAGGCCGAAGCCCACGGTGCCGTTCTTATCGCCGACAACGACCAGTGCGGAGAACTTCATGACGCGGCCGCCCTTGACGGTCTTGGAAACGCGGTTGATCGCAACGACTCTCTCTTCGAGTTCCATTGCGGATGCGTCGATTCTTTTTGCCATTTCCGTTTCTCCTTTCTTAGAAGTTCAGACCGCCCTCACGGGCGCCCTCGGCGAGCGCGGCAACTCTGCCGTGATAGACATAGCCGCCTCTGTCGAAAACACAGTCCTTGATGTTCTTTTCGGCGGCGCGCTCGGCGAGCAGCTTGCCGACCGCACGCGCGGCCTCGACGTTCCCGCCGTAAGCCGTGAAATCCTTTTCGGTCGTGGATGCCGCAACGAGCGTTACGCCGGCGACATCATCGATAAGCTGTGCATAAATGTGCTGGAGTGAGCGGAAAACATCCAGGCGCGGGCACGCAGCGGTGCCGGAGATCTTCGCGCGGACTCTCTTATGGCGCTTTTGACGCGCCTTGTTGGTGTCGGGTCTGTTAACCATTTGCTTTCACTCCTTTACTTACCGCCCTTGCCGGCCTTGCCCTCTTTGCGGCGGATGTGCTCGTCGGCGTACTTGATGCCCTTGCCCTTATAAGGCTCCGGCGGACGCTTCTCGCGCACCTCGGCGGCAAACTGACCGACCTTCTGCTTGTCGGGGCCGGAAATGATGATCTTGTTCGGCGCGGGCACTTCTATGGTGATGTCGTCCGTTTCGGACATCGTCACCTGGTGCGAGAAGCCGATGTTCATGACCAGATCCTTGCCCTGCTTTGCGACACGGTAACCGACGCCGTTGACCTCAAGCTCCTTCTTGAAGCCCTCGGTCACGCCGACGACCATGTTGTGCAGCAGCGTGCGGGTAAGCCCGTGCAGGGATTTGTTGAGATTGCTGTCATCGGGACGGGTGACGGTCAAAGCGCCGTCCTCCATCGCCACTTGCATATTGCTGTGTACCGTTCTGGTAAGGGTGCCCTTGGGGCCCTTGACGGTAATCGTGCTGCCGTCGATCTTCACATCGACGCCCGCCGGAACAGCAATAGGCTGTCTTCCGATTCTGGACATACCGATTTACCTCCTTACCAGATATACGCGAGGACCTCGCCGCCGACGTTGGCCTTGCGAGCTTCGCGATCCGTCATAACGCCCTTGGATGTGGAGAGGATCGCAACACCAAGGCCGCGCATGACCTTCGGCATATCCTCGCAGTTTGTATAAATACGAAGACCGGGCTTGGACACTCTGCGCAGGCCCGTGATAACGGAAGCGCGGTTGGCGCCGTACTTAAGGGTGATCTCGATCATCCCCTGCTTGCCGTCCTCTTCCACCTTGAAATCCTTGATATAGCCCTCGTCCTTGAGGATCTGCGCGATCGCCTTCTTCATGTTGGACGCGGGGACTTTCACCGTGTCATGCTTTGCGGAACTCGCATTGCGAATTCTTGTGAGCATATCACCGATGGAATCCGTGATTTGCATACTGTTGCCTCCTTTGCTTGCTAACTTACCAGCTGGCTTTCTTTACGCCGGGGATCTGGCCCTTGTGCGCCAATTCCCGGAAGCAGATGCGGCATACGCCGTATTTGCGGAGATAGGCATGCGGCCGACCACAGATCTTGCATCTGTTATACGCTCTGGTCGAATACTTCGCAGGGCGAGCCTGCTTAACTTTCATAGATGTTTTGGCCACGATAATCCCTCCTTATCTCGCAAACGGCGCGCCGAGAAGCGTCAGCAGCTCGCGTGCTTCTTCGTCCGTGTTGGCAGTGGTAACAAAACAAATGTCCATTCCGCGCACCGCGTCGATCTTGTCGTACTCGATCTCCGGGAAGATCAGCTGCTCGCGGACGCCCATGGAGTAGTTGCCCCTGCCGTCGAACGAGTCGGGATTGATCCCGCGGAAGTCGCGCACGCGCGGAAGCGCGAGATTGAAGAAGCGGTCGAGGAATTCATACATTCTGTCGCCGCGCAGCGTCACCTTCGCGCCGATGGTCATGCCCTCGCGCAGCTTGAAGTTCGCAACGGACTTCTTCGCCTTGCAGGCAACGGGCTTCTGACCCGTGATCTGCGAAAGATCCTTCATGACCGCGTCGAGCACCTTGGAGTTGTCGCGTGCCTCGCCGCAACCGACGTTGATGACGATCTTGTCGAGCTTCGGGATTTGCATAACGCTTTTGTAGCCGAACTTCTTCTGCAGCGCCGGAGCGATCTCAGAAGTGTACTTTTCTTTCATTCTTGCTGCCATTGTGTTATGTCCCTCCCTTATTCAAATTGTGCGCCGCACTTTTTGCAGACGCGTTTTTTATCCTTGCCCGTGCCCTCGTGGCCGACGCGCGTAGGCTTGCCGCACTTCGGGCAGACGAGCTGGACCTTATCGGCATACAGGGCGCTTTCCGCCTTGATCAGTCCCCCGGGTTCGCCGACCTTGCGGGGCTTGACGTGCTTCGTGACGACGTTGACGCCCTCGACGATCACCTTGCCCTCAGACGGGGAGACCTGCATGACCTTGCCCTGCTTGCCGCGGTTCTTGCCGTTTAAGACAACCACGGTATCGCCGGTTTTCACATGTACTTTACTCATTTTTCGTTCCTCCCTTACAGCACTTCGGGAGCAAGAGACAGGATCTTCATGTAATCCTTGTCACGAAGCTCTCTTGCAACCGGCCCAAAGATACGGGTGCCTCTGGGGTTTTTGTCTTCTTTAATGAGGACGGCGGCGTTTTCGTCGAAACGGATATACGTCCCGTCGTCTCTGCGCACACCGCTGGCCGAACGAACGACTACGGCCTTGACGACGTCGCCTTTTTTCACAACGCCGCCGGGTGCTGCCTTTTTAACGGAAGCGACGATCACGTCGCCGATATTGGCATACCTTCTGCCGGAACCGCCGAGCACGCGAATGCACATAATTTCTTTCGCGCCGGTGTTGTCCGCCACTTTGAGGTAAGTCTGTTGTTGGATCACAGGAATCCCTCCTTAGAAATTACTTCGCTTTCTCGATGATTTCGACCACGCGCCATCTCTTGTCCTTCGAGAGGGGACGCGTTTCCATGACAAGGACTCTGTCGCCCACGCCGCACTCGTTTTTCTCGTCGTGCGCCTTGATCTTGACCGTGCGGTTGACGATCTTTTTATACAGCGGGTGCTGGACTCTGTCTTTGATGGAGACCACAACGGTTTTGTCCATTTTGTCGCTGGTCACAAGACCGACCTGCGTTTTTCTCAGGTTTCTTTCGCTCATTTCGTGTGCCCTCCTTCGTTAAGACTGCGCGCCGTGCAGTTCAACGTCGCGCTGGATCGTTTTTACGCGCGCGATGTCCTTTTTGACGGCGCTGATACGCATCGGGTTATCGAGCTGGTTGACCGCCTGCTGAAAGCGCAGCTTGAACAGCTCATCCTTGAGCTCCGCGAGCTTCTTGTCAAGCTCCGAAGGGGAGAGTTTTCTCAGTTCACTTGCTTTCATGCCTGCTCACCTTCCTCTTCCTGCTGTGCCTTGGTGACAAACTTGCATTTCACGGGGAGCTTGTTGGCGGCAAGGCGCATAGCCTCACGCGCGGTCTCCTCGGGAACGCCTGCGATTTCAAACATAACGCGGCCGGGTTTCACGACCGCCACCCAGTATTCGGGCGAGCCTTTACCGGAACCCATGCGGGTCTCAGCGGGCTTTTCCGTGATGGGCTTGTCGGGGAAGATCTTGATCCAAACCTGACCGCCGCGCTTGATGTAGCGCGTCATCGCGATACGGGCGGCTTCGATCTGGTTGGAGGTGATCCATGCGGGTTCCAGAGACACAAGGCCGTAATCGCCGTAGCTGACTTTGGTGCCTCTGGCAGCTTTACCGGTCAGACGCCCTCTGTGGACTCTGCGGTATTTGACTCTCTTGGGCAGCAGCATTATTTTGTGCCTCCTTCCTTGCGGGTTCTGCGGGTGTCGTGCAGGACCTCGCCCTTGTAGATCCAAACTTTCACGCCGATGCGGCCGTAGGTCGTTTTCGCCTCGGCAAAGCCGTAGTCGATGTCGGCGCGGATGGTCTGCAGCGGGATCGTACCTTCATGGTAATGCTCGGTGCGCGCGATTTCCGCGCCGCCCAAGCGCCCGCTGACCTGTGTTTTGATGCCCTTTGCGCCGAGCTTCATGGTGCGGCCGATGCTCTGTTTGAGCGCGCGGCGGAACGAGATGCGGCGCTCGAGCTGCGAAGCGATGTTCTCCGCGACGAGCTGCGCATTCAGGTCGGGCTGCTTGATCTCAACGATGTTGATATAAACATCCTTTTCGCCGCCGAGCATCTTCTTGCAGGTCGCTTTGAGCTTTTCGATCTCCGAGCCGCCCTTACCGATGACCATGCCGGGCTTGGCGCAGTGGATGTTGATGCGCACACGCTTCGAGTCACGCTCGATCTCTACCTTCGGAACGCCCGCCGGAGCGAGGGTTTTCAACAGGTAGGTGCGCAGCTTGTTGTCGGAAATGAGCGTGTCGCCGAAATCCTTTTTATCGGCGTACCAGCGCGATTCCCAGTTCTTGATGACACCGATGCGAAGACCGGTGGGATTCACTTTCTGTCCCATAGTGTACCTCCCCGCTTATTCCGCTTCCTTCAGCACAAGCGTAATGTGCGAAGTCTTCTTGTTGATTCTGTATGCGCGGCCCTGCGCTCTCGGACGGATGCGCTTGAGGGTCGGGCCCTGATCGACACGGCACGCGGCGACATACAGGCGCGAGGTGTCCATATCCTTCATTTCGGCGTTTGCCATGGCGGATTTCAGCAGCTTCCCGAGCGGTTCACACGCAGCCTTGGGTGTGTACTTGAGGATCGCCGCCGCCTCGTCGCAGGGTTTGTTCCGAATGAGGTCCAGAACGATCTTTACCTTGCGGGGCGCAATGCGCACATGGTTCGCTTTTGCAATTGCTTCCATTCGTTACACTCCTTTCGGCTTATTTGCCGTTACGGCGCTTGACAATAAACTTGTCGGAACGGTTCTTCTTGGCTCTGGTCTTGTAGCCGAGGGCGGGTTTGCCCCACGGCGTGCAGGGACCGGGACGGCCGACAGGCGATTTGCCTTCGCCGCCGCCGTGCGGGTGGTCGTTCGGGTTCATGACCGAACCGCGGACGGTCGGGCGCACGCCCATGTGGCGCGTTCTGCCGGCTTTACCGATCTTGACGTTCTCGTGATCGGCGTTGCCGACGGTGCCGACGGTCGCGAAGCACTGTGCCGAAACGTTGCGCAGCTCCCCGGAGGGCAGACGAAGCAGGGCATAGGCGCCTTCTTTCGCCATAAGCTGTGCGGCGTTGCCCGCAGCACGGGCAAGCTGGCCGCCGCGGCCGGGATACAGCTCCACGTTGTGGACCATGGTGCCGGTGGGGATCGCGGACAGCGGCAGGGCGTTGCCGACCTTGATGTCGGCGCTCTCGCCGGCCTCGATCTTGTCGCCGACCTTTAAGCCCGCGGGCGCGAGGATGTATCTCTTTTCGCCGTCCGCATACTGCACAAGCGCGATGTGCGCGGAACGGTTGGGATCGTACTCTAAGGTGAGCACGGTTGCAGGCATATCGACCTTGTCGCGCTTGAAGTCGATGATGCGGTACTTTCTGCGGTTGCCGCCGCCTCTGTGGCGGACGGTGATGCGGCCGTAGCTGTTGCGCCCTGCCTTTTTGTTGAGGGGGGCGAGCAGGCTTCTTTCGGGGCCGTTCTTTGAAAGCTCGGAATAATCCGTAACCGACATATTGCGTCGTGCGTTGGTTGTCGGTTTGTAGACTTTGATCGACATTTTGTTCACTCTCCTTGGAACGATTTAGCGGAGCATGTCGGGCTCCATACATTATCGTCGGGATTTGGATGCACGCGGATGTGCGCCGCGCCTTACATCATCCCGTCGAAGAACTCGATGGTCTTGGAGTCCTCGGTCAGGGTGACGACCGCCTTTTTCCACGAAGCGGTGTAGCCTTCATACCGGCCGTATCTTCTCAGGTGGCTGCGAACGTTGATCGTGTTGACCTTTTGCACCTTGACGCCGAACAGCTGTTCCACAGCCGCCTTGATCTCGGGCTTGGTCGCGTTTTTATCCACCTTGAAGGTGTACTTTTTCAGCGCCTGGCCCGCCATGCTCTCTTCGGTGATGACGGGGCGCAGGATGATGTCCTGAGCAAGTTTCATTATGCGTAAACCTCCTCGATCTTTGCCACGGCGTCCTTGAGCACCACGATGGTGTTGCAGTTGAGGATGTCGTAGACATTCAGCGTGCTGACGAGGGTGACGTTCGTCTTGTCAAGGTTGCGTGCGCTCTTGTAAACGACGTCGTCCTTTTCGGGCAGGACGATGAGCGTTTTCTTGTCCGCCTTGACGGCTTCGAGCACCGCGGCGACGTCCTTGGTCTTGATCGCGTCAAGGCCGAAATCGTCGAGCACGATCATCTCGTTTGCCGCGACCTTCGCGGAAAGGGCGGACTTCATTGCAAGGCGCTTGACCTTTTTGTTCACATCGATGCCGTATGCACGGGGCTTGGGGCCCAGCGCGATACCGCCGTGCGTCCACTGGGGCGCTCTCGTGGAGCCCTGGCGGGCACGTCCCGTGCCCTTCTGGCGCCACGGCTTCTTGCCGCCGCCGGAGACCTCGGAACGAGTGCGGGTTGACTGCGTGCCCTGACGCTGGTTGGCAAGGTAGCTGACAACCATCAGGTGCATGGCAGATTCGTTGGGCTCGATCGCAAAAATGCTTTCGTTGAGCTCGAGGTCGGAAACCTTTTTGCCGGCCTTGTCGAGTACTGCAAGTTTCGTCATTTAGAACACTCCTTCCTTATTTTTTCACCGTATCGGCAAGCACCACGATCCCGCCCTTGGGGCCGGGGATGGCGCCTTTGATGGCGATCAGGTTGTTTTCGGCGTCCACCTTAACGACGTCGAGGTTCTGGATGGTGACCCGCTCGGCGCCGAGGTGACCGGCGAGCTTCTTGCCCTTGTAAACGCGGGAGGGGTCGGAGCACGCGCCCAAAGACCCTGCGTGCCGCGCGACGGGGCCGGTACCGTGGGATTCCTTCAGGCGGCCGAAGTTCCAGCGCTTGATCGCGCCGGCGGTGCCTTTGCCCTTGCTGGTGCCGACAACGTCCACACGGTCGCCGACCGCGAACACGTCTGCCTTGAGGATGTCGCCGACGTTCACGCTCGCGGTGTCCGCAAGGCGGAATTCCTTGAGCACCTTTTTCGGGGCGACGTCCGCTTTCTTGAAGTGACCGGCGAGGGGCTTGTTGACGCGCGTGACTTTCACATCGCCGAAGCCGACCTGCACAGCCTCATAACCGTCGTTTTCCATCGTCTTTTTCTGGACGACGACGCAGGGACCTGCCTCTACGACGGTCACGGGGATGACCTTGCCGCTCTCGTCAAAGAGCTGCGTCATGCCGATTTTCTTACCGATAAGACCTTTTTGCATTGTTTTTTCCTCCTTTGGTTATTGGTTGGCTCTCGCCAACATGACCTTTGGGCGCACACTTGGAGATCAAAGCTTGATTTCGATGTCCACGCCTGCGGGAAGCTCAAGGTTCGTCAGCGCTTCAACGGTCTTATTTGAAGGTCTGAGAATGTCGATGAGCCTTTTGTGCGTTCTCTGCTCGAACTGCTCGCGGCTGTCCTTATACTTATGGACGGCGCGCAGAATGGTCACGACTTCCTTTTCGGTGGGCAGCGGAACGGGGCCGGAGACCTGTGCGCCGGTGCGCTTGGCGGTCTCAACGATTCTTTCCGCAGCTCTGTCCACAAGGTCGTGGTCGTAGCCCTTGAGCCGGATACGGATCTTCTTGCCTTTTGTTGCAGCCATGTTTTGTTGCCTCCTTGAAAGTTAGGGCAAATGCTTTTCTGCAACCCTGCCGGGTGTTTACAGCCTTCCGAACAAAAAACCGAAAAACCTCGGTTTTTCGGACGGCGCAGAAAAGCGCACAGTCGCTTTTGCGAACGCGCCTTCGCGCGCCCAAAAGCGGACAGTATGGGTCGCCCGGTTTGGAATCGGACATACTCCGCGGTAATTCCCTGCATCCGAGTGCAGCCACCTACCGCATCATCGCATATCGGTCGCATAAAAAAGGGCATGGCTCGCCCTTTTCCACACGTGCCTTGGTATTCTATCACACCCATTTGGAAAATGCAACAAGTTTTTTCAAAAAAGTTCGTGAAAAAAGCCGAAAATCAAAACTTTTTTCCGCGAATCGGTTTCGGTGAATTTTCGACCGCAAGATGTTGTGGGTGGGCGGCTCAGACATCAGACATTAGAAGACAGAAATCAGATGTGGGATTGGGAAGTTTGCGCGAAGCCGCGGCTGTGCAGGAAAAATAAATTCTGTAGTTGTAGGGGCGGGTCTCTGCGCCCGCCCGAGCAAAGTACGGTAATAAAACAACTTGTGTCTGTAAGAAAAACCATAATTCTGTTTTACGCCGTAACAAATTACAAAATCCGACTTTCCTGCGGGCGGGCACAGAGACCCGCCCCTACGGGGTTCAGCAGAATTTTAATTGTTTTCGCAGCCGAAAGGCTCTGCAAACATACGGTTTCAACGGAATACGCCTGCACGGCTTCTGACCTCTGCCCTCTGCAATCTGAATTCTGAAAGCGGCCAGCCGCAAGGGCTGTCCCTACGGGCTTGTGAAAAGCCGTCCCCTGTCTCCTCCTATAGTGTATATAATAGTATACCGCCGTCGCGGCCGCCTGTCGGTTCGCGGCGGCTTTTCTTTGTTTGCTTTGCCGGACGCGGCATGCCTTTATAGGCATTATCCTGTTTGGAATTCGGCGTTTTGAATAAAAAGTTCAGGGGAATCGCGTGCGGCATATTGCATATTTCCGTTTTTATGCTGTTTTTGCATAAACCTTACAAAACGACTTGCAAAAATAATGGTTTTCCTATAGAATAAGGAACATATTTTTTAAAAATTGCAAGTTTCGTTTGTAAATCCTGCAATTTGTCCGGGACGGCACGCAGGATGTGCGGTCGGCGGCACGGCGGCAAGCGCGCCGCTTGCGGCGGCTGTGTGCCGCACAGGGCTTCCCGTCCCGAAAATCCACAGCACAGGGTGTGAGGTAACATGTTAAAACGCGAAGGCGAGGTACGCATCCCCTCCGGGTGCGCCATTTCGGCGATCATCGACCGCGGCGGCGCGCGCTTTTCGGGGGCGGACATCATCGAGAGCATCGCGCTCATGCACGACCGCTCCAACGGCCTGGGCGGGGGCTTTGCCGCCTACGGCATCTACCCCGAGCACAAGGAGTATTATGCGTTCCACATCTTCTACGACGACAACGACGCGCGCGTGCGTACCGAGGAATTCCTCTTCCGGCACTTCGACATCGAGACGTTTGAGCAGATCCCGACGCGCAAGGTCAGATCCATTCACCATGCGCCGCTCATTTGGCGCTATTTCGGCATGGTGCCGCAAAGCAAGATGCGCAAGAACGACTACGACGCGGACGAATACACCGCGCGGTGCGTCATCCGCATCAATAACACGATAACGGGCGCGTTCGTCTTTTCGAGCGGCAAGAACATGGGCGCGTTCAAGGCGGTCGGTTACCCCGAGGATGTCGGCGAGTATTACATGCTCGATGAATACAAGGCGCACACCTGGACCGCCCACGGGCGCTTTCCGACGAACACCCCCGGCTGGTGGGGCGGCGCGCACCCGTTCACACTGCTTGACTGGTCGATCGTCCACAACGGCGAAATTTCGAGCTACGACGCGAACCGCCGCTACGTTGAGCAGTTCGGCTACAAATGCAATTTGCAGACCGACACCGAGGTCATCACTTACCTGTTTGACCTGCTGGTGCGCCGGCAGGGGCTGACGCTGGAAACGGCGGCGAAGGTGCTCGCCGCGCCCGAGTGGGACGTCATCGACCGCATGCCCGACGAGGAACGCGAGATCTGCACCGCGCTGCGGGCGGTCTACTCCGGGGCGCTCATCAACGGGCCGTTCTCGATCTTGGTCGGCTTCAAGCAGGGCATCCTTGCACTGAACGACCGGCTGAAGCTGCGCTCGCTCATCCAGGCGACAAAGGGCAGCAAAACCTATTTTGCGTCGGAGGAGTCCGCCATTCGCGTGATCTGCCCCGACCCCGAATCCATTGCGGCGGTGGACGGCGGCACGCCCGTCTTCATCCCGTTTGCGGAGGTGGCGGAATGATGGACTACATGGTTCCCGAATTTGAAGTCGAGCGCAACCCGTCGCGCTGCATTTCGTGCGGCGCGTGCGTGCGGCAATGCTCGTATGAGGTGCACTATTTTGACACGGACGGCAAGACCGTGCTCGCCGACGAGCGCAAATGCGTTGCCTGCCACCGCTGCGCGACCATCTGTCCGACACACGCCATTAAGATCAAAGCCTTCGACATGGCGTACAAAACGCATCACAACTGGACGCCCGTCGTCCAGCAGGAGATCCTCAAGCAGGCCGAAACCGGCGGCGTGCTGCTTTCGGGCATGTCCAACAACAAGCCGTACCCGATCTATTGGGATCACATCCTGTTGAATGCAAGCCAAGTGACGAACCCCTCCATCGACCCGCTTCGAGAGCCCATGGAAATTCGCACCTATCTCGGAAGAAAGCCGAAAAAGCTGGAGTTCCATAAAGACGGGAAGCTCAAAACCAAGCTTGAGCCGCAGATCAAGCTGGAAACGCCCATTCTATTTTCCGCCATGTCCTTTGGCTCGATCTCCTTTAACGCACAGAAATCGCTCGCGATGGCGGCAAAGAAGCTCGGCACGCTGTTCAACACCGGCGAGGGCGGCATGCACCCGGGGCTGCGGGAATACAGCGACTGTGCCGTCGTGCAGGTCGCGTCCGGGCGATTTGGCGTATACAAGGATTATCTGGAGAATTCCCGCTTTATCGAGATCAAGATCGGTCAGGGCGCGAAGCCCGGCATCGGCGGGCACCTGCCCGGCGAAAAGGTGACGGTGGAGGTCAGCAACGCGCGTATGATCCCCGAGGGGTCGGACGCCATTTCCCCCGCGCCGCACCATGATATTTACTCCATCGAGGATCTGCGCCAGCTCATCTGGTCGCTCAAGGAAGCGACGCAGTATAAAAAGCCCGTGGCGGTCAAGATCGCGGCGGTGCACAACTGCGCCGCCATCGTCTCCGGCGTGGCGCGCGCGGGCGCGGACATTGTGGTGATGGACGGCTTCCGCGGCGGCACGGGCGCGGCGCCTACGCGCATCCGCGACAACGTAGGCCTGCCCATTGAGCTTGCGCTCGCGGCGGCAGACCAGAGGTTGCGCGACGAGAGCATCCGCGGCACGGTCTCGCTCGTGGCGGCGGGCTCGTTCCGCAATTCGGCGGACATCGTCAAAGCCATCGCACTGGGCGCGGACGCGGTATATGTCGCCTCCGCCCCGCTCATTGCCATGGGCTGCCACATGTGCCAGCAGTGCCACACGGGCAAATGCAACTGGGGCATCGCGACCCAGCGGCCCGACCTCGTCAAGCGCCTGAACCCCGAGATCATGCATGAGCGCGTGGTGAACCTCATCACCGCGTGGAACCACGAGATCAAGGAAATGCTCGGCGGGATGGGGCTCAACTCCATCGATTCCCTGCGCGGCAACCGTTTGATGCTGCGCGGCATCGGGCTTTCCGACCGCGAGCTTTCGATCCTCGGCATTGCCCACGCCGGGGAATAAGGGAGGGAACAGACCATGAAAAAAGTGATCGCCAGAGAAGACCTTTGTCTCGACTGCAAGCTGTGCGAGGTATTTTGCCGCACCGCACATTCCGAATCCAAGGACGTGGTGCGCGCGCATCTTCGCGAAGATCCCGTTCCCGTTTCCCGCATCACCGTGGAGGGCGACACACACGATTCTGTCGCGGTCAACTGCCGCCACTGTGATGACCCCGCCTGTGTGAACGCCTGCATCACGGGCGCGATGCAGAAGGACCCCGAAACGGGCATCGTCTTTTGCGACGAGTCGCGCTGCATCGGGTGCATGACCTGCCTTGCGGTCTGCCCCGTAGGCTGCATCAAGGCGGGGCGCACCGCCGTAAAATGCGACCTGTGCCGGGAGACGGGCGAGCCCGCGTGCGTGAAAAACTGTCCGAACCGGGCGCTCGTCTATGTGGAAGTCGGAGGTGACACGGAATGAAACGGTATGCGATCGTCGGCGCTTCGGCGGCGGGGCTTTCCTGCGCAAAGACCCTGCGCACGCTGGATCCCGACTGCGAGATCACCCTGTTTACGGAGGAAGCGTATCTCCCGTATTCAAGGCCCATCATTTCTTACTATTTAAAGGATAAGGTCAGCGCAGACCGGATCTATTTGCAGGATGCTGCCTTTTACGAGAAAAACCGCATCACGGTGCGCACAAACACGCGCGTTGCCGCCGTGCAGACAGGGACGCTTACGACCGAGGGCGGCGAAACGTACAAATTCGATAAAATCCTGCTTGCAACGGGCTCCGTGCCCTTTGTGCCGCCGATGGAAAACGTCGGCGCGCAGGAAAACGTGTTCACCTTTCTGACCATGCGCGAGTCCGAGCGGCTCAAAGCCTATGCCAAGCCGCAGATGCACGCGGTCATCATCGGCGCGGGGCTTATCGGCTTAAAGGCTGCGGAGGGACTGCGGCCGCTCGTCGAAAGCGTGACGGTCGTGGAGCTTGCCGACAAGGTGCTGCCGTCCATTTTGGATGACGCAGCGGCAAAGACGGTGCGCGCGCACCTGAACGCAAACGGCGTGGAAACGCTGCTCGGCGACACGGTGGTGCGCGCCGAGGGGGAAGACAAGATCACCTCCGTAACGCTTAAAAGCGGCAAGACGCTGCCGTGCGACCTGTTGGTGCTCGCCGTGGGCGTACGCCCGAATACGGCGCTTGCAGAAAGCGCCGGCGCGCAGGTGAACCGCGGCATTACCGTGAACCATGAGACCATGGAAACGACCGTCCCCGGTATTTTCGCCGCGGGCGACTGCGTGCGAAGCTACGACATTTTGGACGGGCAGGAAAAGATCATCGCCCTGTGGCCCAACGCCGTGCGCGAGGGGGCGACCGCCGCTTACAACATGGCGGGGTGCGAACACAAGGATGCGGGCAGCTTTGCGGTCAACGCGATCGACTTTTTCGGGCTTCGCATCTGCACCTGCGGGCTCATCCGCGCCGAGGGCGCGACCGTGCTTTCGCGCGAAGGCGAAAATTCCGGCAAACGGCTTCTTATCAAAGATAACCGGCTGGTCGGCTTCGTGCTGTTAAATGCCTCTGAGCGCGCAGGCATCTACACGGCGCTCATTCAAAACAAGGTGGAGCTGAACACGCTTTCGGGAGATCTTTTGGACGAACCGGGGCTGATGCTCTATGCGCGGGACATCCGCACCGAAAAACTGACAGGAGGTGTGCGCGTATGAAGATCGTTACGGCAGGCAAGCGCGGCTTCCGCACGCTGAACGCCGAAGTGCGCGAGGCGCTGGAAACGGAAAACGAGGTGCGCATCGAAGACGTGAACGGGCAGCGCTACATCGGCGCGGGGCTCGACCGCGGCAAACGCCTTGAAGTCCACGGCACGCCCGGAAACGATATGGGCGCGTACTTAAACGGCGGCACGATCGAGGTCTTCGGCAACGGGCAGGAGGCGGTCGGCAACACCATGGGCGGCGGTTCCGTCACCGTGCACGGGCACGTGGGCGACACGCTCGGCTACGCCATGCGCGACGGCGAGATCTATGTGGAAAAGCGCGCCGGCTCGCGCGCCGGCATCCATATGAAGGAATTCCGCGAGATGCAGCCGGTCGTCGTCATCGGCGGCACGGTCGGGGCGTTCCTCGGCGAATATATGGCGGGCGGGACACTCGTCGTTTTAGGGCTCGACCGTGCGGACACGCACCCAATCGTCGGCGCGCACTGTGCCACGGGCATGCACGGCGGCCGCATTTTCGTGCGCGGCGAAGTCCCGCAGGAGAATCTCAGCGAACACATTGCCGTGCTTGCGCCCGATGAAAAGGATCTCACGGACTTGGACCGCTTCGTGCGCGAATACTGCGCGCGCTTCGGCGGGGACGCGGCGGAAATTTTGAAAGTCCCGTTCCAAAAACTCGTCCCCACCACCTCGCGGCCGTATGCGAATCTGTATACACCCAATTAGACGCTGGATGCCGGACATTAGATGTGCGGCGGGCGCTTTCAGACTTCAGATTTCAGCAGTCAGATATCAGATGCGGTGCAGGTAGGCTTTACGCATTGCCGCGGCTTCGCAAAAATATCCCTTGTCACGTCTGATGTCTAATATCTAACGTCTGAAATCTAAAACGGCCAGCCGCAAGGGCTGTCCCTACGGGGTCGTGTACATTTTTGCCTTGCTGAAAACAATCTCTCCCTCATCTGCCCTCGTAAAGACAGGGAAAGACACAGAACCCTTCCCTGTCTTACGCGCGGGATCAGGAAGATGCAAACCATCAAGGTTCTTTCCAAAAACCACCCTTGTGAAAATTTTCATTTCCAAGCGGCTTTGCCGTTAAACGGAACAGAACACAGCCGTCCGGACAGACGATCGTTTTACTGTATTTGCCGTCTCCGCCCAGATTCTCCAAATCCCCGCCGCTTCGGATCGCTTCCATCAGCGGGAACAAAAGCATCATCGTTTTGGAACAGATCCCGAAGCCGTCTTGATTAACAGGACAGCCATAGGTACACGTATATGTATCCCCTGCCTCTTCCCCGTTGCGGCAATATCTTTCCGTATGGTCGCCCCGCAAAAAGCCAATAACTTCAACCTTAAATTCATATTCCTCATCGTACCGTTTTTTCATACCGTTCTTTACCCCTTTCGCCTTTTATTCTGCGCACTTTCCGCATCGCGATTTTCAAAAACGGTAAAGGGCATGGCGCGCAGCCATGCCCTTGTTTTTATTTCTTTTCGATCGCGTCGAGCGCGCTCTTTAAGGCGTCCGTATCGGAAAGCTCTATCGCGCCCTTGTCGGCAAGCGAGGTGTTTTTCGGGTCGATGGGCAGCCGCGCAAGCACGGGGATCCCATAGCCGGCAGCGACGCCGTCGAGCTTGCTTTCGCCGAAAACGGCGTGCCGTTTTTTGCAGTCGGGGCATTCGAACCAGCTCATGTTCTCAATGAAGCCCAAAACGGGAATGTTCATTTCTTTCGCCATGTTGTACGCCTTTTTGACGATCAGCGTGACGAGCTCCTGCGGGGTGGTGACGACCAGAATGCCGTCGAGCGGCAGGGACTGGAACACCGTCAGCGGCACATCGCCCGTGCCGGGGGGCATATCAACGAACATGTAATCCACGTCGCCCCAGATGACCTCCTGCCAGAATTGGTTGATCATGCCGGAGATCACGGGCCCGCGCCAGATGACCGGGGCGTCCTCTTTTTCCAGCAGCAGATTGACGCTCATCACGCGGATGCCGGTTTTTGTCTCCATCGGGAAAATGCCGTCGGCGCTGCCCTCGGCGCGCCCGTGCAGCCCGAACATTTTGGGGATCGACGGCCCCGTTACGTCCGCATCGAGGATCGCAGTCTGGAAGCCCTGCGCTTGGGCTGCAACGGCAAGCATTGCGGTCACGGTGCTTTTGCCGACGCCGCCCTTGCCGCTGACCACGCCGATGACGTGCTTTACCGTGCTGTATTGATTCGCGGGCAGACGCAGGTCGCGCGCGGCGCAGTCCTGCGAGCAGGATGCGCAGTCATGGGAACAGGATTCACTCATTTTTTCAGATCTCCTTATTAGATGTTAGATATTAGATGCTGGACGTTAGACGTGGGATGGGCAGGTTTTTACACAGCCGAAAATCCGCACAAATCGTAGGGACAGCCCTTGCGGCTGGCCACATTAGATTCCAGATGTTAGACGTTAGATGTGAGACGTGGTGCGGGCGGATTTCACGCACCGCATCTGATTTCTGACTTCTAATTTCTGAATTCTGTTCTGCCCGCCCCTACAGGTTTCAGCAGAATTTTACTTGTTTTCGCAGCCGAAAGGCTCTGCAAACACGCGGTTTCAACAAACTTACCTATCCTGCTTCTGCGCTCTGCTTTCTGAATTCCGAACTCTGTTTTCCCGCAATTCCTTGAAAAAGGTCGTCAGCGCTTCGGCGCATTCCGCCTCAAGCACGCCGCCCACGGCTTCGGGCTTATGCGTTAAGGGCAGGGAAAACATCGAAAACACGCTGCCCACCGCGCCGTTCTTCGGGTCGCGCGCGCCGTAGGTCACCCTTTGCAAGCGCGCGTTCACGATCGCGCCCGCGCACATCGGGCAGGGCTCAAGCGTCACGAACAGCTCGCATTCCCACAGCCGCCAGCCGCCTAAAGCCTTGCACGCGCGGTCGATCGCTTCGATCTCGGCATGGGCAAGGGCGTTTTTTTCTTTTTCCCGGCGGTTGCGCCCGACGGCGACAACCTCGCCGTTCCGCACGACGACCGCCCCGACAGGCACTTCGCCCTCGGCGGCGCTTTTCTGCGCTTCGCGCAGCGCCAGCCGCATAAACGCTTCTGCCGCAGTACTGTCCGCAAGGACGGGGCGCGGCGCGTCAGAATTCCACATATTGAATGGTCTCCAAGACCAGCAGGACAATGGCGATGATCATGGGCGCGCTGCACAAAAAGGCGCGGTTCTTTTCGCGCGTGTCGAGCTGCGTCTTCGTTTTTGTGAGCGGCACGCGGGCGTAGCGCTTGGCGTATACGATCGCGCACACCAGCCCCACGACGAACACCAGCGCCATCATCGCGAGGGTGATGAGCGCCGCCGCCTCTTCGGGCAGCAGGTCATACGCCGCCTCCGAGCAGACCGCGATCAGGTTGTTGCAGAAGTGGATGAGCACACCCGTCCACATGGAGCCCGTGGCGATGACGGCGTAGCCGATGGCAAGCCCTGCGATGAACGCAAAGGGGATCTGCACCATGTTGCCGTGCATAAGCGCAAACACGAAAGCCGACATCAGCAGCGCGAACCGGTCGCCGTAGCGCCGCAGCGGCTGCATGACCACTCCGCGCACGGCAAATTCCTCGATGAGCGCGGGCAGAACGGCGGTCTGGACAACGCGCAGGAAAAAGGTCGCGCCGCCCGTGATCGTGAATTCATCGGTCGGGGAGACAAACCGGATGCCGAAGATTGATTCGACAAACGTGGAAAAGAAATTTGTGGCATAGTTGCCCACCATGCAGCACATCAGCGCCGCGAAGATCAAAAGCGCGGTCATGCCGCCGTTTACGGGCGTGCCGAGGTTCAGCTCGCCGATCGCCTGTCTTTTGCGCAGGAAGCGGTAGACGCAGTAAAACGGGACGCCGATCACCACGGTCGAATACAGGGCGTTGAAGCAAACATAAAACACGGAATTGCCGTTATATACATCAAAAAAGCCCGGGATGAGCGCCAAGGCAAAGCTGATCAGGAACGG
>OEQY01000090.1_pt1 | contig 27144 bp, 25 predicted proteins | sample 1539871 | NCBI WGS metagenome assembly OEQY01 (sample SAMEA3891877, study PRJEB23780) | metagenome | biome: terrestrial biome; feature: animal house; material: Caecal content | place: Italy | collected 2015-05-05 | reverse complement strand
TGCTTCCTGCCATGTCATACGAGGAATTGGCAGCGGCACATCTACATCCAAAATTTCTTTGAACACCCTTGCCAAAAGACGTTCATTGACATCAATTACATCATCCACATCTACAAACGATAATTCCATATCAATCTGTGTAAACTCTGGCTGACGATCGGCACGCAAGTCCTCATCCCGAAAGCATTTTGCAATTTGGAAGTAGCGATCATATCCAGAACACATTAACAATTGTTTAAACAACTGTGGTGACTGCGGTAATCCATAAAAACTTCCTGGATGTACACGACTTGGAACAAGATAATCTCTTGCACCTTCTGGTGTACTTTTTCCTAAAATTGGAGTTTCGATTTCCAAAAATCCCTCTTCCGTAAGGAAATTCCGAATTACCATTGCAGTTTTACTTCTTAACATTAAATTACGCTGTAATTCTGGTCTTCTTAAATCCAGATAACGGTACTTTAAACGAATCTCATCCTTTGTATTAATTCCATCTTCTACTGGAAATGGAGGCGTCTGCGCTTCGGATAAAATACGAAGTTCCGTTACTTTAATTTCAATCGTACCCGTCTTCAAATTTTTATTCACTGCTCCAGAACGTGCGATCACTTCTCCTGTTGCTGCTACTACAAATTCACTTCTTAATGTAGCTGCTTTGGAGAAACCTTCTTCTCCTACATTGCTGCTATCAAATACAAGCTGTAATAAGCCAGAACGATCTCTTAAATCAATAAAAATCAAATTTCCTAAATTTCTTCTCTTTTGTACCCATCCCATTACTGTGACGGTCTGACCAATCATCTGTTCCGTTACCTCTGTACATCTATGGGTTCGTTTCATTCCCTTCATTGATTCTGCCATAATTTCCTCCAACTGTTTTTACATCTGTTTTATTCTTTTTTGGTTATTCAAGAGATTTATCTTAAAAATTCTTTTTTATAAAATTCTTCAAATTCTGTATAACCTTCTGCCATTAACTGTTCTTTTTGGAATTTTTTATTTTTATTCATCTGTGTTACAAGTACTTGCTCTCCGTTTGCACGCTCTTGCATTGCTTTTGCAAGTGCCTGTCCCATACGATCCGCACTCACACCTTTTTCAATTAAATATGCTTTTTTCTTTTTCGTTCCTGGTACTTCAAATCCATTTTCCAGAAGAATCGTAACAATTCTCTCAAATCCAATCGAAAATCCACACGCAGGTGTCTGCATATTTGTGAATTTACCAACCATTTCATCATAGCGGCCTCCGCCAGCAACGGAACCAGGAAAACCTTCCATCTCAATTTCAAAAATCGTACCAGTATAATAAGACATACCACGTACAAGCGTTGGATCAAAGCTCAACCGAAAACTAGACTTTGTAGTCTGTTCCACTGCTGAAACAATCTGCTGCAAATTATTGGCAGCATCTCCTTCAAGGACATCTTTGAGTTTTTCCCCGATATATGCGATTCCGTTTTCTTGGCTTTTGAGTTCTTCAAACATCTTTAAATACGTCTGAATACTGCTTTCTTCAAATCCAGCTTTCTTTAATTCTTCTGCAACGCCATCCAATCCAATTTTATCCATTTTATCTAAAATAATAAATACTTCATCAAACTGGGATTCTGGAAAACCAGAATACTTTGCCATTGCTTTTAAAATACGACGATCATTGATTCGAACATTAAATCCAGAAAATCCTATTTTACCAAGTAATGTTGTAGTTGCTAAAATCAATTCAATTTCTGCTAAATTCGTTGCATCTCCTAAAATATCAATATCGCATTGATAAAATTGACGAAAACGTCCCTTTTGAGGACGGTCGGCTCTCCAAACTGGTCCAATCTGGAGTGCTTTAAACGGTTTTGGCAAATTTGCCGCATTGTTAGAATAAAAGCGGGAAAGCGGCACGGTTAAATCATAACGCAGTCCACTATCCGTTAAATCATTTTCACAAGTTGCTTGTTCTAAATTTAATTTTTCTCCACGCTTCATAATTTTAAAAATCAGCTTTTCGTTTTCTCCGCCTTGTTTGCTGCTGAGATTCGCAATGTTTTCTACACATGGAGTTTCAATTGGTGTGAATCCAAATCCTTTATACGTTTCTTTAATTAATGCAATTACATAATCTCGAATCTGCATTTCTGCAGGTAAAATATCTTTCATACCAGTCACTGGTCGTTTTGATAATGCCATTTTTCTAACTCCTCATTTTTTATTATCATCCTATGCAATTCCAAACTCGCCTGCGAGTCTTTGCATCTCCTTTTTATTTTAAACAGAGTTACAAATTTTGCAAGTAGTTTTACTATGAAAACAATTTTTGCTTGCGTGCAATCATTTCCTCTGTTTTCTGAATATAGGTTGCCACATCCTTTACATTTTCAGCACGTTCAATTCGATTGCCAAATACTGCTTTTGTCGTAGCTCCTGCTCCAGCCCCTGCAATTGTTTGAAGCTCTTCCATAATTAAAATATTATAGATTCCCTCTTTTCCAGGTACTGCATAGCCAACGTTTTCCATATTGCCCGTCATATTTTTTTGACGATATAAATAATATGGCTCCATTCCCATCTCTTTCGCATAGGAAGCTGTCATTTCCACAATTGCTTCTGAATTAATGCTTTTTTTATCGGCGAAACTCTCTTTTTGTGTATTCAGACGGGCTGCCCGTTTCATTGCCAGTGAATGCACCGTCAAATTATCTGGAGCCATCTCTTTGAGCTGTTCCAATGTATTGCGGACATCTTCCCCTGTCTCATCGGGAAGACCTAAAATGATATCCATATTTATATTTGTAAATCCAATTTCTCTTGCCAGCTGGTAGGCTTGTTTTACTTGTTCTACCGTATGGCGGCGTCCAATTAATGCCAATGTTTCCTCTTTCATCGTCTGAGGATTGATGGAAATTCGAGTTACCGCATGTCGTTTCAATGTCTCTAATTTTTGTCTTGTAATACTGTCTGGGCGTCCTGCTTCTACACAAAATTCTACACAATTGCTCAAATCAAACGTTGTTTCCACTTTCGTGAGAATCCGATCCAATTGGTAAGGCTCCAATGTTGTCGGTGTTCCTCCTCCGAAATAAACGGTATGAAGCGGACGATTTTGAAACTGTTTTGCAATATAATCCAATTCCAATTCCACATGTGCTAAATACTCATCTACTTGCTTTTGCCATTTACCAATCGGATAGGAAGTAAAGGAACAATAGGCACAAGTAGTAGGACAAAACGGAATGCCTATATAAAGACTATATCCATTTTTATAATCGAACTTCTCTAAAATCGCCCGTTCCTTTTCCGCAATTTGAATACTCAGCTTTGTCTTTTCTTCTCCGCAAAGCATCGTATTTCTCATATAATCCCAAATCTCCTGTTCGGTCTTTCCTTCATTCAACATCGTCATTGCTATTTTCGTAGGACGAATTCCCGTCAATGTTCCCCACGGAAGTTTTCTCTTTGTCTCTTCCACACAAATTTCATACAATAACGTTTTTGTATCAATTTTTCCTTGTTTTTTATCCGAAAAATGAACTGCTGCCTGCCTTTTTATGACGGCATTTTCCGTTTCCAATGTCATCGTTACATTGGATGCTTCTCGATCGTATTGTACCGTTAATCTTATTTGCACTCCTTCTTTCTCCTGACGCACAATACTCTTTCCAGGATAAAACGCCATCAAGAGTGCCCGCAAATCATTTTCATATAACTCTTCATTTAAATTTAGTAAAATCATAACAACAGAAATGCTGCAAAATGATTGTTCTGTTCTCATTCATCTTGCAGCAAAAATCCTCCATTCAAATTTTTCAATCCCAGTTATATTAGAATCTTCCTCCTAATGGATTATAACGCTTTTCATATCCAATCGTAGTTGAAGATTCATGGCCTGGATATACTTGCGTAACATCTGGCAGCTGGAACAGCTTCTCACGGATCGAACGTGCCAATACTGACATACTTCCTGTTGGAAAATCCGTTCTTCCAAAAGAACCACAGAATAACGTATCTCCACTGAGTAATACTTCTTCTTCTGGAATATAAAAGCATACACCTCCTATTGTATGTCCAGGCGTCTCGATCACTGTAATAGAAAATCCACAAATATCCAGCTCGTCTCCTTCTTTTACTAAACAGTCTGGTTTGATACAAACTGGTCTGGCCCACATAGCAGAAAGGTTTGCCCTTGCATCGGCCAAAAGTGGAACTTCTTTTTCCGCTGCATAAATTGGAATATGAAATTCTTCTTTTAATTTTCCTGCTGCCATCATATGATCGAAATGTCCATGTGTAAGCAAAATCGCCTTTGGAACTACGCTTAACATACGACAGCGCATACTAATATCTTCTGCCTGATCTCCAGGATCTACAATCATTGCCTCATTCGTATCCTTATTATATATAATATAGCAGTTTGTCTGACATACTCCAACTACAAGTTGATTGATTTTCATATTTTTCATTGCCCTCGGTTTGCCTCCTCATGCCATAATTCTCTTTTATCCAATGCTTCGTTTCACATCCAGTACTCCATCCAGCGCTCGCAGCATATTTGTAATTCGCTGCAATTCCTGCATTCCAGTTACTTTAAATCCAACTGTGATTGTAGTTGTATCATCCTGTTTTCTCGATACTGCATTTACATTTTCCAGATTAATTCCTTTATCCGTAAATAACGTAGTGATGTGATTCAGCATACCTACTCGATCATAGCAGAAGATTTGCAATTCCACTGTGAACTTTGTATTCTCATTTTGAAGAACACTTGGATCCCATTCTGCCTCTGTTAATCGCTCTTTCTCGGAATCTGGAAGCGTAATAATATTGGTACAATCCGTACGATGAACGGTTACTCCACGTCCTCTTGTAACATAGCCTACAATCTCATCACCTGGAACCGGAGAACAGCATTTTGGAAAACGGCATGACATATTGACGCCTCCAATCCAAACTGGACTCTTTTTTTCTTTCTTTTCTCCTTTTTCCTTCTCCGCTGCTTGAAGCCTTGCATTATTTTCTTTTATTGCATTCAGAATCTCTTGATCCGTCACAGTCTTTTTAACGGTTCTTGTGTATTCTTCCTGCATTTTATTTACGATCTGACCTTCTTTTAATCCGCCGTGTCCAATGGCTGCCATCATAGAATCCCAATCTCTGAATCCATATTTATCCAAAGCTTTTTGCATAAACTCTGGTTTCATAATATTGGTCATCTGGATTCCTTTTGCCTTACAATAGGCCTGAATCAATTCTTTTCCTCGAACGATGTTTTCTTCTTTTCGTTCTGCTTTAAACCATTGATTAATTTTCGATCTGGCCTGTGAACTCTTTGCAATATTTAACCAGTCACGACTTGGACCTTTTGTGTTTTGAGACGTAATAATCTCCACACGATCCCCTGTCTGTAATTTATAATCAATGGTTACTAATTTACCATTTACTTTTGCACCAATCATACGATTTCCAACCGCAGAATGAATACTGTAAGCAAAATCAATCGGCGTAGAGCCCTTCGGCAATGTTTTCACATCTCCCTTTGGAGAAAAACAATAGATACTCTCGGAAAATAAGTTCAAGTCGTTTTTCAAAACACTTAAAAACTCCTTATTGTCGTCCATATCTTTCTGCCATTCTAAGATCTGACGCAGCCAACTGAGTTTTTGTTCTTCCGCTTTTATCGTAGTCTTTCCTGAACCACGTTCTTTATATTTCCAATGTGCAGCAATACCATATTCTGCTACACGATGCATTTCATAAGTACGAATCTGAATTTCAAACGGCTGACCATTACTTGCAATCAGTGTATTGTGCAGAGAACGATACATATTCGGTTTTGGCATTGCAATATAATCTTTAAAGCGATTTGGCATCGGCTGATACATATCATGAATCACACCAAGCACTGCATAACAATCTCTGATATTATCTACAATCACTCGAATTGCAAATACATCATAGATTTGATCCAATGTTTTATTCTGATTTACCATCTTTTTATAAATACTAAATAGATGTTTGACTCGTCCGCTTAGACTAGCTTCAATATTTTCCTGTTTCAACCGTGCTGAAACTTCACCAATAATATTTTCAATAAAATGTTCTCTTGTTGGAGCCGTCAATTCCAGTTTCTTCTTTAAATCATGATAAACTTCTGGTTCCAAATACATCAATGCTAAATCATCTAATTCTACTTTTATTTTGGAAATACCAAGCCGTTCTGCAATCGGAGCAAAAATTTCCATCGTTTCTCTTGCTTTTTCCTTCTGCTTTTCTGGCTTCATATACTGTAATGTACGCATATTGTGGAGACGGTCGGCAAGTTTAATCATAATAACTCGAATATCTTTTGCCATTGCCAAAAACATTTTTCGCAAGTTTTCTGCCTGTATTTCCACCTTGTCTTTATACCATTTGATTTGGGTCAGCTTTGTTACACCATCTACTAACAGTGCAATTTCTTCTCCAAATTCTCGTTTCATATCTTCATTTGTCATTGCTGTATCTTCCACTACATCATGTAACAGTCCTGCAATGATACTTTCCTTATCCAACTCCAACTCAGCTAAAATAATCGCCACACAAATTGGATGAATAATATAAGGTTCGCCAGATTTTCTTTTTTGATCTCCGTGGGATTGTTTTGCAATATGATATGCCTTCTCAATCATGGAGATATCATCGGACGGATGATATTTTTTAATTGTTTTTATAAGGATTTGATACAGCTGATCTGGATCAGTAAAATCCTTGGGTGCTGTCACAGCTGGTTTTGGTTTATCCTTTTGATTTAATTCCTGTATCATTTCTAATGTTTCTGTCATATCATACCGCCTCCTTTAACATTTATCCCAACTTTTCTGAATCAAAAAGCCAGAGATCACCTTTTTCTGGCTTTTATATGTCTTCTGTTGTTTTGGTCTATTATAGATAGTTTTTCAAAAAAATGCAATCGTTTTCTTTTCATTTTGTATCTTTTTATTAATTATTGTTTAGTATAGCTGGTTTCATCCAATTCTGCAATAGTTTTGTACTACAATCTGTGTACTTCTTATACCTCGAAATTCATTTATCGTTGGATAATATGTAAACGCCATGTCCACTTGATTTGCAGCGCCCCGCATCACTTTCTGTATTTCATCTGTTCCGTATTCTCGTTCCATATCATTTAAAAACTGATCCACATCCCCAAAATATAACGCATCCATCGTCATCCCATCGGTATCTGCTACACGCATTTTGCAAACATTTTTATTTTTTCCTATAACTCTGGCACTGAGAATACGAAAATGCTGTCTTGCAAACAGCGGCTTTGGATTTCCCTTTCCAAATGGCTCTAAATATTGCAATTGTTGAATAAACGCCTCACTAATATAACTTAAAGGCATCGGCACATCAATCATAACTTTTGGTATAAAATCCTCATCATTCAATATACAATCTTGATTTAGACGTTTTCGGAGTAATTCCAAGTTTTCTTTTTTCAAAGATAACCCAGCTGCCATTGCATGTCCTCCAAAACGATCCAATAAATCTTTACAGGCAATTAATCCTTCAAACATATGATACGCTTCAATCGAACGCCCAGAGCCTTTTATTCCATTTTCTGCATCGGTAAATACATAGACAGGTCGGTAATATTTTTCTCTCAGTCTGCCTGCAATGATTCCCGCAATGCTTTCATGGCAATCCTTTAAATAAACAAGCAAAATTCGATCATTTTTCCATTTAGACTGTTCAATAATTTGTACAGCATCTTCTACCCCCTTTGCAGTCATATCTTTCCTTCGATTATTCAATTCAGTTAATTCTACTGCCATTTGTCTGGCACGATTGGAATCCGTTTCTCTCAATAGATCCACTGCCATTTGAGCTGTCTCCAACCGTCCTGCTGCGTTAAATGCCGGACCGATAATAAACCCAATATGGTACGAGTTAAGTTGAGATGGTGTGAGTTTATTCGCTTCCATAATTGCCAGCAATCCGATATTATTCGTTTTACGAAGTCTTTTCAATCCTTCTTTTACAATGATACGGTTTTCTCCAACAAGATCCATAACATCCGCCACAGTTGCAATCGCCGCATATTCTAAAAACCGATACAATTCTTCCAAAGGCAGTTTTGCATTTTCGTATAACACCTGTACCAGTTTGTAGGCTACACCAGCCCCACAAAGTCCCTTAAATGGATAATTACAGTCTTTTTGCTTGGGATTTACAATTGCATCTGCGTTCGGCAATATATAACTCCGAATTCCCATCTCCTCTTTAAACGGAACCTCATGGTGGTCTGTCACTACAACGATAATTCCAAGCGATTTTGCATAGGCAATCGCTTCCGTCGCTGCAATTCCATTATCACAGGTTACAATCATACCAACTCCATTTTCAAACGCCTCATCAATCATACGTTCATTTAATCCATATCCCTCTTTGACACGAGATGGCATATCAACGGTTACGCTGCCTCCCAGTCTCTTAATCGCCTCATATAAAATCATACTGGCAAAAATTCCATCATCATCATAATCACTTGCAACGAGAATCCGAACCTGTTTTTTAATTGCCTTTTCAATTAAAAAAACAGCTTTTTCGATGTCTTTCATTTGATAGGGAGAAAGCAGTTGTTCCACACTTCCATGTAAATACGTCTCAATTTCCTGTTCTCCTACAATATCTCGATTTCGAATAATACGTGCTAATACGGGTGTAATTCCATATTGTTGTGCAATTTTATTAAAATCTGCTTTCTTTGCATAAATTTTCCACTGTTCTCTCATATATGTAATTCCTCTTTACTACAAAAACTATTCCTCTCAATTATAACAAAAATTATTTTTTATACAAGCTTCTCCCACTTCCCACTATTTTCTTATATTTATTCTCGCTACTTTTTCATCGCTCACCCGTTGTTGTTTTCCATCTATTTTTACAACCCCTTCTGCACAAACCGTTACATCCAAATGATCCAAACCCTGCTTTATTATGGCTAACTTCTCTGATTCTCCTCTTGTATAAACATAACATTCTCCTGGCTGCAACATAGCAATTCTTGTAACATAGTTTTGACTTTTTGAATATAAGATAATATTGCTAATCGGTACTTGTCCTGTATTTTCAATGTAAAATTCCAATTCTACTTCTTTTCCTTGTTCCATTTCTTTTTGTTTTGATGCAATATTCAATTTTAAATCCGCTTCTTTTTCCCTGGCTTGATTCATTGCCACTGCAATCAACACCATCAAACCAGTACTAATTATAAAAACGATCCATTTTTTCTTCATAAAACCTATACTTCCTCCTTTATTTCATCCTATGAAGCCATACTAACAATTATTCATTCTTCCAAGTTGTTGTAATCGTTTTCATTTCTTTTTCCTGCACTTCGTATACTGTATTTTTTCTATTTTTTATATTTTTTCTAAAAAGCTGCTCGCTTCCTTCCTTTCTATGCACAGTTTTTTTAACTCATTCTCCAATAAAAAACCAAACGCCATCCATTCTTTCAAATTTTAATCAGAAATCCATAAATAATTATTGATTTTCTCCACAAAATATACTATAATAGTACAAAACAAATAGCTTTAGAAAAGGAGATTTTATTATGGTATCAAAAACATTAACAGTTAAAAACCCTTCAGGACTTCATTTAAGACCAGCTGGAGTACTTGCAAAAGCTGCTGGAAAATGCGCTTCTGACGTTACAATTCTTTACAACGACAAAACAATTGCTTGTAAGAGCGTTTTAAACATTATGGCAGCTGGAATTAAAACAGGTTCTGAAATCGTTTTACAATGTGATGGCCCTACAGAGGCAGAAGATCTCGCTACTTTAACAGAATTAATTGAAAGCGGATTAGGAGAATAAGGAGGTATTATGACCACTTTATCTGTAAAAAAGACCTCTTCCAAAGGTATTGTCATTGGTAAACCTTTTATCGTTGAAAATCCAGATCTTTCCGCTGACCGTACACCATCCAAAGATGCCGCTGCTGAAATCGCTTTATTTGAAGATGCGTTGGAAAAAACGCAAGATGAACTAAGTGAATTAGCTGCCGCTTCTGACATCTTTGAAGGCCATTTAATGATCGCAATGGATAGTTCTCTTTCCGATGCAGTTATTGCTAAAATCAATGAAGGTTCTAATGCACAGGCTGCTTTGGAAGACACCGTTTCTGAATTTGCCATGATCTTTGAGATGATGGAAGATGAGTATATGAAAGAACGCAGCGCCGATGTAAAAGATGTTGGCAATCGTGTTATGAGAAAGCTAAAAGGAATTGCAGGCAGTTCTCTCTCCGATATCAATGAGAAAGTAATCTTAGTGGCAAAAGACTTAGCTCCATCTGACACGGCCATTATTGATCTAAACTATGTAATGGGCTTTATTACAGAATTAGGCGGCGTTACAAGTCATGTTTCCATTATTGCACGTAATTTAGAACTTCCAGCATTAGTAGGTGTTAGCGGCATTATGAATGCTGTGAAAAAAGATGATACAATTATTATGGATGCTGGAAAGGGAACGATCATTATCAATCCTGATTCAGAAACCATTGCTAAATATGAAAAATTAGCAGAAGAATTCCGTAAACATCAGGCAATGTTAAAGGAATTAAATCATCTTCCACCTGTTACCATTGATGGCCATCAGGTATCCCTCTGTGCAAATGTTGGTAATATTGAGGAAATCAAACAGGCAATTAAAAACAACATTGATGGTATCGGCCTATTTAGAAGTGAATTCTTATATATGGAAAACTCCCACTTCCCAACAGAAGAAGAGCAATTCCAAGTATATAAAGAAGCTGCTGAATTATTGAATGGAAAGGAAGTTACGATCCGTACTCTTGATATCGGCGGCGATAAGAGTTTGCCATACTATACATTTGATCCAGAGGAAAATCCATTCCTTGGATGGAGAGCAATTCGTATCTCTCTCGATTTAAAAGATGTATTTAAAGCGCAGCTTAAAGCATTGTTACGTGCAAGCGCATATGGCTATATCCGTATTATGTTCCCAATGATTATTTCCGTGGAAGAATTAGAAGCAGCAAAAGCTGTTTTAGAAGAATGTAAACAAGATTTAAAACTTGCTGGTATTTCCTATGATGAAAATATCCAGATTGGTATTATGATTGAAACCCCTGCATCAGTGGCATGTGTAGAACAATTTGCTCAGATGGTAGATTTCTTCAGCATTGGTACAAACGATTTAACACAGTATATGCTCTGTGTTGACCGTGGCAATAAGAAGTTAGCAAGTATGTACAACTCCTTCCATCCAGCTGTTTTAAATAGTATTCAAACTGTTATCAATGCAGCTCATAAATACAATGTTAAATGTGGCATGTGTGGTGAGTTCGCAAGTGATGCAAGAGCTGCAAAACTGCTTCTTGGAATGGGATTGGACGAGTTTTCTATGTCAGCTGGTGAAGTGCCAAATGTCAAATATTTAATTCGTAATTCCAATTATTTAGCAGAAAAAGAACATACAGCGGAAGTATTAAAAAATACAAAAATTGCTGATATTATGGCTGCTCTTGGAGAAGAAGAATAATCAAACAAATAGAACATAAAAGGAGGTGTAATGCACCTCCTTCTTTTCTGAATTCAAGCGAGGAATTTGTATGTTTTTAAAACCATATACCCGAACTGCCTATTATTACGAAACAGACCAAATGGCAATCATTCATCACTCCAACTATATCCGATGGATGGAAGAAGCCAGGTTAGATTTATTGGATCAAATCGGTCTCAATTATCGCTCTATCGAGGAAGCAAATTTATTGATTCCTGTATTAAGCGTATCCTGTAACTATCAGACACTCGTTCATTATGATGATACTATTATCATCGAAATAGAATTAGAACAGTTTAATGGACTTCGCTTTACACTTTCTTACAAAATTTATTCCAAAGATCGAACTATCCTACATGCAACGGGCAGTTCTAGTCACTGCTTTTTAGATAAAAACTTTAAACCAGTTCGACTAAAAAAAGATTATCCAATGATTTATCAAACATTACTAGAGTTAAAAAACAACGTTAAACAAAATTAAAAAACAGGATAACTTGTTTTGGAAGCATAGGTTCGTTCCTATCCATTCCAAAATGAGTTATCCTGTTGTTTGAATGATTCTTAATTTAACATAGAACTATGCTATAAAACTAAATGCTAAAATAACAACTAAGCCGAGAGCAATTCGATATGCACCAAATACTTTAAAGTCATGCCGCTTAATATAGGACATTAAGAATTTAATAACAATCACAGAAACGATATAAGCCACAAGCATCGCTACAATCAATACTGGAAATTGCGGACCAGTAAATCCTCCGCCATCCACAAAAAATTTCACAAGTTTTAGTCCACTCGCTCCAAACATAACTGGAATTGCAAGATAAAACGTATACTCAGCCGCTATATAACGAGAACATCCTAACAGCATTGCACCAACAATTGTAACACCAGAACGAGAAGTTCCTGGTATTAAAGACAAGAGTTGAATCACTCCAATCCACCAAGCAGTTTGATACGTTAAATCAGAAAGTCTGCAAATCTTAAAATCTCTATCTTTATAATAAGTTTCCAATACAATGAAAGCTACACCATATAAAATAAGCATCGCAGCTACCACTTGCCAGCTCATCAAATGTGCTTCCATCCAATCATTAAATAACAACCCGATTACTGCTGCTGGAATACAACCGATAATTACTTTACCCCAAAGCTGTAATGTCATTTGTTTTTGCTGCTTTGTTTTTCTCGGAGAAAACGGATTCAATTTATGGAAAAAAATTGTAACAACTGCTAAAATTGCACCAAGCTGAATTACAACTTCAAACATATTTTTAAATTCTTCTGTAAATACTGCCGGCGCAGATGTTCTCCAAAATTCATCCACTAAAATCAAGTGCCCCGTACTGCTGACTGGAAGCCATTCTGTGATTCCTTCTACAATCCCCAGAAAAATAACTCTAAGCCATTCGATAATATTCATAAATAATCCTCCAGGTTTTTCATAAACTAACGCTTAAAAAGCATTTAATCTCCTCTATCATATCATAAATATGTTTTTTTAAATCTTACTTTTTTCTTAAATATTTTCTATCTGCCAGTCAATTGGCGTTTCTCCATGTTCCGTTAAAAATTCATTCGCTTTACTAAAATGATGACATCCAAAAAATCCACGATACGCAGATAATGGACTTGGATGAGGTGCTTCTAAAATCAAATGTTTCGGATTATTCAACATAGATTTCTTACTCTGTGCAGGTTTTCCCCAAAGTAAATAAACAATGGGACGATCTTGTTCATTGACGGCTCTAATTGCAGCATCCGTAAATTCTTCCCATCCAATTCCTCTATGAGAAAAAGCTTTATGTGCCTGTACGGTAAGCACTGTATTGAGTAAAAGTACTCCCTGTTTTGCCCATTTTTCCAAATACCCATTATTCGGAATATAACATCCACAATCTGATTCCAGTTCCTGATAAATATTTAACAAAGATGGTGGGATCGCAACATTTGGCCGAACGGAAAAGCTCAAGCCATGTGCCTGACCATCTCCATGATATGGATCCTGCCCTAAAATAACTACTTTCACCTTCGATAATGGTGTTAAATTAAATGCATTAAAAATATCATCGGAGGCTGGAAAAATCTGTTTTGTCTGATATTCGTTTAATACCGTTCGATATAATTTTGCATAATATGGCTTTTTAAATTCTGCACTCATTGGTCCAAGCCAGTCATTTGAAATCGCTCCCATAACATTCTCCTTTATCCTATTTGTATGTTATTGTCTTACAGAAATTCCTCTTTCCGCAAGGTATTTCTTTAATGTTCGAATTTCTAGTTCTTTGTAATGAAATAGACTTGCCGCCAATGCTGCATCGGCTCCTCCAATCGTTAATGCATCATAGAAATGTTCCATTGTCCCAGCTCCTCCAGAGGCAATTACTGGAATAGAAACATTATTTGCAATGATGGAAGTTAACTCATTATCATAGCCTGCCTTTGTTCCATCGCAATCCATACTGGTCAGAAGAATTTCTCCCGCACCTAGTTGATTTGCTTTGATTGCCCATTCGACTGCATCCAAGCCTGTATCAATTCTTCCTCCATTTTTAAACACATTCCATCCGCTTCCGTCTTCTCTTCTTCTGGCATCAATCGCTACCACTACACATTGGCTTCCAAACTTGTCTGCGGCATCACTGATTAAACGTGGTGTATTAATTGCAGAGGAGTTAATAGATATTTTATCGGCACCTTCTCTCAAAATAGCTTTAAAGTCTTCCACACTGCGGATGCCGCCTCCAACCGTAAACGGAATAAATACTTTTTCTGCCACACGGCGCACCATATCAATCATAATATTTCTTGCGTCTGACGAAGCAGTAATATCCAAAAATACTAACTCATCTGCTCCAGATTCGTCATACGCAGCTGCAATTTCCACAGGATCTCCTGCATCTCTTAAATTCACAAAATTTACGCCTTTTACTACACGCCCTGCATGTACGTCCAAGCATGGGATAATTCTTTTTGTAAACATTACTGTCCCCCCTTTTCGATCTCTGCAAAATTACGTAAAATCTGAAGACCAACTCTGCTGCTCTTTTCTGGATGGAATTGACATGCAAATACATTCCCAGATTGTACCGAAGCATGAATGATTGTACTATATTCCGTAGTCGCTGCTACAATACTCTCATCCGCAGCCTTTAAATAATACGAATGTACGAAATACACATATGGATCTTCCAAACCTTTAAATAATTTTGCTTCTGGTTTTATTTTCAGCGAATTCCATCCCATATGAGGAATTTTCAATCCTGGGCAATCTGGAATTCTTAAAATTTCTCCTTTTAAAATTCCAAGGCCCTCCACTCCTGGCGACTCTTCGCTTCGTTCAAATAAAAGCTGCAATCCTAAACAAATTCCCAGAAATGGTTTTCCTAAATCCACTACTTCTTTTATTACATCGACCAATCCAAATTGGTTCAAATTATGCATTGCATCTCCAAATGCTCCAACTCCTGGCAGAATGACTTTATCTGCATTTAAAATTTCTTCTTTCTGTCTCGTAATTACTGCTTCTTCTCCTAAAAATTTTAATGCTTTTTCCACACTCTTTAGATTACCAGCATCATAATCAATAATTGCAATCATCCTCGTCACTTCCCTTTTTCTTAAGCTAATCAACCAAACAATTCTAAGTCTTAATTTATGAATCTTAAATATATTGATTGGGTATTTTTATTTTATCATAAGTCATTCCATTCTACAACTGCTGTTCTAATTCTTTCAGGAAGTCCTTACTATTCATTTTAATCGACACAGCACGATCTCCCAATTCTTTTGGAATCTGAGGAAATTTCTCATGGACACGAATAAACTTGGATTTTTGGTGAACCATCGCCATTCGTTCAAATGGCCAACGCATCATCTGAGGATTTTTAAATCCCTCCCCTAACTCCAATATCATCAGAGAATGTCCTAATGTACAGGAAATCCAATTCATATAGCTTTGCCATTGTGACTCGCTGTTTTCTTCACATGGAGCCGCAATTAACATTGGAATCAGCTTTGTATTATGAATCGCTCCATCCGTATTGGACGTAAGAATAAAATAATTCCGCCCTTTTAACAGTTTCTCCAATATCGAATAAGTTTTTCTCAAATCTTCTTTTTCACACTTTTGTTCAGAGATCTCCTCTCCAATTCCAATTAAAAGCATCTCTGCATTTAAAATATCTTCATATATCGCTTCCATTTCATTATCCCCTTACTTCTTTTTTTGCATCTCAAACCAGAACGTAACGCCTCCGTTTTCATTTCGTACTCCAACTTGCTGTCCCATGGAATCCATAATTGCTTTTACAATGGAAAGACCAATTCCGCTGCCTCCATAAGCTCTTGTTCTTGCTTTATCTACCTTAAAGAATTTAATCCATACTTTATCCAGATCTTCGGTTGGAATTGGATCACCCGTATTATGAACTAAAATTCTCACAATCTCTCCTTTGTCTTCGGTCCAAATTGTAATTTTGTGTTCATAATCAATATGGTTCAAAGCATTACTAATATAATTGGTTACGACCTCCTCGATTTTAAACTCGTCTCCAACTACCATTACTGTTTCAGGAGTCAACATCTGTACTTGTACCTGCTTTTGTTCCATCATAATTTTGGATGCTTCTACAACACTTTTTATCAGTTCAATAATATTAAACTCTTCCATAACCAGCTCTTCTTGCCCAAATTCAATATGATTCAATGTCAGCAGCTTTTTCACCATACGATTCATCTTTCCTGCCTCGTCAATAATTACTTCCGTATAATACGCTCTGCTCTCTGGATCATCGGCCAGTTCCTGAAGCCCTTCCGCATAGCCTTGAATTAACGCAATCGGCGTTTTCAGCTCATGAGAAACATTGGATAAGAATTCTTTTCGCATCTCATCAATTTGAATTTTTTCTTCAATATCTTTTTTCAACTGCAAATTGGCTTTTTGCAATTCGGAAATCGTTCGTTCCAATTGATTGGACATATCATTAATACTTTTTCCAAGCACACCTAACTCATCATCTTCATTACCCTCATAATGGGCATCAAAATCCAGATGAGCCATTCGGTTTGATATATTTGCTAATGTCAAAATTGGGCTTGTCATCTTTGTCGTTACAGCATAAATGGCAATCGCCGATAAAATTAATAATACAATTCCTACTTGCAGCAAAAACTGATTTGAAATTTCCACACTATCCTTAATTGACTCCAACGGCGTAAACATAATAAAACTGCTTGTATCACTAAACAATCCAAAACATTCCAAATAGTAGGAATTCGTATTATAATCAAAATACTTCTGAATTTTATAGTTGTTTTCTTGATAAAGTATCTTCACTTCATTTTCGGCAACTGATCCAAATTGGTTTGCCTGTAAGCGATCTAACAGCATCTTTGTTTCGGATGGAGACGTCGTATATTGCTGTATTCTCCATCCTTCGTTATCTACACGCAGAAATGCGATATTATTTGTGTCACGAATTTTTTGAAGCGTACGATCCATCTGTGTAATATTTATTTTTTTTGCCAACATATCATCAATTTCATCATAACTTGTTATAAAAGCTTCCGTTTTTTTGGCACAATAATAATCTTCCAAAAAAAATGTATTCAGCCCCCATAAACAGATCAATGTAATGACAAGTACGCCTACACAGATCGAAACAATTTTTACACGAATTGAATGTTTCATCCTTCTACCTCAAATTTATATCCCATGCCCCAAATTGTTTTAATATACTCTCCCTTACTTCCCATTTTGCTCCTTAATTTTTTGACATGGGTGTCAATTGTTCTGGCATCTCCAAAATAATCATAGTTCCATACATGATTTAAAATCTTTTCTCTTGAAAGTGCAATTCCTTGGTTTTCCATGAAATAAGTCAATAATTCAAATTCCTTATAGCTTAATTCAATTGGCTTTTCATCAATCTTTACAATATGTGCTGCTTTATCTAATACAATTCCGCCTGCACTAATCAAATCTTCCTGCGCCTGGTTTGTCCGACGCAAGATAGCTTCTACTCTTGCTACCAAAATCTTAGGGCTGAATGGCTTGGAAATATATTCATCTACTCCTAATTGGAATCCCTGCAACTCATCTCTTTCTTCTCCTTTTGCCGTCAGCATAATAATTGGTACTTGAGAGTATCCTCTTATTGTACGCACTACCTGCCATCCATCCATTTTCGGCATCATAACATCTAAGATAATTAATGCAATATTTTTATTTTTGAAAAATATATCGACTGCTTGCTCTCCATTTTCTGCTTCTATTACATCAAAGTCTTTATGCACCAAAAAGTCCCGTACAATTTTTCTCATTCTTGCTTCATCATCTACAACTAATATTTTTATACGTGCCATTGCGAAACCTCCATTGTCTTTTATCCTAAACTTCCTTGAACACCATAATACAAAAAGAGACTGGAACAAACCAAATATGGCTGGCAACAGTCTCCCTTGAATCATGTTATGGCTCATCCGTTGCTTTTTAGTTTACCAAACAAATATGTTGAATCTGTGAATATCCACACTACAATCTCTTTTTGTCAGCAAAACGTTCTTGCCTGGATGCACCAAAACGTTTTCATTTTACAAATATTTATAAACATCTTCTAAATTAAATACACTCATTTCATGATCTTCTAATAATTGAATTGCCTTTTCTAAATCCTGGCATTTCATAACCGCAGAAGCATCATCTCCATTCGCAAATGCATACATATAATCTACGTTAATACCACCTTCATGCAGTACCTTCATTGCCTTATACAAAGACCCTACTGCATGACTGACTCGAATGCAAATAACATCTACTAGCGTAACTGGAATTCCCTTCGCACTCAGTACTTCTTGTGCCTTCTCTGGTTCCGATGCCATCATTCGAAAGACTCCTTCTTTTCCTGCATCTGCCAAGTTAATCGCTGTTAGATTGATATCATTATCTGCTAAGATTTTTAATATTTCTTCCAGACTTCCCATTCGATTTTCCAAAGAAACCGTTACTTGTTTTACGATCATATCCCATTCTCCTTTCTAACCCCAAATTTGATGAAGTTGTTTTTTCATAGAAGCAAAACACAAGATAGCTGCAAGAACTGTTTATTCTAATTCATCCACTACCTTAAAGCCATGATCTTTCAGCATTGATGCGGATACTTGCAAATCATCCGTATGAATGACAATAACTGGAGCTTGATTTTCTCGGATAACAAAGGAATAAATAAAATCAATGCTAATATTGGCATCTGCCAGAATATCTAACATTGCAGTTAAATTTCCCTTTTTATCTTCCAATTCAATTCCGATTACGTCATTCAGCCGTACTACAAAGCCCTTCTGTGTCAGTACATCTTTTGCTTTCGCACAATCATCTACTACCATACGTAAAATTCCAAACTCTGGTGTGTCAAATGCTGCTACCGCACGGATATTTACTCCGCTGTCAGATAATACGGTGCTTGCCTCTCTTAAACTTCCTGCCTTATTTACTACAAGTATTGATAATTGTTTCATTTTTCATTCTCCTCATTCTGAATTCCCGAAAGAACTTTTGATTTTTCCCTGGGATAATTTAAGATAACTGATATCCAGTTTCAAATGCCTGTAAATTAATATCAATGCTCTTTACTGGAACCGTCTTCTTAATTACATCATACCACTGCTCTTTCGTAAAGTCCATATGTTGTGCAGCAATTCCTAATACAATTGTGTTAAAAACTCGTGAATTTCCTAATTGTTTTGCCTCATTCATTGCATCAATCGAATAAACGGTATATTCTTTTGATAATTGTGGTAAAATATTTTCTGGATAGGAAGCTGCCCCAATTACTACTGGCATTGGATCAATCTCCTGTGTATTGCAAATTAAGACTCCATTCTTCTTTAAAAAATGAGCATAACGCATTGCCTCTAACTGCTCAAATGCAATCAATACATCCGCACAGCCTTCTTCTACGATTGGCTCTGCCACATTCTCTCCATAACGTACATAGGTAACAACGCTTCCGCCTCTCTGTGCCATTCCATGAACTTCAGACAGTTTTACGTCATAACCTGCCTCCAATGCCAATCCTCCCAAAATACGGCTTGTCAAAAGAGTTCCCTGTCCGCCTACACCAACAATCATAATATTTTTCGTTTCCATTTTTATTCACCCGCCTTTCGAATTGCACCAAACTTACAAAGCTGTTCACATAATCCACAGCCCGTACACATCGTATCATCAATCAAAATCGTACCATCTGGTTTCTTTGTCATAGCTGGACAGCCTGGCTTCATACACATACCACATTTTTTACATTTTTCACTGTCACATACATATGGAGTATATACTCTCTTCTTATCCAGAAGTACACATGGAGACTTCGTAATAATAACAGAAATTTCATCCTTTGCCACTTCTTCTTTAATTACTTGTTCCAGCTCTTTTAACGCAAATGCATTTACTTCAATAACATTTTTAATGCCCATAGCTCGACAGACACCTGGAATATCAATTGCCCATGTTGGATCGCCCTGCAATGTCTTTCCAGTTGCAGCATGATCCTGATGACCTGTCATACCAGTTGTAGAATTATCTAAAATAATTACGGTTCCAGTGCTTTGATTATAAACCATATTCATCAAAGAATTAATACCAGTATGTAAAAAGGTAGAATCACCAATCACTGCAACCCAATTTTTAATATAATCCTTTCCTTTTGCTTTTTCCATTCCATGCAAACTGCTAATACTTGCACCCATACAAATTGTCGTATCTACAACACTTAACGGAGCAACTGCACCTAATGTATAACAGCCAATATCACCTGCTGCATGAATTTTCAGTTTATTTAACACAGAGTAAACACTTCTATGAGGACAGCCTGGACAAAGGATTGGAGGTCTTCCTGGCACTTGTGCTGGAGCTTTTAATTGTAAATCCTGTCCAAGTATTGCTGTTCTTAACAAATTGGCACTGTATTCTCCTTGAACAGTAAAAATTTCCTTTCCAATTACAGAAATTCCCCAAGATTTTACCTGTTCCTCGATCATTGGCTCTAACTCTTCTACTACATATAATGTCTCAACTTCGGAAGCAAACTGTTCAATTAGTTTTTTTGGAAGTGGATAAACAATACCCAGTTTTAAAACAGATGCTTGTGGAAGTGCTTCCTTTACATATTGATAAGGAATTCCACTTGTAATAACTCCAATTTTCTTATCATTCCACTCCACTTTATTGATTGGAAAATCACATCCATCTTCAATTAACTTGTTTTCTCTCTGCTCCACAAACACATGGCGTCCTTTTGCATTGCCTGGCATCATAACGTTTTTCTGTGGATTTCTCTCATATGGTTTATCTTCTATTTCTTGTCTTTCACAAAGTTCTACCAGACCCTGCGAATGAGAAAGACGAGTCGTCGTTCGCAAAATAACTGGCGTATCATATTGTTCGCTCATTTCAAACGCAAACTTCATAAAATCTTTTGCTTCCTGACTATCTGACGGCTCCAATACTGGAACATGTGCTGCACGTCCAATCATACGGGTATCTTGTTCATTTTGAGAACTATAAAGGCCTGGATCATCCGCAGCAACCAAAACAAGTCCTCCATTTGCTCCAATATAGGAAACCGTATACAGTGGGTCTGCTGCCACATTTACGCCAACATGTTTCATAGATGCCATTGCACGTACGCCACTCATAGAAGCTCCAATTGCCACTTCCATTGCCACTTTTTCATTTGGAGACCATTCACAATAAAGGGAATCTCTATATTGAACTAAATTTTCACTGATTTCTGTACTTGGAGTTCCTGGATACGCAGCAGAAACCTTTACTCCAGCTTCATAAGCCCCTCGAGCAATCGCTGCATTTCCAAGCATAATTACCTTTTCTCCCATTTTATAGACCATCCTTTCTTAAATCATTTACTCTTCTTGCTTTTCCCTCAAAGCGTGTTAAACTCATTGGAGCCACTAACTTAATAATTGCATCCAGTCCTAACATACTCTTTAATTTTACTTGAATCTTCTTTCTTAATGCATCCAGACTGGAATATGAATCCAATAAACGATCATCAATTAGCTCCACAGTAATTGTCATAACATCCAAACGTTTCACACGTTCCACAGTAATTTCATAATGAGGTCCAATTTCATTAATTGCCAATAATACCTCTTCTATTTGAGTTGGGAAGACATTTACACCACGGATAATTAACATATCATCTGAACGTCCAGAAATATTTTCCATACGACACGTCGTACGTCCACACTTACATGGTTCATAATGTAATGCACTAATATCCTTTGTACGGTAACGAAGCAGCGGTAATGCCTCTGTGCTAAGACGAGTAACAACCAATTCTCCTTTTTCTCCTGGAGGAAGTACCTCTCCTGTTTTTGGATTAATGATTTCTGGAATAAAGAAATCTTCATTTACATGCATTCCCTGCAATTCCAAACATTCTCCCGATACACCAGGACCACATAACTCACTCAGTCCATAATTTTGTGTACAATTAAACGATTCTCCCCAAATACGATGCATCTCTGCACGCATCGGCTCCGTCATTCCTTCTCCTCCAAACAATCCTGTTCTGACTTGCAAGTCCTTCTGCGGATCCAAGCCCATATTTCGAGCTGTTTCCCCCAAGTATAGGGCATAGGATGGGGTTGCTACTAATAACGTCGTTCCCATATCTTTCATATACATAATCTGTTTTTGTGTATGCCCAGAAGAAGACGGCAATACCGTAGCGCCAATATTTTCTAATCCAGCATGAAGACCAAGCGCACCAGTAAACATACCATATCCAAATGCAATTTGTGCAATATCGTCTCCAGTCGCTCCACCCATACAGGCAACACGAGATACATTATTCGTCCAAATATCTAAATCCTTTCTTGTATAACCAACAATCGTTGGTTTTCCTGTTGTTCCTGAAGAAGCATGAACTCGAACAAGTTCCTTCTTCGGTACCGCAAACAGTCCAGTCGGATAATTTTGCCGAAAATCTTCCTTTGTATTAAATGGAAGTTTTTGTAAATCTTTTAATGTTTGAATATGCTCTGGGCGAACTCCAATTTCGTCCATTTTCTTTTTGTAAGCCGGCACTCTTTCATAAATATAGGACACAGTCTCCTTTAGCCGGCTTAATTGAATTTCCTCAATCTCCTTACGAGACATTGTCTCAGTTTTTGACCAAATCATAATTCTTAGCTCCAATATACTTTATTTTTGAATCATTAAGCTTCATTTTAGCTCAATAATCCGAATCGTTGTATACCCGTTAAAGGTATGATAGTAACAGTATACCATTAAATGAACAAAATTTATAGTAGTTTTTTTATTTTTTCTTTCTTTATTTAACGCATTGATGCATTAACTTAATAATTCTTTCTAGCCAATTTGCAATTTTTCTTGTATAATAAATAAAAAATTAAAGAAAGGAAAAAACAAGCTTATGCTTGGATAAATTGGTACTTATTATGACAAATTCACCTATTATCGATTTTCATACTCATATTTTTCCAGATAAAGTGGCTGCCAAAGCCATCCCACAAATGGCTGCTAAAGCACATTCTACTCCATATGTAAATGGAACGGTTTCTGACTTAAAACGCTCCATGCAGGAAGCCAACATTACTTGCAGTGTTGCATTGCCAGTATTGACTTCCCCTTCCCAATTCGCTTCCATCCACCGCTTTGCTCTAGAACAATCTGCCAAAGACTTCTCTCATTTAAATCACGATATTATCTCATTTGGAGGAATGCATCCAGACTCTTCCAACTATAAAACAGAATTACGGGAATTAAAATCCATGGGTTTTCTAGGAATCAAACTTCATCCTGATTATCAGGGTGTTAATTTTGATGACATTCGTTATATGCGTATCATCGACTACGCAAGCGAACTTGGGTTTATTATCGTTACTCATGCTGGTATTGATATTGGATTGCCTAATCCTGTACACTGTACTCCTGATTCCGTATTACATGTTCTTCAAGAAGTTCACCCTCCAAAACTTGTACTAGCTCATACTGGCGGATGGAAACTCTGGGATGAAGTAGAGGAAAAACTAGTAGGACGAGATGTTTATTTTGATACTGCATTTAGTATACGTTTTATCTCATCTGAACAATTTATGCGGATCATTCGTAACCATGGCGTCAACCGAATTTTATTTGCAACAGATAGTCCTTGGGATGGACAAAAAGAATCCTTGGATGCAATTCGAAACCTTGATTTCAGCGAACAAGAGCTTTCCCTTATTTTGGGTCAAAATGCCGCTCAACTGCTCGGTCTTCCCCAATAATAACTATATTAAAGTAAAAGAAACCTCCATTGAAGGTTTCTTTTATTCTTCTTTTTGCCATGATAACAATCTTTGCTCCACCCGTTCCCATATATGTTTCTTCCGAAGCACTTCCAATATCGGTCTCTCAATCCAATAAATTCGGATTTGGTCCATTACAGTACAAACTACTATAACAATTACAATACAGGCAATCGCATGAATCCAAAGGTCAGATGACCAGCTATAGAGACGATTTTTAAACCACTTTGACCAAATAAGTGGATGAATAAAATTATTTTCCTGAATCAAGTACACACTAAACATAGACGCAGCCACTCGATTAAGCCATGGATGATATCGCATTTTTAAATTTTTAAATCCCAGAAATAATCCCACTGCACATAAAATCGTAGTGATCTTGTTCTCTCCTGCAAGATAGGACGCAAACCCAGATAACTCGGGGATGAAACTTCCCAAAAAATCCACTAAAAATGCAGATGCAATGATAACTCCATACATAATAATTCCAAGCATAAAGTTACTTCTACACTGTTTTGTCCAATGCGTTGGATACAACCGAAAATATCCGCCTACTAAATATAGCAGTATAAATAATCCAAGCGTAGAGTATCCAAAATCTCCATTTGTAACAGTTGGAAGCACGGACCAAAGAATTCCCAGTGTAGCAACTAATGCTAAGTAACGCTTCCTGGACATCGCTTTTACAGCTGGATTTAAAAATAATGTTAGAATATATAACACCAAATACGTAGTAGCAAACCAATACATAGAATACGTAATTGGCATTAAATTTCTTATAAACGTATCAAAATTAAACTCAGTTATCCCAAATCCATAAAAGATTGCCATAAATAAAATCGAATAAAACCATGTTTGAGCCCAAAGCTTCACTAATTTTTCCAGGCGAAATTTGGATTCAATCATAAAATAACCTGTAATTAATACGAAACAGTCTACTCCAAGCTTTCCACCTAATGAAAGCACTTGTATGAAAGCCTTGTTAAAATTCATCTCTGGAAGAATAAATCCTCCATGCACCGAATAATGATGTGCCACAATCAAAATCATACTAACAATACGCAATAATTCCAAATTGGATTGTCGTTTCCCTGTTTCTTTTTCTGCCTGCTCCATTCGGAATCCTCCTAGTTATTCACAGCCTTACTCATAATTTCTCTGCAAATCTCTTCCACAGTTCGGTTATCGGTATGAATTATCATATCGGCAGCAGTTTCATATTTCTTCTGTCTCTGTTTCATCAATTCTGTGATAAACTCCACATTCATATTTCCCCTTAAAATTGGACGATCCTGACTCTCACGCACCCGTTCTAAAATTGTTTCGGGCGTTGCAGTTAACCAAACTACCGTACCAGTTTCTTTCATCAGCTGTGCATTTTCCTTGCGCATTGCCATACCTCCCCCACACGAAACAATCAAGGCTTCCTCCGTTTGTTTTAAACGTTCTAATAAATCGGTCTCGCAATTTCGAAAATATGCCTCTCCTTTTTTTTCAAACAATTCTGGAATTGTCATTTTCTGTTCTTTCACAATTTGAGCGTCCGTATCAATCTCTCTCTGTTTACTCAGCCGACTTAGCTCTGAGGAAACTGTACTTTTTCCAACTCCCATAAATCCAATTAAAAAAATATGCTTCTTTTTTGCCATAACCTTTATTCTTCCTTCCCATGTACGATCTGCAAAATCTCTCTCAATTGTTCCACTCCGATTTGCCCTGGTGCAGAAGCCTTTCTTGCTGCTCCAAATGTTACAGCGGACCCAAAACATTCTCCTGATAAACGGCTAATCATTCCGATTCCCGACATCGCCATTGTAATCAATGGCTTTTTGGCATAAACTTCATTCATTTCCACCGTTGTCTCCAGCAAAGTTAAAACATCCCTGTTTGTATTCGGCATCACTGCAATTTTTAGTACATCCGCTCCTAACTCCTGCATCTTACATAACCGCCGAATCATCTCCTCCTTCGTTGGGGTTTTAAAAAAATCATGGTTCGACGCAACAACAAAAACTCCTGCCAGATGAGCAGATTCGATCAATTCTTTTACCAACTTTTCACCCAAGAATAACTCCACATCTACTAAATCTATATATCCACTTGTCAACACCGTATTCATCAACGCACGATACTCCTGTTGTGAAAATTCCTGCATTCCTCCCTCTTGCTTTGTACGAAACGTCGCCAGCAATGGAAGATCTCCCAAGTATTGCCTCAATAATCCTAATATATCGATTACAGAACTTTCCTCCGTTACGTTTTCATACCAATCCATTCTCCATTCTACAAAATCCACAGGAAGTTTCACCATCTCTTCTGCCTGCTCCTTTATTTCTTCCCAAGTCGTTCCTACAATCGGGACACAAATTTTAGGCATTCCTTCTCCTAATACAAGATTTCTTACTTTTAACTGATTCATAACTGACTCCTCATTTCTTACCCTTTTCAATAGCTCTCATTATAGCACCAAATCTCACTCCTGACCACTTATTCTTGCATTTTCTTATAAGTTTATTCTAATAAAAGAAACCTCTGCAAAAGCTTCTTTTGAGATCGGATATATAAAAATAATGTGATAGATTAGATTTTTCCATCTATTCCATCACATTATTGAAATATAAATGAATATTTTCTATTATTTTTTCTCCGTCTGTATTACTTTTCCATGATCCATATTTACATTTCAGATTCCTTTTCGATATAAGAAAAACGAATAGGCGGTTGGAAGTATAACTAGAATAATTATAATTGCCAGTATCCATTCTAACTGCAAAAATGCATTGAAAATGAATACGACTCCTCCAAATATCCAGATCCAGCTTGCAAAACGGTGTGTTCGATTCCAATTTTCTTCACTGGAAAGTGTCCATGGAAGACGAATTCCAACGGTATAATTTTGCTTACATTTTGGAAGATAATTTCCAATCGCTACAAATAAAATACCAATAATTAAATTTGTAAATAACCCAATATCCACTTGATATCCAAGTGCAATTGCATAAATTTGAACACAAACAATTAATGAGATAACTGGAATAATCCATAGTATTAATCCAAATATCTTATCACTTATATTTTTCTTTTTTGGATCATTTAATATTACAAATGCACAAACCCACTGCACAAGCAATAAAATCGCTGGCAAACCAAACACGGTAAATGGCTTGCTGCTCCATCCATTTGCTACATTATCTGCTCCAAAATGTGTTGCAATTGTATCTGGAAGCTTTCCCCATAAAGCGATTC
>OEQY01000089.1_pt1 | contig 27434 bp, 23 predicted proteins | sample 1539871 | NCBI WGS metagenome assembly OEQY01 (sample SAMEA3891877, study PRJEB23780) | metagenome | biome: terrestrial biome; feature: animal house; material: Caecal content | place: Italy | collected 2015-05-05 | reverse complement strand
CATATAATATTAATACTATTAACTTAAGAGACCATCACTTATAGTCTTCTCCAATATGCAAGGCATCTTGGAATTTCTAGAGGGCATTATAAGTTCCAATCACTTATAGTGTTCTCTAATACAAGAAATGTATCATCCACTACAGGTGGAGCTTTTGTGTTTCAATCACTTATAGTGTTCTCTAATACTCAGAAGCTCTTTTAGCTTCTTTCCAAGCAGCTTTGTTTCAATCACTTATAGTGTTCTCTAATACGGAAGATTATAACCCTCCATTTTTATCAACATACATGTTTCAATCACTTATAGTGTTCTCTAATACACTGTTTATATTGTTTCCACACTTGTTCTACAAGCTTGTTTCAATCACTTATAGTGTTCTCTAATACAGGCATGATTGAGTTAGAATTATTAGACAGAAATTGTTTCAATCACTTATAGTGTTCTCTAATACAAGAGGGGCTTAATTATACAGATGAACTTGGTGAGTTTCAATCACTTATAGTGTTCTCTAATACAAAGCAACGATTGGTGGAATGACAATCACTAATGAGTTTCAATCACTTATAGTGTTCTCTAATACATGCTCACTTGCAGATATATTGAAAATTATTAAATTGTTTCAATCACTTATAGTGTTCTCTAATACTCGAACTTGTACCGCCCTGTACCCATGCCGCACTTGTTTCAATCACTTATAGTGTTCTCTAATACCCGACTGCTCTTTTTTTATTTTCAGCTCTTTTTCGTTTCAATCACTTATAGTGTTCTCTAATACAGGAGACCTGTGTAATATCTTCTGCACTTGAATTTTGTTTCAATCACTTATAGTGTTCTCTAATACTTCTTGCGTACTATTACAAGTCTCAAGCTTTGCGTGTTTCAATCACTTATAGTGTTCTCTAATACTAGGACAGCTTGTAAGCGGTTTCAGTTTTCTTCACGGGTTTCAATCACTTATAGTGTTCTCTAATACCACACCTGTCCCGTGCCGAAGAAGCGTCCCACTCTACGTTTCAATCACTTATAGTGTTCTCTAATACTGAAATCCATTCTTGACAACTCTAGAAACATTTTGTTGTTTCAATCACTTATAGTGTTCTCTAATACAAGTATCAGAGAAATCGCTGCTTTGACAGGACTGAGGTTTCAATCACTTATAGTGTTCTCTAATACCAAGCCAGAAATTTCGGAACTCTTCTGACTTATTCCAGTTTCAATCACTTATAGTGTTCTCTAATACTCTGTGCATATTCTTTAATTGCACTTTCTTTCACAGTTTCAATCACTTATAGTGTTCTCTAATACGAAAAATCAGAAAATTCAAATTAAATGAGGAGGATGTTTCAATCACTTATAGTGTTCTCTAATACCTATTGTTGCTGATTAATTCTGCACACACTTCATAGTTTCAATCACTTATAGTGTTCTCTAATACACAGAATTAGTTTCTTTTTCTACGTTCTCGATTTTTTGTTTCAATCACTTATAGTGTTCTCTAATACCCATTTTTTCCTTATAATATCATATATTTTCGAAATTACAAGTATTTTTTATATTTTTTTAGTTTACTTTTCTTCCTTATACATATACCATTTCTTAAAAAATCCATCCCCTACTATTTTTGCGTTATTATAGGTAGACCTTTTAATAAACCAATTTCTATGCTCAATACATAATGACATTATAAAGATTAGTTGACACATTTTTCTCAAGGATTTTGTATCTTATGCTACCTCTTTCAGAGGATCATAGCATTGCTATCGTTTGATCATTGGTAGGAATCTTCCATTAGCGAAGCAGATCCAGCAGTTATTCCAGTAGCTGATGAAATATCTCCAAATGATTGTCCTAAGTTTCTCCGTAGTCATTTTCCCGTGTCATAACGATCATACAACAATTCTGATTTCATCCTGCCCATATACTTTCACAACGGGCATTATCTTGGCACCTGCCGCCTGCACTGTTCCTTCTTTGATGTATGTATGTTATACTGCCTAATTGCATACTGCTAAAGCTGGCATCAAAACAGTCAAAAACATAACATTCGTTTTTTCATCACTAGCTTTCATCTCTGTTATATCTGTAACACGTTTGGTTAGCGGTTCCTTCGCATGGAAGTCACGCTTTAAGAGATCGTCTGATTTTCTGGCTTCTCTGTCCGCTTTGGTGATTCCGTTCGGCCTGCGTCTGGGATGATAGTTGATCCCGATTTCTTCCATAATGTGATAAACGATACATTTGCTAGAAATATCCACATGTTCCAGATACTTCAATATCAATGCCTGATACATGCGGATCCGACCATAAGTATCATTACATTCAGCTTTCTCAAGAATCTCCCTTATAGCATCCGCCAAAGGCTGATATTTCCATGGACGGTCTTTATTGACAAGATACCGGTAAAATCCCTCTCTACTGACAGGAAGAATCCAGCAGAAAAAGGCAATATTCCCTTTCCATTTGCTGTCTTCCGTTTTTAGAGCAATAAAACTTCATTCTTTCGTTTTTGTCTGCGGCGGCTACTTATCAACTTTTTCCTTTATTTTCAAGGTGCGGCTGAAATTCTTTTATTATTTATATCTTTATTTTTTATTATATCAATTCTTCTACACTTTTGCAATATGTTTTTTCTCTATTGTAAAAATGGGTAAAATAGGATAAAATAAGAGTAACAATTCCATTTTAGAGAGGTGATTATAAGATGATTATTAAGAATGGTCGTGTGATTGATCCTAAGAATAAAATAGATCAGATAATGGATATTAAAATTGAGGATGGAGTGATTACTGCGCTTGGCAGTTTTAAGGCTTCTCCGAATGAGGAGTGTGTGGATGCATCTGGTTTGGTTGTTGCTCCTGGTTTGATTGATGTACATGTTCATTTTCGTGATCCAGGTTTAACTTATAAGGAGGACATTCATACTGGGGCACTTGCCGCTGCAAGAGGTGGATATACGACGGTAATCTGTATGGCAAATACGAAGCCTTCTGTTGATAATTTGGATACGCTTTCTTATGTTATAAAGAAGGGAGAGAAGGAAAAAGTCCGTGTTCTTACCACGGCTGCGGTTAGTCAGGGATTAAAGGGAGAAAAACTCGTTAAAATGGAAGAATTAGCAGCCAATGGTGCGATTGGATTTACGGATGATGGAATCCCTTTAATGGACGAGAAGCTTGTTTTAGAAGCAATGCAGCGTGCCAAAGCGTTAAATCTTCCAATTAGTTTTCATGAAGAGGATCCTACTCTTGTTATAAATAGTGGTGTAAATCATGGTGCTGTTTCTGAGAAACTTGGCATTTTTGGAGCTCCTGCTGCTGCGGAAGATGTATTAGTTGCAAGAGATTGTATGCTTTCTCTTTACAGCGGGGCAACCATCAATATTCAACATATCAGTTCTGCTAATTCCGTTGCCCTTGTACGCACTGCCAAACAATTAGGTGCTCCTGTTTATGCGGAAGCTACTCCGCATCATTTTTCCTTAACTGAGGAGGCAGTTTTAGAATATGGTACACTTGCCAAAATGAATCCTCCGCTTCGTACACAGGCAGATCAAGAAGCAATTATTCAAGGATTAAAAGATGGAACGATTGACATAATTGCAACTGACCATGCTCCACATAGTGCAGATGAAAAAGCCAGACCATTTTTAAAGGCTCCAAGTGGCATTATTGGATTAGAAACTGCGCTTGCACTTGGTATTACAAATCTTGTAAAGAAGGGCTTATTATCTCTTTGTGAACTGTTAGAAAAATTAACGATTAACCCTGCAACACTTTACCACTTGCCTTATGGAACAATTGAAGTGGGTGCTTGTGCTGATCTTGTTCTTTTTGATGAAAACGAAACCTGGACTCCAACACAATTTGCTTCCAAGTCTTCCAATAGTCCATTTACTGGAAAACCATTGACTGGAAAAGTAAAGATGACCATTTGCAATGGATTGATTGCATATCAGGATTTATAACCATTTTTTATTTACTTACGCCTTCGCACAAATGATGAAAAATACGATTATTCGGAAATATTTTTTCTTTGTGCGAAGGCTTTTTTTCTTTTAATGGAGAAATATACAACTGGTGCAGCAAAGACACTTAAGTAAATCATATATCCTAACGTATCTTTTAATACTTTCAGAAATTCATCTCCTGCACTCACAAATGCAAATACCATACATAACACTGCAATTAATTCAATTCCTTTATTTATATACTTCATAATTCTTTCCTCTTTCTTTTTTATTTTTACCTTCTAATGCCGCAGGCATATAGTTTAGAAATGGTGGAACATTTCTTTTAATCTTATCCTAACAAGAGACTGTTTCAGTATTATCTCAATTTAAGAAAACTTTGTTACAGTATTGAAATATTTGAAAATTTCTGTGATAATAAGAGCAGAATGATGAAAATAGGAGGCAGTATTATGAGCAAAATACTAGTTGTAGAAGACGATGAAATGCTAAATGCTGGAATATGCTTTAATCTGCAAAAGGCTGGTCACGAGCCTATTCCAGCCAACGACTTAACCAGTGCCCAGCCTTTTATAAAAAAACAAGCCGTTGATTTAATTTTATTAGACGTAAATTTACCAGATGGCAATGGATTTGAATTTGCCAGAAAAATCAAATCTTATAATCGAAAACCTTTTATCTTTATTACTGCACATGAATTAGATGAAGAAATGATAAAAGGATTTGAATTAGGTGCCGATGATTATATTACAAAACCATTTAATATTAAAGTCGTAATGCAGCGAATCCAAGCAGTGCTTCGAAGAGTTGAGGGAACCTCTCACGACACTGCATTCACTTGTGGAAATCTTACGATTGACTTTGAAACTCATACTGTGAAAAAGAGCGGTGAAACTCTTTCCTTAACTCCTACTGAGTTTAAATTATTATATGTATTTGTCAAAAACTCAGGGATGGCATTAACCCGTTCATTGTTATTGGAAAAGTTATGGGATAATGAGGGGAATTTTGTGGATGAACATACATTAACGATTAATATTAGCAGACTTCGTTCCAAAATATCCGATGAAACTTACCATTATATTAAAACGATTTATGGAATGGGATATCAATGGATTGGTGATGCACATGAATAAAAGAAGATTTTCTATTGATTCCATACTTTTGGTTATCTTTGTTGGGCTTGTTTTATTTTTTGGATATCGCTTTTACCTGGCTTCTTCCATAGAAACATTAAGAACTCTTTGCTTTTTATTCCTTATCCTTATGGTTTTCATGGTTTTTATCTTATATATGGTATTTCGAAAACTTTTTTTAAAGTATTCAGAAGTTGTATGTAATCATGTAGATGCATTAGCTATGGGGAAAATACCTGAACAATCCACAGATGAGGATACACTTACTTCCAAAATCCAAACAAAACTGGATAAGCTTTCGGATATCACTTATTCCAATTTATCTCAACAAGCACAGCAAAAACAAGAAATCCAGCAGATTGTTTCGGATATTTCTCATCAGTTAAAAACACCAATTGCCAATATTACTTTATATAGTTCCATGCTAGAAGAAGAGGAATTATCCAAAGAGCAGACCACACAATTTTTAGGTATCATTCATGGACAGGTTAAAAAACTGGAATTTTTAATTGATTCTTTAATGAAAATGTCACGCTTAGAAAACCATTTTATCTCTCTAGTCATACAGCCCTGTCGAATTTTTGATACAATCGTTCAGGCAGTATCTCAAGTTTCAACATCTGCACAAAAGAAAAAAATTCAATTAGAAATTCAGTGTGATGAGACAATTTTATTACCTCATGATCCGAAATGGACAACAGAAGCTCTCTTTAATATCATTGATAATGCCGTCAAATACACAAATGCTGGCGGACATATATGGATTCGTGTAGAGCCGTGGGAAATTTTTACTAGAATTGAGATTCAAGATACGGGAATTGGGATTAAGGCAGAACATTTTAATGATATTTTCCAACGCTTTTACCGAGAGGGAAAAGTACATAATATCGAAGGTGCAGGGATTGGGCTTTATTTGAGCCGTCAGATTATTAGTCAGCAAGGCGGCTATATTAAAGTAAAATCTCAAGAAAACGTTGGTTCTATTTTTTCTGTCTTTCTGCCAAATGAACCTTAATGGATTAAGCAATGAAATGTAATGTTTCAAAATTGAAACAAGAAGAACAGGTCATGTTTTTCATATAAATATGGAAACATGACCTTGACAAATTTTTGTTTTATTCATCCATTTTTAATCGTTCCATAATCGTTTTCTTTGAAAGTCTATGATATAAATAATAAGAAAGACATAATGGCATTACGATCATACTAATAGTATAAATTCCAACTATCCATAATGGTAATTGATAGGTCATTGTTGCCTGACTTACCCCCATAAAAGAAACCGTTAAATATCCAAGAACTGTTCCAAGTATAATTGAAATAACAATCGAAGGCAATGTCAGATAAAGACTCTCATATAATAACATCTTTTTCATTTGTTTTTCCTGCATTCCAATTGCTTCCAACAATGCCAGTTCTTTGTCTCTTGTAATCATCGTTGTTAAGGTTGTATTTAACATATTAATAACACTAAATAACATTCCAAATATAGAAGTAACAACCAAAATTTGCTGTATTAATTGGAGCTGACGACTTCTTTCTTGTACTTGCTCATAAAATGTCATAACCGATAATAATGGATGTTTTTTTACTACAGTTGAGACGACTTCATCTAATTCTTTACTATATACTCCATCCACTGTGTTAACATACAGTTCTTCCGTCATGTCGATTCCAGGCATCATAAGTTCCATAATTTCTTCAGGAATTAAAATTCCTCCATATATAAAATGATCTGCCAGATACTCCCGATCTGTAAATCCTGCCATTACTACTTCTTCTATGTCATTTTCTGTTCCGTTATAATATTCTAGTTTTACAGAATCTCCAGCCGAAAATCCTTCTCCATACACGAGTTCTGTGTCTTCATTTCTCGTATAAATGATTCCTTTTTGCTGCACTAATTGTTCATAGGTAAGTGTCTGATCTAATAGATGAGGTAATACTTCCTGTTCAAACCGCCCTTTATTTATTACAGAAACATCTTCATTAACAATATATCCTTCTATATCAAATGATACAATGGTTCCCCTTCTTCGTTCCACAGATTCTACTTCTGGAATTTGTTCTAATTCTTCAACTAAGTCTTTCGTAAATAATTTTTGTTTTTGCATATCGGTCAAATCAACATTGTCATAATATAAGTCCTCTCCTATCGTTGCAAATGTTATAATATATTCATAATTTCTAAAATATCCATTTCTCGCAAATGTTTCCACATCAATGGAACAAATATAAATAGCACTCACAAAAAATAAAATTCCTCCCACAATCAACGATAGCATAGTAAATAAGACTTTTTTTCGATCTCGGCGAAACCGAATAGAAGCAATGGAACGTGGTGTTATTTTGTGAGTTTTTAGTATCATTTTATTTCGTTTCCCATTGACCAAATCATACCGCACTGCCTCAATTGGTGAAATATTGGCAGCCATTGAGACTGGCTTTTGAATGGAAAGCATAATAATTAGCATTGTCATAATGCCTACTACAACGGATACACCAAAAAAGATATTAAAATTCCAGTAGGCAGTTATGAGGATATAAGAAAAAATTCCAGAACCAATAACTCCGAACGCCGTTCCTAATATACTAAGACGCAATCCCTCTTCATTTACAAAACGTTTTATCTGTCTTCTGCTCATCCCAATCGTGCTCAATTGTCCAAACAATGGAATCCTGGAAATAACAGAAATATAAAAGACACTATAAATTACAAGAATTCCAGCCAATAAAATACTTAAGTCGATAAAAGCATAGAAAAAAATTTGTTCTGCTGTAAAATGCATTGAATATAAGTACATTGTATTAACATTAACATAATCGGAATCAATATTAACATCTTCTGCAATTTCCAATAATGTTTGTACTACATCCGCTTTACTCATACCATTTTTCTGTTGTAATTTCACACGCATTTGATACGGTCTTTGTTTGAGAAAAATTCCTTCTTCTGCATAAGACTGAGAAACATATAACTTTGGTATGGAATCTTCGTCTCCAATCGTTTCACTCATACCGCAGATTACAAATGTTTCTTCCTCATTTTCTGCAACATTTAATACAATCGAATCGCCGATGGATAAACCCAATTGCTCCATTACCTTTTTTTCTGAGACAACTTCATTTCTTTTTTCCGGCAAATTTCCTTCCAGCAAGCGATATGGAATAATATCTCTTTCGCTATATTCTGTGTATCCCAATCGTACAAAACTGTCGTTCACTCGAATTGCCAGTCCTGATTTTTCCAATACGGTACAAAGCAATTTTGAATTATTCTTTAACTGTACGATTTGTTCTTCGTTTAATTTTTGAAAAATTGCTTGTTCCTGCATATCCACAATATCCAGATCAATTTGAAAACTGGCAGAATTCAATACTGGTACTAAAATCATTAATATCGTACATATGGTAATTGTAACTAAAATACACCCATTTCGGAATGGATTTACCTTTAAACTTCGCTTTGCCAGCTTACGAATTACTTTATTATTGTTATTGCTATTTAAAGACATGGCTCTCCCCACTTCCTTGTTACAATCTTTCCATCCTCGATACGTATAGTTCGATCTGCCATTTGCGCAATTTCTTCATTATGAGTAATCATAATAATCGTCTGATCCAATTTCATACTACTTGCCTTTAGTAACCCAATGACATCCTGACTTGTTCTGCTGTCCAAATTTCCAGTTGGCTCATCGCATAATAAGAGCACAGGTTTTATTGCAAGTGCTCTTGCAATTGCAACTCTCTGCTTTTGACCTCCCGACAACTGATTCACATTCCTCTCTAATTTGTCGTGTAGTCCTAACAGCTTGGTTATTTCTTTTATAAATTCCTGGTCTACAGTATTTCCATCAATTTCTACAGGAAAAACAATGTTTTCATATACATTTAACATAGAAATCAAGTTATAATTTTGATATACTACACCGACATTTCTTCGGCGATAAATTGCAGCCTGATCTCGATTTAATGTAGATAACTCTCTGCCTGCTACCCGAATCGTTCCACTTGTAGGCTGATCCAAACCACCAATCAAATGCAGCAGCGTAGACTTTCCACTTCCGCTCGCTCCTACAATCGCCGTAAATGTCCCCTTTTGAATATCCAATGTAATTCCATCCAAAGCTTTTACAATGAGAGGTTCCTTCCCATAATATTTTTTTATATCTCTGATTTGAACAATTACATCCTCTTTCATTCCTACCTCCTAATACCACCATAACTTCTAATACCAGTGAACGTTTTCACCTTGAGATTTTTTATTATCATTATTCTATCATAAAATTCTATCAACATTGTTTCATCTCGCCTATCCAATTCTCTCAATTTTGTAACAATTTCTCCACATTGTTTTTACTATAACCTGTATTAAAATGTTTCAATATTGTTATAATTTTTTCTTAAAATGAGAGATTATTGAAACACTAACTTGTTATTCTGTTAATAGAAAAAATCACAAAGGAGAACTTTTATATGAATAAGAATACTATTTCGTTTTATTTATCCGTTATTGTATTTGCATTAGCAATCATTACTACATTCAATCAATTTTTTTCTACAATAAAAGGACTTTGCATTTACATTCCATATTTTACTATATTATGTACTCCTGCAATCCTTGTATTTCGGAGTAAACTAAGAAGTCTACACAAGGAAATGAACAAGCTTTCCATTCAATAAAATACTTCATATAGATGAAAACATCTTTATAGAACCTAGGATAATTGGGCACTCTATAAGCATACCATAAGAAAGGGGATTTATCATGAGTTTAGCGAAAAAAAATTATACAACATTAATTAGCATATTACTTTTACTTATTTTAGCAATCATAGGATTCCAGAGCGGAATTTTCTCATCTTCCGATAAAATGCAGCTGTACTTAGAAAAAGCTGGAATCTGGGCTCCAATTCTATTTCTTGTTATACAAATCGTTCAAGTTGTTGTTCCAATTATTCCAGGAGGTGTTAGCTGTGCCATTAGTGTGATTGTATTTGGACCAGTATACGGATTTCTTTACAATTATATTGGTATCGTTATTGGCTCTACAATCAACTTTTTACTTGCCAAACAATATGGGAAACCTTTTATCTTAAAAATTGTCTCTATCGATACTTATGAAAGATATGTTTCGTGGACGGAAAAGGGAATGAAATTTGATATTTTATTTACATTAGCCATTTTATTTCCTGGCGCCCCAGATGATTTATTATGTTTAATCGCTGGATTAACTCCTATGTCCCTGAAAAAATTCATCCTTATTTTGCTCTTAACAAAGCCTTTTTCTTTAGCTATTTATAGCATTGGGCTTACTGCAATTTTAAGTTGGCTTACAACAATTCTATAAAATGATCTCATATGATAATGACAAATATAACCCAATATAGTATAATTTCCTTCAGAAAACAGTTTTATTGTTTTACTGGAGGGATTTTTATGCAAATAACAGCTTCATTATTTCAAAAAGGAAAGAAAATTTTTACTACTTTTTACCATATATTGCCTTATTTATTATTATTTGAATTTATTTACAAATCACTCAGCTTATTTATCTTTGTACCAATTGGCAAAGAATTAATTACTATGATGATGGATATTAATGGAGATACTGTCCTATTCAATTACAGTATATTAAAACTGATTCTTAGTTTACCTGGAATTGCTGCTATTATCCTTATCTTTTTATGTTCCACTCTTTTGATATATTTGGAATTTTCGATCCTTATCATCCGAATTTATAAAGAGTATACTAAAACCTATACGAATTTCCAAGATACACTTCGAGATGCACTAATGAGCTTCTCTTGTCTGACTAATAAGGGTATTTTAGGATTTTTTGTATATGTGGTACTCCTTCTTCCATTCATACATATTGGATTTATTAATTCCTTAATTCCAACCGTTCATATTCCATATTTTGTTACAGGAGAATTGCTTCGTCGTTCCTACGGTTCTATTCTTTTAAACAGTATTTCTATCCTTCTTTTTCTTTTATACTGCCTTCTTTTATTTGTATTGCCAATTATGGTATTAAAACAGAACCGTTTTCTTTCTTCTTGCAAATGCAGTATTCAGCTATGGAAAGAAATGAAACTTCCTTTTGCGCTTTTCTTATTTGGACTTATTTTTGTATGGGCAGTTTTGTTTTTTTCTGGAATAATACCGACCGACTTTAGTACATTAATGGAGGAGAACTTATTAAAAACGATTTGTACTATTTTCTTTTCTCCTTCTGCATTAGTAAAACTACTCCTTGCAATTGTTGTATGGGGTGTACAGACCATCCTTATGCTTTTATTTTTATGTATTTTAATCAATACCTTACTATCACTCGATCCATCGCTTTCTTTTGACACGATGTTTCCTTCCTCGATCCATCAGGCACTTGAAAAAACGCAGACCAATATTCACAGTATCGGAATACGAGTTTACAACTATTTTTCTCCACTCTTTCCTAAAATAGTCAAGTTAAAAAAGAAGCTTCTTCTTTTAAGTCCTATTCTCGTTACCGTTATACTTGTATTAATGTATCTTTACGCACAAAAGCCTCCTGCTATTCATAAACCAATTTCGATTGGTCATCGGTGCAGTGATCTTGGAGTAGAAAATACATTGGATTCTTTGCAAGGAGCCATTGATAGTGGTGCCGATTATGCAGAAATTGATATTCAGTTAACAAGCGAAGGAATTCCTGTAATTCACCATGATGCTAACTTACAGCGCCTGGCTGGAACAACTCAAGCAGTTAGTGACCTTTCTCTAGCCGAATTAAAGCAACTAGAATTGCGCCAGGGAAAAATGACTGGATCCATCGCCACATTACAAGAGATGATGGACTATTGCGGCAATCATATTAAATTGCTTATTGAGTTAAAAGCATCCAATGGGCAAAAAGAAGCTCTTGTTGATACAGTACTAGAAACAATTCAACAAAATAAATTCGCCAACCAATGTATTCTTATGTCCTTGGATTATGAGTTAGTCGAATTAGTCCGAAAAAAGAATCCAGATCTTAATGTGGGTTACTGTCTTTTTGGTAACTTGGGAAGTATTGATGTACAAGCGTTGATTGAATTAAATGTAGACTTTTTAGTAATTGAAGAAGGCGTTGTAACAAGCGATTTTATCGCAAACTGTAAAAGAGCATGGCTGCCTGTCTATGTATGGACTGTGGATGACTTGAATAAAATGAACAAATATTTAGAAATGGGAATCAACGGGATCATTTCTGATAAACCTTATTTAACAAAAGAAGCGTTAGCTCCCTATACACAGGGACACGATTCGGATTCCTATTATTTTGAATAAAAATATTAAATAATGATATGTGTATGATAATCGGCTAACATTATCAAAATTCTCCTTATTTGGGCTAGTTATTTTTTCTTTCTTCTTATATAATAATAATAAATTTATTGCTGTATTTCTATCATAAAAATATACAATAATTACCAGAATCATATTTTGTGGAGGTTTCGATGAAAATTAATACAAACGTAATGAAAGACGCTTCCGAAATTATAGCTTATGACAATGCAGAGATTCCATTATATATTCGCCGTGGCAAGTTATCCAATTATACAAATATGAGAGCTTTATGCCATTGGCACGAAGATATTGAACTTATCTATGTATTAGAAGGAGAAATGGGATACTATATTAACGGGAAACAAATTACAATCAAGGAACAGGATGGAATTATTATCAATTCCAAACAAATGCACTATGGCTTTTCTTTTAATCATCAGGACTGTATTTTTATCTGTATTATCTTTCATCCTTCTCTTTTAAATTCTTGTAATAAGATTTACCAGAGATTTATTACTCCTGTGTTAAGTAATTCCTGTTTTGAATTCCATTACCTGGATTCTTCGCAAGAAAAAGATCTCGACCTCTTGCTTGCAATGCAGCAAATTGACCATCTAAAACAAGAGAATCAAGCTGGCTACGAATTAAATATAATTGGTATTTTATTTCAGATATGGGGAAATGTTTTACAGATGCTTCCAAAAGAATTGCGTACTGGTACTTTGCCATATTATGATGATTTAGTTATCCAAAGAACTATGGTTTCTTATATTCATCGCAACTACTCTTCCAAATTAACCTTATCTCAAATTGCTTTGTCTGGAGGAGTCTGCAAAAGCAAATGCTGCCAGATTTTCAAAAAATATTCCAATCAGTCTCCAATTGACTTTCTTAATACATACCGATTAGAAGTCAGCAAAAACTTATTAAAAGAAACAGATAAAAACATTACCGAAATTGCGACTTCTTGTGGATTTAATCATTTAAGTTATTATGCTAACATGTTCCAAAGCCGATATGGAACATCTCCAAGTAAATATAGAAAGCTGCATAAGAGGACTTGAACGCCTGTTACATTACAAGTCCTCTTATCTAGAATGGTTTTCTATTGATTAAAAAATAAGACAATTTTTATTATCTAAAATAATATCTATGTTCTTAATCGAAATGTTTTTGGTGCAAACCGATAAATCAAAATACACGCAATCACACAATATACGACACAAAATGCAATTGCCATCAATCCAAATAGGAAAATTGGCATCTTCCATCGCATCATAAAGAAACAAACTAAATAGGTTGCCGATAATACAAGCTGATAAGTTCCGCTTTTTATTTCGGTACTGATATTGTAAGGCTGCAATAAATAATAAATCGTTAAATAGTGTACGGAAAAAAACATACTCATACATAAAATGGATACAATTAAAATGCCATAATTCAATGGATTATCCGTCCCTCCAGACGCATAAAGCAGCACAGCCAGTCCAACTCCAATCATCGCCGCAGGAAGCAAATTAATCTTTATGATTTCTCTTAGACGAATTTGGAACAGTTTTAGTACAAACTTGGGTTGTTTATAAAAAGAATATGTTAATAAACTATGATCGCAGTTCATAAATAACGCCTGAGTAAAATTAGTTCCACGATTGATTGCATACATAATAAACACGAAATAAGGCAAAAACGTCATCAGCACCTGATTTGTTTTTTGTTTTATTTCTGGAACTAAATAAAAAGCCAATAATATTCCTAATAGAATACAGAAACATACTATAGCAATTCTTTTAGAAGACTTCCAGAGTATTTTCTGATGTCGTTTAATAAATAATTCATTCAAATATTCAAAGCCTTTTCTCTGGCTTGTGATTCCTTTATCTGTGGAGATCGTTTTATAACTCTGTTCCCTTGCCACTTTTTTTGCCTGATCCATTTGGTTCATGGACTGCGCTAAAATAATCTGATACATTTCTTGATAATTAGAAAACCCAACAATTTTCTGCATTGTAACTACACCTGCGAGAATGGATGCAATCATAACAACTAATACAACAATATTCGGTAATATAAATCCAATTGCTGGCAGTCCATAGGCAGCAGCTAAAAGTACAATTAAAATAATCCAGCCAAGCTTCTCAAGCTTATTTTCATTATTTACTTCCCCTGTTTTCTCATAATGATAAAGCGAAATGGAAGCTAGTGCAATCTTTAATCCAGCAACAAAAAATGGAATGAGGATACATTGCCAAAGTGGGATTCCCTGATTCAATCCCAACCAAATGGTAAATGGTAAAAATCCAATGATGACTTTTAATATAGAATATCCATAATTAATCAATGTATACTCTTTGGCATTCATACGCATTAGAATCATTGCATAGTATTTATCCCTCGTTGGATTAAACATATAAGTATTTGTAAAGGCTCCAATAATCGTAAGAAAAACAATTATATGTAAAAACAATTGATTCTTTGGTATCGTCTCATATAACGCTCCAATTCCAATTACCATTATAATAAGATACAGAAACTTTCCTAAAAAAGCCGAAACCACTTCCCAAATAACCGAAAGTATATTTGCAAAAATCTTGAGTCCTCTTACTTTATACAGAGATTCTGGCAACAACTTTTTTATCAATGGAATCTGCTTTAACGAATACAAAATACTATTGACTCGGTATGTATTTTTTAAAGAAAATGAAATTTGTAGCGTTTTATTCATGAATGTCCTCCCTCAAAGCTGCAATAATCTTCTCCTTAAATTCCTGATTATCCAAATTAGATTTATCCACAACCTCCAATTCTCCATGATTTAATAATACAATCTCATCACATAAATCCAAAGCCAAATCCATAATATGAGTAGAAAAAATCGTAACTCGTCCCGTTTTCAAAGAGCGAAGTAACTGTTTCATTTCTTCTGCAACTACTACATCTAAGGATGTCAATGGCTCATCTAAAAGCAATATATTCGGTTGAGCAATGATATTAATTAGCATCTGCATTTTATTTTTCATACCATGAGAATAGTCTTTTAAAAGTTTATCTCTATCTTCTGAATCAATACTCATATCATCAAAATACTCATCAATTGACTTTCTATGTGAGATCACCTTTTCATTAATATCCAAGAAGAACTTCAGAAACTCTCTCCCCGTTAAAAACTCTGGTACCGTTGGTGTAGATAACACATATCCAATATCTTCCGCTGCCACTTCCCGCTTCTGTCCATCTTCTTCTAAATAAAAACTTCCGCCATCTGTCTTAATATCTCGATTCAGACAATTAAACAATGTCGTTTTACCCGCACCGTTTCTGCCTAAAAGTCCATAAATTTTACCGCTTTCAAATGTAAAATCAATATCTTTCAAAACCTCTTTTTTTTCAAAATGTTTTGATAAATGAGAAATTATAAACTTCATATAGAATGCTTTCCTCCATATTTGACATATTTTTCCGTATTATAGCATAACCTCTTATTAAAGTCACTCTTTTTATGCTATTCTGCGAAAAATTTTTTATATTACTGCTCAACTCTATTTATTACGAATTTAACCGATATCCGACTCCCCAAACTGTTTCGATAATTTTGGGATTTCTTGCATCATCTTCAATCTTTTCTCTCAAGCGATTAATATGCACAGCTACAGTTGCTGCATCGGAAACATAGTCATATCCCCAAATTGTTTCAAATAACTGTTCTTTGGAAAATACAAGATTCGGATGTTCGGCTAAAAAACGGAGCAGTTCAAATTCTCGGTTTGGGAGTTTAATTTCCTTTCCTTCTTTCCAAACTTTCCATGTCTTTGGTTCGATCACTAGATTTTGGATTTGGATTTGTTCAGTATTTTCTTTTTTACGTATTTCATTTCGATGTCCAGCTGTTAACCGTTCATACCTTTTTAAATGAGCACGTACCCTTGCAACTAACTGCGATGGATCAAATGGTTTTGTAATATAATCGTCTGCCCCTAGTCCCAACCCACGGATAATATCTGCGCCTTCGCTCCTTGCTGTTACCATAAGAATCGGAATATCAATTTCATTTCGTATTTTTCTGCATATATCATATCCACTACAATTTGGAAGCATAACGTCCAATAAAATTAAATCATATGTTTCCATTTCTAATTTTTTCAGTACCAATGCACCATCGGATATAATTTCTGTTTCAAATCCGTTGATTTCCAAATAATCTTTTTCTAATTGAGCAATTTTTTCATCATCTTCTGCAATCATTATTTTCATCTTTATCAATCTCCTTTTGGAAAATATAACTGGAACATAAGTCCATTTTCATTTTTAGCGGTAACTTTTCCTCCATGTTGTTCTACAATGTATTTTACCACATATAATCCGACTCCGCTTCCCTTTTTTGTCCGTGCTTCATCACAGCGATAAAACTTTTCAAAAATATTTCCTAACTTTTCCTCTGGCACCCCATCTCCATTATCTTTCCATCGCAGTACTACATAGGAACCTTCCTCATAAATATAAATTCTAATTTTTATCGGATCTGCATTTACATATTTCATGCTATTTTCCAAAAGATTATCAAATATCCGCTTTATTTGCTCGATATCCATATAAATTTCTGGCAGTACCTCTGCTTCTTTGGTTAGAGAGATGTTTACCCGATTTGAATCAATTATGAGTTCTTTTTGCGCTACATAGGCGGCAGTAAATTCTGCCAAATCTCCTTTTATTTTATGAAATGGCATCTGACCGCTCTCCAGTCTTGAAAAATCAAATAACTTTTGCAGCAGAATATTCATTTCTTTTGTTGCTTCATAGGCAGTTTGAAGATAGATCTGCTTTTTCTCCTCTGTATCCGCAACCCCATCTAAAATGCCCTTAATATAGCCTTGGATGGAAGTGAGTGGAGTTCGCAAATCATGAGAGATTCCTGTCACCATATCGGTTCTTGCTTTTTCATCTTTTCTCCTCCGTTTTCCATCTTCAAGCATGGTTTTTTGCATTGCATTAAATGTGTTGCATACATTTTCAAATTCTTCATCTCCTCTATAATAAATTTCCTCTTTTAGATTTCCATTTTGAATTCGTTTCGCACCTTCTATTAATGCCTCCAACGGTTCCATAATCCGATCTCTCAATATCTTCGTAAAAAAACTAGAGAAAATTAGAATTACACCAATTGCAGCTGCTCCAATAATAATAAAAACAATAAAAAATACAGAAAATGAGTGACAAAATGAACTCAACCACCATTTCTCTCCTAAGAAATGTACTGCCATTGCATACTCACCACTATCTTGTATGTATTTTCCTACAATTGTTGTCTTCTTATGGTAAAATAATTCGACTCCAGAACCTGTACCAATATCAGTTTCTTCATCAAAACTTTGTAAAAGTTCTTCCTGCTCTTCTCCAAAGTTTCCATATACCATCGTTCCATTTTTTAATACTAATAACTCATAATCATACTCCTCCAATTTTTGTTCCAAGGCATCCCAATTCGTCGTACTTTCTTGCTCCATAATCCGCATAATGGAAGTAACATTTTCATCTAACTTCGCATTATCCATAGATTCAAAATCTTTTAAAAGTGCATCTTCAAACACTGCCACTACAGCTAGAGCAATAAACATAAGTGTAAGAAGTGCCAAAAAAAGAATTATCATATTGTCTCGAAACATTCTTTTTTTTAGTGACATGTTTATCTCCTTCCTCAATAGATTTTTTCATTTTATCCCAAAATAGACAGTCCCCCGCTTCCAATGCTATAAGCACAGAACGGGGGATTGAATTCTTTTCTCAATAAATATTTTTAATTACTCATTGCATAGCTTCGTCTTGCGATTATATGTCTCGTTTTTTTCCACTTAAAGATAATTTCAATCACCAATCCCATGCTAATCCATGCAACAAGCAAATATCTTATCATACCTGTAGTTATTTTTGATATCTCAAACATGGATGGAAGAATTGCCAATGCTGCAAATGCTCCAACCGCCATTGTTATACAAATAAAACTACGTGATTTTGTAAATGGAATACAGCTCTTTACAACTGCAAATATCGAAGTCATAATTAAAAGAAGATACATAACGGTCTGATTTTCTGGTTCTGAAAATGGAACTGATAGACTGACCGCCATAATCATTGCTGTAATCACAACAGCAAATGGAGCTGCATTTCCTAACACTTTTCTTAAGAAACTTCCTTCTATTCTTCTTGTATCTGACTCAAAGATCGTTAAGAACGATGGATAAGCTTCAATAAAAGCATCAATCAATGTAATCTGTATTGGAATAAATGGAAATGGAAGATTAAATCCCAAACACAATAACGATACCAATACAGAATAAATTGTCTTAATAAAAAATACTCCAGCTGTTCGGGTTACATTATTAATCACCTTTCTTCCTTCCAAAACAACTTGAGGAAGATTAGTAAAATCCGAATCCAATAATACAATTTGAGAAATTTGACGGCTTGCATCACTTCCTTCTGCAACTGCAATGGAACAATCTGCTTCTCGAAGCGCCAATAAATCGTTCACTCCATCTCCAGTCATTGCCACGTGATGTCCCTGTCGCTTCAATGCTTGTACTAACTGTTGCTTTTGTTTTGGCGTTACCCTTGCAAATACCGCATATCTTTGGCAAAGTTCCTCAAAATCTGCATCCTCCCCAACACTTGAGAGATCAATGGCATCTTTCCAGCGCTTTAATCCAGCCTGCTTTGCAATCATGGAAACTGTTTTGATATGATCCCCCGATATTATCTTAATATCCACACCTTCATTTCGGAAATATTCCAATGTTTCACGAGTATGGCTGCGAATCGTATCTTCCAATGTAACTATATAAAGCGGAACAATATTTTCTGGCAGCTGTTCTTCATTTTCCCAACTGTTTGGACTATATCCCACTGCAATCACACGATATCCTTGCTCCATTTGTGCTTCTGCTTCTGCACAGTGTGATGTTAGAATACGTTCTGGAGCTCCCAAAAATACAGTTCCTATCTGCTCAAAACTAATGGCTCCCCATTTTCGTTTGGAAGAAAATGGAATCTTGTTCACTGGCTGATAAAATAATTTAGGAGCAAATTCTTTCTTCAATGCTTGAATTGTAGCATTATTGTCCTCGCTTGCAGCCAAATAAGAACAAAGAAATGCATTCATATCCATCCGTGGAAAGCGGTTCATCGGAATGACAGTCTTGACTTTCATATTGCCATCCGTTATCGTTCCCGTTTTATCAAGGCAAAGTACATCCACATGAGCCAACGTCTCCAATGAATAAATATTTTGTACCAAAATTTTCATCTTAGATAACCGTATTACTCCAGTTGCAAGTGAAACTGAAATTAATAAAACCAATCCTTTTGGCAGCATTCCTAACAATGCCGCCGATGAAGAAATAATGGCTTGGTCAAATTGTGTCTGTCTTAGCATGACTGCCTCTAAAAAGAGTAGAATTCCAAGTGGAACAATTAAAAAACTAGTAAAACGAGTTACTTTTTTCATCGAACCAAGTAGTTCAGACTCTATTTTCTTCTCTTTCTTCACATCCATGGCAAGCTTTGTCGCATAGTTTTCATTGCCTACATGAATTACTTTTGCATAACATTTTCCTGAAATTACAGAGCTTCCAGAATAGAGCAAATCTTCCTCTCTTTTTATAATTGGATCACTTTCACCCGTTAACAGAGATTCATTCATTTCCACACTGCCTGTCAAAACGATGGCATCATTGCAAACCTGTCTCCCGCTCTCTAAAACAATCACATCATCTTTTACAATTTCATCTGCCTTAATAACAGATTCTCTTCCCTCTCTCAGTACGGTAATCTGAGGGCGGTTCAAAATGGATAAATCGTCTACTAATTTTTTTGCTTTTAACTCCTGTGCAATTCCAATTCCAATATTGCATAAAATAATTACAATAAAAAATAGATTGGAATAAGCTCCTACCGAAAAAAGCAATAACGCAATGATAAAGTTTAATAAATTAAATAAGGTAAAAATATTTTCTTTCAAAATCTGAGCTTTGGTCTTTGTAATGGAATCTGGAATATTTCCTCCTTCTCCCATTTCTCTACGCTTTTCCACTTCTAAATGTGTTAAGCCTAAAATTGACTCCTGCATAGTATTCCCTCCATCATCCTATGGAATCTGTACCATCCAGTTTAGCCATTCAATTGTTTCTGAAATGATACACTTCCAATGCTGTCGCTTTTATAAACAAAATTCTTATAAGCTATATTTTTTACGCTGAAAAGAATAACATACAGAAATAAATAATTTTCTATAAAATTTTAAACAATTTTTAAACTCCTGTTTTTCATCATTCCCTTTTATTAATAGCACAGAATAATTGTCTAATCCACACATGTTTACGTAAGTTTTTTCAAATTAGGAAAAAAATCACAATCTTTATCTGTAATGACCTCTTTTTCCCATTTTGCAAACTTTCTATACGATTTAATATCTGTTTCTGAGGATAGTACTAATTGAGCTATTCCTTCATGTGTAACACTTCCAAACATTATTTCCGTATCATTAAAAAAACAAATATCCTCGATTCCCTTTGTATTCTCAGGGAATAGGCAATCAAAATGCTTTATAATTTCTGCTAACAATAAAGGAGTTGAGTGGTATAGCATGATACTTAAAGGCTTTTCATATGTTTTATAACAATACCATGAATATGTATGGAATGATTTAGATAAAAACTTATTAAATTCTGAAAGTTTTATTTGGGGATTTACAATCGTTATAGAAAAATATGTTGAAATTTCTAAACAATATAACAAAAATCCTCTGAAATTTTCCCCCTGTATATTGTTATCTGACAATGAGTAAACTAACATATTTTTCCCCTCTCTTATTAGCTAGAAAAATGTTATCGCTGAAGTTTTTTCCAAACCACCGCCAACATAAATAGCATTACCAAAGACAGCATAAAACTAAAAATTCGCTTTGTCAATTCCTTCATAGATACAACCGATCTCTTTTTATAATTGGATCACTTTCACCCGTAACACTTAAAATTTAAGAGCTTACTTTATAGTGAGTTTACTGTCATAGTTTCTTCTAGTTTTACATAGATATTTTTACATATCAAAAATGCTATTACTACAATAAGTCCTGTGATTATATATCCAATTCCAATATGCCAGTTACTCATATACTTTAATAGATCATTTTTCTCTATATTTAACAAATATAAAAACGTTAAACCAATCAATAAAACTGCTATGATACTACCAATTATATAACAAATACCTATTTGCATCATCCATATCCTATTTAATTGATAGCGATCTAATCCATTTATTTTATAGAGATAATATATTGGCATATTCATTCGCATTTTCATTATAAATTGATTCAATATAAAAATAAAACTTACAATAATAAGAAGAGTAATTAACATACAACAGAATAACTTTACAAGAGCATTATAAATTTTATATGTAAAAACTTCTAATTGCCAATCTTCTAAAATCATATTTGGTACATTTATGGAATATTCATACATAAGATTTCTCATTGAATTTTGATCCACATCTGTATTTGTATATATACTAACTACACTATATTCTCCAGGAATACCAAGATTTTTAAAACCTTCATTTGTTGTCAAAATTTGGTATGCATTCGCTCCTGAATTTCCCAAAGAAGGCAACATCCCATCTGCAGTTCGTATAATCGCACCAATTTTTACTTTTACATCAAGTCGATAAAAGGAATCTAAATCTTTTTCTTGCACACCTCCATTTATTGCTTCATCTGTTAAAATTCCCGTTAACTCAATTACATCTCCGACATCCAACAGTGTAGAATTAATCGCATCTTTACTTTCAGGATCAACAACTAATATTCCATTTGCTTCTATATCTCCAAACATTTTTGTTACTTTCTTATAAGCAGGTACACGCAATATTATTTCTTCTCCACTTGACAATTTATCTATATTTATCTCACCTTCTGCAATGCAATCAGCTAATGTTACAATAGATTGCTCAGTATAACCAGTCACTGTACTATTAACTAATATATCATTTTCATTATAATCAAATGTATCATATATAAGATTATAGTTTGTAATACCCGTTAATCCTTGTAATTGGAAAATATCGTCATATCCCTTCAAATATTCATCCAGCTCATTTTTATTTATTCGTACATTCATCTTAGTATTTTCTCGGTATGGTATAATCGAATGCACTCCTTTTTCCATTTCCAATTGATCCACAAATTGTTGAGAAGCGCCATTTTTTTCATATAGATCTGTAAACAATACCACTTTATCTTCTTCTCCTCCATCAATATTATCAATTGGTGAAGCATTTTGTATTACAGATGTAAATTGAAAATCATAATCACGGGGAATATAACCCGTCGCCAGAGCTAATACATCTTCTTGAAGATAAAAAGCATAATACACACTATATGTTAATAACGTAATTGTAAGCGCAATTACTAGAATACTAATTATAAGAAATTTTTTTCCAATAAATGAATCAAATCTTAATAAATTAATTCTTTTCTTTGTAAAAGAGTAAAGTCTTCTGTTAACAGATGCCTGATTTATTATCTTTGATTGAAGCCAATTACTATTTAAATGAATCATTATTAATACCGATAGAAAAATTAAAATATAGGTGAGATAATGATCTTCAAAATTAAACTGAAGCGCAAAACCCAAGTTCATAAAAACCGAAAGTATAACTAATAATAAAGAACTTAATAAAATTCCAAAAATGACTCCATTTATAAATCCTAAAATAGATATGAAATACAGTTCATATTTTATAGAACTAATTGCTTGTCTCATTTCCATTCCTAAAGAAATGTAAGTATTTATTCTTCTCAACATTCTTTCTTGATTCATCATAAAAAATGATAGAATTATAAATATGGTAATGAAATATATAAGTATTCTAAATAATTGAGGAATTTCAAAGATATTTCCTTCCGAATTATCTACATTTATATTTTGATAAAATCCTTCTACACTTTCTGTAGAATTTGAAATCCCATTTGTTCTTTCTATTAAAATCTGAGTAAGAACTCTCTCATTATCATCGTATATCGTTAAGGCTTGCTCTTTTGTTATAATTGCATTAGTAGGGGAAATATTTTCATTAATTTCTTTTTCTCCTCGTGGCCAAAGATGTCCATAATCTGAGAAAATTCCAACAATAATATATTGATGCTTTCCTATATTAATAGAATCTCCCAAAGATTTTTCATAAAAAGAAATCATTCCCTCTGACATAGCAATCTCATTATCATGTTTAGGAAAATTTCCATCTATCATATTAATACATGATAACTCTATAGCGGTACCATCTAAATACCCCATATTCAAATATTTAACACCATTCAAATTTTCTCTATATACTGTATAAATTGCTCCATACCTATTATAATGAAATCCTGATAATACTTCTTTTAACTCTTCATTCGTAACTCCAGTTATTGTTTTCCTGTCATTGAAATAATAAATATCTGTAAATATTCCAAATACTATCTTTTTTTGTTCTACTACCTGATTACTAACGCTATCTATTGAACTATATAACAAAGTAATAATTGAAACAATAATACCTATCATTAATAATAAAATCTGATTTTGTTTATTATTCTTTAAGCAACATTTCAATGCAATTTTTATAGTATTCATATATTCCCTCCGCAAAATCTATGATGCTTTATAATTGAAGTGAATTATCCATCTGCTGTTAATTCTATCCTTCATATAGTTTTCCATCGTCCATTGTATAAACTCTATGCGCAATTTTTTTCCATTCTATATCATGAGTTACTATAAGAAACGTTTGCTGATACTTTTCATTATTTTTCATTACAAAATTCATAAAATTTTTCCTGGATTCCCCATCTAAATTCCCTGTAGGCTCATCTGCTAAAATTATTTTAGGATTCATTAATAGTGCTCTTGCTATAGCCACCCTCTGCTTCTCTCCACCAGATAACTGTTCTGGATAAAATTTCACTCGCTTTTCAAGACCAAGCATTTTTAATACTTTTCTTTCTAATTCGATATCATAATATTTACTTGCTATATCGTATGGCAAACGAATATTATTCAATACACTTAACTCATTAATTAAATTGAAATTCTGAAAAACAAATCCATATTCCTTATTACGTATCGCTGCACGTTCTTTTTCTGATAGTTTATAAAGAGACTTTCCCCTAATTAACACATTTCCAGAGTCTGGAGTCAACAATCCCCCGAGCACATTTAAAAAAGTCGTTTTCCCAGAGCCACTCCTACCAACAATAATGACAATCTCACCTTTCATTACAGTTAAATTAATACCTTTAATTGCATTAACTTTTTGTCCACCTGATGAGTATGTTCTCACAATATTTTCTGCAATCAATATCTTCTCTTTCTCCATTACACTTTTTTCCCTTTCAAATGAAACATTATCTTCTATATTTATATACTTACTCTAATTAAAGAATTTTTTGAAATTATTTTTTAAGCGTTATTGTTTCATAACATAATGTAACAATAACGCTCCTCTCTCAATCCTATATATTAGGCGTTTGCGAAACGCCACAAGCCGCATAAATACGACATTTTTTGTTCCTGAAAATTAAATAACTCCTCACCAGATATGGTATAATAGAGTCATCCAAAAACTATAAACCACCATCCAAGAAAGGAGTTATTCTGATACCTATGATACCATATAAACAGCTTTCTCTGGAAGATATTTTTTCAATCCCTACAGACCAGCTTCTCCTGACTTTTCTCGCTTACTCAAAACCACTTCGTGAAGTCTGCGGTTTTACCAAACTCCCAGATGCTTCCAAAATCACTCGGTTCAAACAGAACTTTTTAGATGATCTGCAGCTCGTGTTTGATCAACTTGTTGATATTGCAGCGCCCATCTGCCAAGCCATTGATTCCGCAAAAGCAGATATGACCATCTCTGATTCTTCTGGCATTGAAGCATTCGTTACTGAAAATAATCCTAAATATGCTAAAACATTTGCGAAAACTCAGGGTTTTGATAAATCCTACGATCCTTGAAGGCTGCCTACGCTTCCATGCCTTCCCATGCTTCTGCAAATCCTGCAATCAAGCAACTATATATCAATGGGCATTTTTGCTATGTCTTCAAGTTCGGCATTGTTACCAATGGTCTCGACATCATCCGCCATATCTCTTTCTATAACAAAGATTTTATGACGTCTCATTCTGATATTGTTTTCGAAAAGAAATCTGACTCCCCTGATGAGGATAAGTGTGTTCATGATTCAAAACTTTTGATTCCCACACTCAAAGACTTCTTTTCAAAACATCCACTGATCAATCCCAAAACATTTCTTGGAGATGCTGCTTTCGATACCGCACAACTCTATAAAAGCCTTCTTACCAGTGATACTTTTGGTAAGGACAAGCATTTCCATAAAGCATATATTCCACTAAATGCAAGATCAGGTCTTGAAAACCAGGATTATATCATCAACGAAAACGGTATCCCCTGTTATCCTCATGAACCTTCGCTTCCTATGAAATACGAATGCACTTCTCAGCTAAGAAGCAGTGTTACTGGATTCAAATTTGTCTGTCCTAAAATGATATGGGCTTATGATAAATCCACCCAAAAATCTCATAGACAATGCTGTTGCGAAAATCCTTGTACCACTTCCAGATGCAGTCGTATGTTTTATATCTATCCAGAAAAGGATTTGCGTGCTTATCCTGGAACGATCCGCACAACCGAAGAATGGGATAACACCTATAAAATAAGGACAGTTGTCGAAAGAGATATCAATCACATCAAGGATAATCTTTGTCTTGCAGGACGCCGAACTCAAAACGAGAAGATTTTACATGCTGATCTGATCCTTTCTGGTATCACACAGCTCATTACTGTTGTTCTTGCACATAAGATTAAACATCATGAATATATTCATAGCTTGAAACCTCTCATTGCATAGGACTTACCAACTCCATAATGCCTATGGCTTGTTAAAGTGCGCCTAAAATGTGTAAGGATTCTTTTTTCATCCCCAAATCCATGAAAAGCAAGCATTCTTTCCTGTTTTTCTTCAAAATTGCTAAGGAACTTAGCGAGTTTCGCAATTACCTATTAGCTTTTTTGTTACTATTACTTCATTTAGTTTTTTTAGAAGAATCTGGACGTTTAGGCTGATGAAGAATCCCTATACAAATTGGAGGCCACCTATAAAAGTTTTCTCTTACCTTTATACGAGCAATCCTTTCAATCAGCCTTAATACATCTCCATTTTTATCCATTTTCTTTCACCTCCTGTCCCAACATTTTCGCTATAAACAAAAGTAATGCACACATAATAATTCCCATTAAAGAATAGTTAATTATATCTACATCAACTTCCATATACTTTAAAATTTTAATAATTATTAATTCAAGAATAAGTGTTCTCCTAGCTAATATTTTTGTATTTTTTAACTCTACAAAATTCATATGTATATTAGGATGATTCACTGTCCCTACTACAGTGATATAAAAACACGCTATCACTCCTAATAAATTTAAATAGAACATATGACTATTACTCATACTACAGAGACAAACCACTAATCCATACATACATATACTTCCCAAATAGCACCCCATAAAGCTATTTAAATGATATCCTCCCACTCTCTTCCGCAGTTTTAAAAAAAACCATAAAAAACACACTGTGGAAAATAAACGTTGGCAGATACTAGCAATAATTAGAACACCTCCAATTATAATTAGTGACTCAATCTCACAAATTAGTGCATATTGGTATTCTTCTTTTTGCTCCCTACTAATTATATTGTTAATAACTAAGCTATTAACAATATCTTCTATTATTTTTTCAATCATAATATATTTTTTCGATAATATAAATAATTTTTAAAATTTATCTTAGTTAAAACAATAGTTCTTTTCAAACACCACTGTTTTTAATAATAATAGTAAATTTTTCATATATTTTCAATATATTTGCAGAATTAAACGTTTTTTTGCAGAATTAGAATCTT
>OEQY01000087.1_pt1 | contig 27807 bp, 29 predicted proteins | sample 1539871 | NCBI WGS metagenome assembly OEQY01 (sample SAMEA3891877, study PRJEB23780) | metagenome | biome: terrestrial biome; feature: animal house; material: Caecal content | place: Italy | collected 2015-05-05 | reverse complement strand
TCCCAGGATAATTTTCGATCTTTCTTAGAAGATTTTTCCTTCAGCTTTATTAAAAATTTCGCTATCAAATAGATATGCAAACTCGGCAATATTTCGGACAACACAAAACCACAAAAGCTGATGAACACCCAGAAAAAATGTTCACAAGTAAAGATGGACGGAGGAAAAACAACGATGTGCATAACAACACTCCTTTGGTGTTTGCCTTCCGTATCACCGCCTTTCTTTTTGCTTTAATTCTTGCGTCCATTTGCTTTTTTGTTTGGCGGAAGGAAAAATAAATTTTGTCTTATACCTTATTAATTACGTAATCGCCCAAAAAAAGCAAGTAAGCTTTTTTGCATAGGAAATCAATAAAAAATAGCACAGGGTTAAGTCCCTGTGCTGTCTGCAAGGTCGTTGTAAATATGTGAATTTTACTGGAGAAAATTATGAAAGCCATCCCTCAAAACAAAGATGCAGATCACAAAGATTAACTTTATGACATCATGTCACAAAGTGCTATACCGGGTCTCCCGAGCAGAAAGGACGTAGAAGTATGGCAAAGATCATCGCAATCGCAAATGAAAAAGGCGGCGTCGGCAAAACGACCACTGCGCTGAATCTCGGCGCAGGGCTTGACAAGGCCGGGAAACGCGTGCTGCTTGTGGATGCAGATCCGCAGCGCAGTTTGACCGCCGTTGCACTCACCCACGAGGAGCAGCAGGAAAAGATCTATCTGTCCGACTATATGCATGCTGTCATGCTGGGCGACAGAAGCCCCCGCGTCACGGTGCAAAAGTATACCGACGGCATCGACTATATCCCCGCGAACAAAGAGCTGCGCAACACAGCGTTATCTTTGGTCGGCGTCCCGACCGGGCGCGAATGCGTGCTGAAAACCATTCTCGAACCGCTGCGCGACAGCTACGATTACATTCTGATCGACTGCTCCCCGTCACTCGACTTGCTGCCGGTCAACGCGCTGACAGCATCCGACAGCGTGCTGATTCCCGTGAAAGTGGACGCCATGTCCGTGGAAGGCATCACCAGCATTTTAGAGTATATCCAAAGCATTCGGGCGTACTACAACCCCCGCCTTACCATTGAAGGCATCTTGATCACGATGCTCGATCTGCGCACGGTTCTCGGTCGTTCCGGCTTACAGGATCTGCACGAGTGCGGCGATGCGCTGCAAATTCGGGTGTTTGATACATATATCCCGTATTCCGTGCGTGCGCAGGAAATGGCGTCAAAAGGCGTCAGCATATTTGCCTTTAATCCTAAGGGCAAAGTTGCAGATGCCTACCGCCGCTTAACCGAGGAGGTCTTGCGCAATGGTTGACAAGCTCACTTTCAAAATGCCAGATGCCCCCTCTCCCACGCCGCCGATCGGCGCGAACGTCGGCGAAGGCTTATTTGTTTCCGTGCCGTTGGCACAGATCCAAACCTTTCCAAACCACCCGTTCCGTGTCCAAATGAACGAAGATATGCAGGAGCTTGTGGAGAGCGTACAGGATCACGGCATACAGGAACCGGTCACGCTGCGCGCTATGGACGGGTACTATCAGCTTTTATCGGGCCATCGTCGGTGTAAAGCTGCTGAACTTGCGGGCCTAACGGAAGTCCCGGCGATCATAAAGCATGACATGGACGACTACACGGCAACGGTATGGATGGTGCAGGCCAACCGCCGCCGCTCGCATATTGCACCCTCCGAGCTGGCAAAGGCATATGCCATGGAAATGGACGCGCTACGTCATCAGGGCAAAAAAGCAGACGGCGCTGCCGCCGAATCTTGGAGTGCGAACCAAATCGCAAAAGATTCGGGCGTCAGCAGCCGTCAGGTGTATCGCTACATACGGTTAGCCAAGCTCATTGATCCGCTGCTTACTATGGTGGACAACAGCGCCGAAAAAGTTAAAGCAGATCCGTCTAAACAGATCTTCGTCATGCCGATGGCAGTTGCTTTGACGCTGGCGGATCTTCCACAAAAACAGCAGCAACTGTTATATGACTGCATTTGCCACACCGGCAAGGCTCCCACCCTCTCGCAAGCCGCAGAGCTTTACAAGATGAATGAGCAGAACGGGATGACCGTCGAAACGATTTCTGCCGTTCTCAACGAGACGAAGAAAAAGAAAGCTGCTGCCTGCCCGTTCAGTTCGGATTTCATAGATGCGGTTCTATTGTTCTGGCACGAAGACTCGCTTGCTGCCCACTACCGAACAGATACTACGCAGAAGTTCACGAAGCGTGTCTTACGCACTTATCGGCATCGAGGCTACACAGGCCCGATTGCCGAAGTGCAAACACATATCGACGGTTATTCTGATGGCTTATATATCTATGCACAGCATAAAAGCCATCTGTTAACGTGGACAAAAGTTGCCGCCCGTATCGGGGAGCTTATCGAGCTTGGACGCTATCAAGATCCTTTCCAAAAGCCCAAAGAACAACCTGCCCCACCCGCAGAAACCACACCTTGTGACACGGTGGCACAAAGTGCGCAGCCGACCACGAACCTCCGGCAGCTGCGTAACAAGCAGGAGCGTGAAGCATTTTTAGAGAATTATGCGTGCTGGGGCGTTTGGAAAGAGATCCCCGAGCTGCGGGTGCGGTTTTATAAGTACGATCTGCCGAACGGTGCGCGGATCGTCGCGCAAACCTATGTGCACCCGCCTATTCCCCATATACCCGACAGAAATCAAGAATACACGGTTGCCGAGTTTGCCCTGTTACTGCCAGAAGGCGATGACTTTCGGGGACAGTACGAGTACGGTCAGGAACACACATTTTACCGTCCAAACGGCGCGTCAAAAAGCACGCTTATCGCGTATTTGACCGAGAAAAAGCCGTGGGTTGCAAGCTACAATTAAATTGAGTTCTTTCAAGGAGAAAAATATTATGCCTACGCCTATATCCATGCCTATTGATTTTTTTCTTGTCTTTTTTGTACCGGCGCTGGTGCTGCTCTTTTGGTCGGTGCTTCGCCTCTGCAAAAATGAGGAATATTTAGCTGCGGCACTTTGTGTGGTATTAGGCTCCGCCGCCCTTTTTGGTATTGTGCATTTGTCGTTCAAAATCTTCTACTTTACCTTTTGAAGAAATAAGGAGTGTATACGGAGCAACAACAGGCACAGCTGCAAGCGTCAACAAAAGTTGAATCCCGCATAACTGCAACGCAGTCGAAATCTTGTGCGAAAAAAATTATTGCCAGCAACAGTCTTTGACTGTTTTCATCATATTATCCTTTCTGAACATCCCGATCAGGACTCGAAAACTCGTGCAGTCTCTGACCAGCTGCACAGCCCGGCAAGTATGGGTTAGCGCCGGGAACCTTTACGAGAATAGAATGTTTTAGGAGGGTTTGCTTATGAAGATTTATTCGATTAATAAAAATGGAAGCTTTTGCAGAGAGTTTTATCGGCTATTGTCGCTTGGGCAACTGACAAACATACAAAAAATTTACGACTTTGAGCTTGACGAGATCGTCATGGTTGGAACAATTCAACCGCAGAACAGGAGGCCCGAATGTCTGCATTTTCTGAGAACTTGAGATATTGGCGCAATGCGCGTGGTTTGAGTCAACGTCAAATTGCAAAGCAACTCGGCATGGAACACAACAATTATGGCGTTTACGAAACCGGAAAGCATGAGCCGAGCCTACGGACACTCGTCAGAATTTCAAACGCCCTCAGCGTTTCGGTGGACATCTTGCTGTGTGGCACGCAAGAAGAAATCGAGGCGATGAAAACGAAGGAGCCCAAAAATGATCAGTGAAATCAAACGGACACACGATCCCGGCGCTATTTATCTCGTGAATGAGGATATAACAAGGTGCCATAGGTCTGATAATCCGATCAATGGAAAAACGCTGCACATCGGCACACCCGTAGTCTACATCCAGACAATCCAACAAACGGATTGTATTGTTCGAGACTATACCGGCGAGCTTTGGCGTTTATCAAAAGACGACTTAGACCATAAGCCGGTTGGTAAAATACCTGGCAAGAGGGAATTGTTTTTATATAAACTGCCATTCTTCCTTATACCTTTAGGCATCCTTGGCGCGGTTGTCTTGTGCCTTTTAGGGCTTTCGTTTTTCTATTCTAATTCAGATTTTACAGTATATATGTGGTCCGCCGCCCTTATATGCTTTGCAACAGCTGGTATTTCTTTCATTATATTTGCAGAAAGAGTAGAAACTGCAAGATGCTATTTATACACCAGCTCCGAAAATCTGCGGGAACTTGAGGTATTGCTTAACAATAGCAGTTCTAAAAGTAAACCCCAGTGATAACGAGAAAGCAAGACATAAGCGCCATATAGGTCTACGCAAATATTACGGAAAGTTGTGGCAAGAACTTCCGATTTGACTTATGTATTTTGAGGTAGATACAAGACGCTGCCACAATAAATAAAATATCACCTACATCTGAACGAAAACGCGAATATACACACCATGATCATAGTAAGCACCATAGATGCTTTTCCCAAAGGGGAAAGCATCTGCCACAAAATACTTAATACAGTTTTGACAATTAAGCGGGTTGGCATATCCATTCCCGCTGTGAGTAACTCGAATACAGCTCCAACGCAAAGATTTATGATTATCCTTGCTTTTTCCTCGGATATTTTTTCATCCATCTGGATCCTCCAGAGGTCAAATCGGAAGCTCCAGACGTCTTTGTTCTACCCCCTAATAGTATGAGCACAAACCATCCTCGCCAAAAAGTGCAATATGCTGTACAACACTTCAGGAGTAACATATGGCAACCGTATTTCGAATCGAGAAACAAAAGAATTACACGGTGATGTCGAACCATCATCTGAAAAACGCAGCCTTGTCGCTGAAAGCGAAAGGGCTGTTGTCACAGATGCTGTCGTTGCCGGATGATTGGGATTACTCCCTAAAGGGTCTTGCGAAGATCAACAAGGAAAGCATCGACGCGATCCGCACCGCCGTGTGGGAACTGGAAAAGGCGGGCTATATCGTGCGCAGCCAGGGGCATGGCGAGCGCGGAAAGTTTTCCGGGATCGAGTACATAATCTATGAAACACCGCAGCTTGGTACAGAAAAAGCCGACGCTGATGCGCCGGCACAAACTCCGAGTGAAGCCACAGATAAAAAGCCTGCTCCTGTTGCGGAAAGCTCGAAAAACGTTGATATACAAGGAATTTCACCGTGGTTGGAAAATCCAACATCGGTGAAAAATCAGGCAAAATCGCAACCGAACATTTCACCGTGGTTGGATTTTCCGACATCGGATAATCCGACATCGGGAAATCCAATCTCGGAACAATTAAATACGAAAGATATTAAATATATAAATATATTAAATAATCCATCTATCCATCAAGAAGATAAAGAAACAGCTGAAAAAACTATAACGGCGCAAGAGCAGTTTGAAGGACAGATGGATTTTACGCAAACGCTTGCCATTGTAGAGACTACGGACGCAGGTTTAGCGCAGCTGCTTGCCGACTGTGATATAGACTGCCTGCCTGAAGCCGCGCAACCACTGCTGCGCGCTGCTTTGGAAAAAATGTATCGCGCACCATCGCTGAAAATTGGCGATGCCACCGTGTCGCAAGCACAGATTCGCGAACGGCTAAATCTGCTTAACGGTGATATTCTGCAAAGCATTTATGCCGCCTATCTGTCCGCCGACAAAGCGGACAAGCCCATCAAGAACCGTATGGGCTATCTCATATCCATGCTGTACAACAACGTGATCATTGAACTTGCGGAACAGGAGGCGATTGCGCAGGAAGGTAATGCGGCAACGATCCGGCTCATTGAGCGCGGTATTTTGGATCCGCTGCACTATTTGCATAACGACAATGCCGCGATCCGTGCCGCCGCCGAACGTCGCATGGCAATACAGGACAGCAGTTGAAAAGCATCCCCACAGTAGAACAGCCGTAAAGTCGAGGAGGAACAGCGTGGACGCGAAAGAATTTCTGAATCAAGCAACTGTGTTGAACGAGAAGATCAATATGGACTTCCTGCATCTGCAAAAGCTGCGGCAGATGCTCGAACGGCTCGGCGGCAGCGGTCTGCAGCGCGAGCATGTACAGGGCGGCGAGCTGCCTAACTCCCCTGCCACCAAGATCGTGGATCAAATCACCGATTTGGAATCAGAGATTGACCGCGAGCTCGCCGAGTATGAAGTGGTCTTGGAACAAATCAAGGAAGCGATCGCATCTTGCGAGGATCAGAACGAAATTCGCATTTTGAAGGGCAGGTATTTGGAGAATCGGAAGCTAACAGATGTCGGTAAAGAAATCGGTCTTTCGGAGAGCCGCACCTATGGACTACATAAAGCCGCTATCGAAAAAATCGAAAATTTTCTGAATTCATAGTAGGAAACAGGAGTGAATAGTAGTAAATAAGAGGAAATAGGAGAAAACAGTAGTTGATTTTGTAAATCGCCTGTTTTACAATATAATCAGCGAAATTGGAGGAAACAAGATGAAGAAGTTTGCAGAGAAGCTGAGATCGGATAAGAAAACTCAGGCTGCCGTGATTTGCGGGAGCGTGGGTGCTGTAATCGTCCTTGCGGCGGCGATTGCAATTCCCGTAACACTGCATAGCCGTATTTCTGTGGAAAAACAAGCCGCGCAGGCCGCTGTGTCCACGGAGTCGGTAACGGCAGAAATCACTACTGCAGCACAGGCCACAACGGAACCCGAAACAACGCAAAGCGTTGAATCGACAACAACAGCGCTGACCACTTCGGCGGCAAACAACAATTCGGCCAGCTCTGGCGGATCGGATTCAAGCAGTTCCAAGTCCTCCGGCAGTTCCAAAAGTACCGGATCGGGCAGCAGCTCGTCTTCGTCCGGCGGTGGATCGAACAACTCCGGATCGTCTGTGCAAAGGCCCGCCTCCAATAATTCCAGTAATGGCAGCTCCGCCGGCTCGGCTCAATCGGATGAAAGTCAATGGACACAGGCAGAGGTGGATGCACTTGTTGCCGAGATTAAATCCTATGCACAAAGCAAAGGGTTTTCTATAAATTCCGGCTTAACCACAGAGGGCACAAGCTGGTCAAATCCCATACACACAGGAAAAAACAAAGCAAAAACGAAAGCAGATTTGAAGTATGAGATAGACTTTGTATATGAGCTCGTTCTTCAAGATTTTGGCTATATTCCAGGAAGCGCCGCGTTGAATGTTCTTGCAAAGCCATACGCTGCCAACGAGTGGGAAATCTACGTTGTGTACTAATTCATAACCGCGCATATTTTTCTAAAAGAGATCCGAGAGGGTCTCTTTTTTCTTTGTCTAAAGGAGGTGTAGCACAGCTACGGAATCAAAGATTTTTGTCACAATTAAAAACAAAGGTCGGAACAGCACCTATCCGTACCGCACGCAGCTACGGCAGATGGGCTTTACTTTCCGACGCACTGGGAAATATACCGGCGTCTGGCAGAAAAAAACGGAAGATCCGTCTGATGCAGAAATCTGCAAGGATTTTGCTGAATCAAAGAAGCTGCTCTGTCTGATCGAATATCCGCAGGAGCGCCGCAGTTCCGATTACAGGCAACAGTTTTTCCGCACGAATATGGGACTATGCCATAAGGGAAAACATTATCAATGCGCCTACTGCGGCAGGATTTTCCCCAAGGCTCGGATCACAGTTGATCATCTGTTTGCGGTGAAAGGGGTGCAGTGCAGCAAGATCATGAAATGGCTACTGCACAGGCTTAAAATTAAAGACGTCAACGATCCGAAAAACCTTGTGCCTGCTTGCCGGCACTGCAACAGCAAAAAAGGCAGTAAAGGCGGCATCTGGATCCTGCGGGGGGTATTGGGAAAACACTTCGCTTTGTGGGTCGTGCGCTGGATCGCGCGTATCGTGATCGTTGCATTGTGCGCATACTTTGCTATACGGATCATCCCGTGGGCGAGCTTGACAGCGGGTTTCCCTTAACATGACCAAAAGGCCTGTTTTCACAGGCCTTTTTTGTTGCGCTTTTTCGCTCGCAAGGGCGTTGATATATAGAAAAATATCTTACGAAAGGACACGAAACATGAAACATGTAGCAAAACGAAGTCTTGCTGTATTTCTTGCACTGCTTATGCTGCTGTCCGGTATGTCGGTCATGACCTCCGCATTGAGCGTGGGACAGACAGTCCGGGTCAGCGGCGCCAGCGAGTGGATCAGCGGGTACTACTACAACTTTTCCGGCTCCGGGCTTGGTACAAACAAGTACGGCCAGCACCAATTTCTGCATACGGAGGATGGTCGTCCGGCATATTGCGTCGAGCCAGACGAACATTTTACAGACGGTGAGAAAACGATTCAAGAAACCTTCTCATCTCTGTCCTCAGATACTCAAAGAAGGATCACTGCCGCCTTTCTTTATGGCTACAACGGAACGACCAAATATGGGTATTCGTGGCAAACAGAGTATGTCGCGACTTGGGGTATTGTTTGGGCTCTTACTATGGGTCACTTCAACACTTCCCGAGAAGATGCATTTCTCAACTGCGTTTTTGGTGGAAACACATCTGCTTCAACGCGGGCAGATTGTAAAGCTGTATACGCAAAAATCAAAGCGCAAGTTTTGTCGCATTATACTGTCCCGAGCTTTTCTACAAGCACGCAATCTTATGCTGGCACCAAGAAGCTCACCCTCGAATACAACAGCGCCACAGGTCGGTATGAAGGCAGCGTAACGGACACCAACGGTGTGCTTTCGGGGTACACTTTCAGCTGCTCCGGCGTGACCTTTAGCCGGTCAGGCAACACATTGAACATCAGCACAACCCGCATTTTGGATAACGCCACCGTCACCGGCGAGCGCACCAGCAACACCTATGTCAGTTCGCTGCCTGCCCTCAGTGCGGGTTATGCGGTCGGTTCTGATCAGACCACCGCAGTCGCGCTCGATCTCAAAGACCCCGTAAACGCATACTTTTCGCTTGAAACCGAGGCGGTCGGCAACGTCAGAATCGTCAAGACCTCTGAGGACGGTAAGATCGCAAACGTCCTGCTGAATATCAGCGGCAACGGTGTGGACAGAGACGTTCGCACAGGCTCGGATGGTACGATTACCGTGGAGAACTTGATCGCAGGCACATATACAGTCACGGAACAAGTGGACGGATACTATGTCCCGCAAACCGCGCAGGCCGTGACCGTCCTGCCCGGACAGACCGCAACCGTCACGTTCAACAACACGCTCAAGCGCGGATCGGTCGTTGTTACCAAAGACGCAGAGGACGGGATCTTAGAGGGACACCGCTTCCACCTGTACGGAACATCCGACAGCGGGCTGGAAGTCAACGCCTATGCGGTGACGGACAGCACCGGCAAAGCCACGTTCGAAAACGTCCTGATCGGCTCCGGGTACACGCTGGAGGAAGTCGATACGGGCATCCAGTACGTGATCCCCGACAATCAAACTGTCAATATCGAGTGGAATACTGTAACCAACGCGTCGATTGAGAACATTCTCAAAAAGTTTACGGTTACCGTGAAAAAATCGGACAGCGTGACCGGCACTGCGCAGGGCGACGCTACGCTTGCCGGCGCAGTTTACGGGATGTTTAAGGGCGGGACGCTTGTAGATACCTATGTGACCGATGAAAACGGTTCTTTCACGACGCGGGAATATATCTGCGGCGATGATTGGACGCTTCAGGAAATCACGCAATCCGAGGGCTATCTACTCGATGAAAAGGCACATCCCGTCGGTGCGGAACCCGGCAACTATACCGTTGAGCATAATTCGATCTCGATGGCCGTGACCGAGGATGTGGTTCTCGGTTCTATCGCCTTGATTAAGCACAACGACGATGGCAGCACGCAGATCGAGACGCCCGAAGTCGGCGCAGAATTTGAGGTCTATTTGAAGTCCGCCGGTTCTTACGACGCAGCGAATGGGCGTGAACGTGATCTGCTCGTGACCGATGAGAACGGGTATGCAGTAACCAAAGACCTGCCCTATGGCGTGTATACCGTCCATCAGATCGCCGGCAATGAGGGCGCAGAGTTTATCCCCGACTTTGATGTGGTCATCAATCAGCATGGCGAAGTGTACCGCTATCTCATCAACAACGCGACGTTCGAGAGCTACATCAAGTTTGAGAAAGAGGATGCGGAAACGGGCAAAACCGTACCGCTTGCAGGCACAGGCGTACAGCTGTACGACCCGCAGGGTGAGCTTATCACCATGACGTATACCTACCCGACGCCGACGACTATTGATACATTCTACACAGATGCGAACGGTATTTTGGTGACGCCGGAGCCGCTGCCCTATGGCGAGGGCTATTCGGCGGTAGAAGTGTCTGCACCGTATGGCTATGTGCTTGACAGCACTCCCGTATACTTTGACATCACGCCTGCAACGATGCAGGAGGATGGCGGGATCACCGTTGTTATGGTGACTAAGAGCGATATGCCGCAGAAAGGCACGATCGACATTACCAAGCTCGGCGAGCAGTTCTCCTCCGTCTCCTATGACGGGACGTTCTATCGGCCCGTCTACGCGATGGCAAACAGCGTTGGGGCGGTCTTTGAGATCACCGCCGCCGAGGACATCATCACGCCCGACGGTACGCTGCGCGCAGCTGCGGGTACGGTCGTGGATACCGTTACTATGGGCAACGGTACGACATCCTCTCAGCCGCTCTATCTCGGCAAATATTACGTACAGGAGATCCAAGCCGCCTATGGGCAGGTGCTTGATCCGACGGTCTATGAGGTAACTTTGGCTTACGCCGGGCAGAACGTGTCCGTGACCTCCACAGCGATCACCATCACCAACCAGCGGCAAAAGGTCGTCATTGACCTCCTGAAAGTGCTGGAGCAGGACGATCTGTTCCAGCTCGGCATGAATAGTGAAATCAGCAACGTGCAGTTTGCGCTGTATGCTGCCGAAGATCTCACTGCCGCAGACGGATCCGTGATACCGAAAGATGGGCTGCTGGAGATCCTCACCCCGAACGCAGACGGAACAGCGACGTTCGCTACCGATCTGCCCGTGGACGCAAAGGTGTATGTGCAGGAATACAGCACCGAAGACCACTATATCCTTTCCGACACGAAATACCCGGTAACATTCGAGTATGCAGGCCAGGACGTTGCGGAAGTCCATATTTCCGTCAACAACGGGGAAGCGATTGAAAACACGCTTAAGCGCGGCGACGTGTACGGTAAAAAGGTAGATGAACAAGGCAACGCACTTCCCGGCGCAGTTTTTGGCTTGTTCCCGGCCGACACGACAGAATTCACCGAGCAAACGGCGCTGATGCTTTCTACAAGCGATGCCGATGGGCTGTTCTCGTTCTTAGGCATACCGCTCGGCGACTTTGTAATCGTGGAATTGTCTGGAGTAACCGGCTACTTGTTTGACAACACGCCGATCCCCGTAAGCATCACAGAGGATGCGCAGGTCGTCGAGATTGAAGCCGTCAACACCTGGGCTGCAGGCAAGCTCATCATCACAAAGTCTGACGTGTCCACCGGGCAGCTTCTTCCGGGTGTCGGCTTCCGCATCCGCAACGATCAAGGCGAGATCATCCGCGAAGGCTATACCGATGAAAACGGCGTAGTCGAGTTTGATCAACTTCCGAAAGGCAAGTACACTTATCAGGAGTTTTCCACCCTGGACGGCTACAAACTCGACGAAACAGAATATCCGTTTGAGATCACGGATGACCTGACGGAAATCCGTGTATCCATGACCAACGAAAAGATCCCCGTGGAGATCCCGCAAACAGGCGGCAATACTGCTGCATGGGCAACCGCTGCGGCAGCCACGGCATTGATTTCCGCGGCGTGGATCACGATTGTTGCTCAAAAGCGAAAAAAGAGGGCGCGATAAATATGGTAAATCCCCATAGGTTTATACGGCACTTGGAGCGTAAAGGCGTGCAGCTTAACGGACAGCAACGGTTTCAAATACATTGCGGATGTGCAAGCGGGCTTTCCAAAGATCAAGTTTCAATGTACGCTGATGCAAGATTCAACGCTGAACAAATGGCAGTCATCCGAGAAGGCCTGCAGGCGGGCTTATCACAAGAACAGATTTGCATCTTTGCAGATCCAAAATTCAGCGCTGATCAGATGAATACTTTATTCCATTGGCTTAACGGAACTCCTGGGTTATCCGTTGATGAGGCATCAAGGCTTGCCGACCCTCGGTTTGATACTGCACAAATGGGCGCAATCGGTTGTGGGTATTTCAATGGACTTTCGGATTCTCAAATCGCAATGTACGCTGATCCGAAATTCAGTGCTCAGCAAATGTATATAGTTTGGGACGGGTTTGCACGTTTTGATCTATCCGAACAGCAAGTAGCCGTATATGCTGATCCGAGATTCTCGGCTGAACAGATGACGGAAATCCTTCGGGGATATGAGGCAGAGCTACCAGATGAGCAAGTCAAGACATTTGCCGATCCAGATCTCGATGTTGATCAAATGCAGGAAATGCGGGAGTCTTTGGAAAGTGCCGCAGGGTTCGCACAAGAAGAAATCGAACTGCAAGCCATGCTCATTTAGTGCTTCGCAATCTTCCTATTAAAGCCAAATCGGGCGGTTGCGTAGTCAATGCACTTGCGCAGCTGCCCGATTTTATCACTTTGTGACATGACGGCATAAAGTGGGAAAGGAGGCCATATGAAAATCCAAATTAAATTTCACCGGTTATTCAACGACGAGAGCAGTAACCTGCTCGGTATTGCAAGTGTGATTTTGGACGATTCACTGGCTATACACGGTGTCAAAATCATGGAGAACGTATACGGCGGTAAATTTGTTGCAATGCCTTCTGCCAAAAGCAAAAAGGGTGCCAGCGGGCAGTATTATGACATTGTGCATCCGATTACATCGGAGTTCCGGCGTGAGCTTAACGAAGCGATTATGCAAGAATACAAATCCGTCCTTAAAAAGTATGCACAAAAAGCGGAGGCAGACAACGAGCCGTTGCCGGAGCAGTTAGAGATCCCGGAAAACAATGTGCCTTATCGCGCCTCCGACGAGCCTGTCACGACCCTGTTTGATGCATTGCCCGAAGCTATGCCGGACTGATAAACAGGTGTTTTGCATGTCGTGCACAGCAATATACCCAGAGCGCTGCACGGCGCTCTTTTTTTATTTTATCTTCCCTGCCAGATAAACAACGCATGCTTTGCACGGCAGGAGGTTTGGAGGAGAAAGCATGAAATCTTTTACGATTAAATCTGCCGGCGACAAGACGCTGACCCTGCGCCGGGAGCACCAAAAGCTCAAGATCCCGTATTGCAGCGCGGAGAAATACGACAACTACCCGCAGCCCGTTGTCTGTGGCTACACCGATCTGCGGCGCAAACGCGGCGATAGCGATAAAGAAAGAAAAGATGAAATCGGTACCCTGCTGTATAACGGGGTACCGATTTCGTCTGTATGCGAGAAAAGGCATAAGACAAGTGCCATTCGTGGGTATTTGTCCGTCGGCGGCGACAACTTTGTCGCCATCGAAAGCCATCGCTTTTTGCTTTGCCTGCTGCCGATTTTGCTTGCACTGATCCTGCTCTTGGTGTTCTCTTTCTGCGGGCGGACGCCGGAGCAGACGCCCGTTGAGGAACCCAGCAGTTGGGCACCGGTGATCGAGGATGATCTCGGCGAGGATACGACTGCTGCCTCCACGCAAAGCGGTGCGCAGATCCAAATCGCCGGGTTTTCGTCCTGGCACATTCCCGCCGGGCAGGCAGAGAATCTGCCGATCTATCTGCATAACCCGGACGGGAATTCCTGCTATTTCTCATTTCGTATTGCTCTGGAGGATACAGATGAAACGCTGTATCAGTCCGACATGGTGCCGCCGGGTGAGACGATTCGGCAAGTTGATCTCACCCATAGCTTTAATGCAGGCACATATGATGTCGTGATCTACATTACCACGAACGCGCTGGATGACGGAGCTGCCATGAACTCCGCCAAGCTCAACGTAGCACTTACGGTTTCTTGACCGCCTGGCAGGAAAGCGGTTTGGAAATATATACCCTCAAATGAATTACTTGAAAGGATTGAATCCCATGAAATCGAAAAACACATCCAAAATCGTATCTATGTTGCTCGCTGCAGCGCTGCTGTGCAGCCTGGCTGTCCCTGCATTTGCTCTGGACTTGGACAATCCCACCGGCAACACACAGGTTGGCTATAAGGCCGGCACGACACTGTCCGACAACGGGACGCCCGACGACATCACCGATGACACCATCGCGGGTACCTATACGGTAAGCATCCCCGAATACATCCTTGCCGGCGAACCGGACAGCACACCCGCCGAGTACGACGTAACTGCATCGGACGTGCTGATCCCCTATGGCACCAGCCTGACGGTCTCGGCAACCTATGACAGTGTTCTTCTGCTGACGGACAACACCGCAACCGAGCTTCCCTATGAGCTGCGAGCAAATCCGCAGTCTGCCGGCAGCATGGCGGCGGTCACCAGCGGCAGCACGATCCTGACGGCCGCCGCAGGTAATCCCGATGCTGTCACGACCAGCAAGGTTGCAGCCCGTTTGACGCAGGCGGCAGACTATGCAGGCGCATACACAAATCTCGTCGAATTCGACGTATCCGTAGCCTAACCGCAAGATTTCTTTCCCCGGTCTCCTGCCGACCGGGGCATTAGGAGGTAAATCCCATGAAAAAACCAAAAAAAATCCTGTCCGCCCTGCTTGCAGCTGTATTGATGTGCACAGCTGCAACGCCCGTATTGGCAGCGGACACAACGGAGATCGGTTATACGAAAGAGGCATCCTTTACGGCGTCGATCCCCGCATTTGTCCAAGCCGCAGATCCCGGGCAGCAGGAGGTGAACGCATATACGATCACTGCAACGGACGTCGTGATCCCCGATAACTCGATTCTCTCGGCAACCGTGGAGTATTCCGGTGCTGTTCGCGACAAAAACGGCGTGGAGATTCCTTATACCCTTTACACAGCTGATGGAGCGGTCACATCCGGCGACACGATTCTGCAAAAGGAAGCGGGCGATCCGTCCGATACCGTGCAGATTTCTTTCGGCGCATCAATCGACGAAAAGGCCCGGTATGCAGGTGCTTATACCGACACCGCGACCTTTACCTTTACCGTTGCCGAAAAGGTCTATACCGCCGAAGAGATCGAGGCGGACGAGCACCTGTTTGCGATCAGCAAAACCGTCCCCGAGTATGTTGTGGCGGAATTCAACGACGACTTCACGGAAGTCACTATCTTTGCTAATGGTGAAGATAGTGATGGGTTGATGGCAGATTTTTCTTCGAGTATAACATCTACAATCTCTCCAATGCAAACCTATAAAAGCTCTTTAATATCCGCAACAATTCAAGACGGGGTAAAATCAATCGGCGCATATGCTTTTTATAACTGTAGTGCATTGGAAAGTGCATATTTGACGGATGACATCTCTCAAGCTGAGATCATGTGTTTTGCTGGCTGCGCATCCTTGGAAATTGTAAACCTCCCGGAAAATTTAACTGCAACACCGCAATATATGTTTTCCGGGTGTACCAATCTTAAAAGCATCAACTTTCCGCAAAAATTAAATAGTATTGGGATGCGCTCTTTCCAGGGCTGTGGATTCGAAACACTTATTATCCCGGAAACAATACAGTTTGTAAACTCGGGGGCTTTCCGGAGCTGTAGTAACCTAAAAACTGTAGTTGTCCGAAGCGAAAATTTAAGAGGAGGCACCGATACTGGCGGGATTTTTGAAAATTGTGAAACGTTAGAGTCTGCAGCCTTAATAGGCGAAGTTACGCTTGTCCCGTTAAACTGCTTCAAAGGATGCACCTCGTTAAGCAACGTTGAACTCGGCGAAAAGATTGAGAGAATCGGTACAGGCGCGTTCGTGGGGTGTACATCCTTAAAAAACGTAACCATTCCGGCAAGCTTTGAAAAGTTTTCGGCGGACTCACGTGACCAAGTTTTTGACAGTAATCTGGAAAGTGTTACGTGGTTAGGTACGCCAAATTCGACTACCTTCCCTAAATCACTGGGCATAACCCTTTACGGCGGCGTTCACGACCACCAAGTTATATTCTATGTAAATGAGAACAATGCACAAGCATGGATTGACGAATACGGCACTCCGGATGAAACTATTGACAGCATGTTCAGAATTGTCATTCTCTGACTCTCGCTCTCCCCCGCTATAGGCGGCGCTTGAAAAACAGGCGCCGCTTTTTTATTGCTAATTTTAGACAAAGGAGGTATTGCTTTGAAAGTCCTGATGGTCGAGCCCGGAAAAGTCCCGTATGAAACAGACCTTGCAAGCGACCTGAAGTCCCTGCAGAAAGCTGTCGGCGGCACGATCGAGTGCGTGTATCCGTATACCGAACCCGTAGGGCTTGTCTGCAATGACGAAGGGAAGCTCCTCGGCTTGCCGCTGAACCGCGCTGTCTACAACGACAACGGGCAGCTCGTCGATATTATCTCCGGCAACTTCTTCATCGTCGGGCTCGGAGACGAAGATTTCACCGACTTGCCCGAACACCTCATGCAAAAGTATATGGAGCGCTTCCGGCAGCCGGAAGAGTTTATCAATCTTGACGGGCAAATTGTCGCTCTTAAGATGCCTATTGAAGAACCACAGCCGAGTGAGCCGCGCCGTATATTCGTGGATATGGACGGCACGCTTGCGAAATTCAACCCGATTGCTGAAATTGAAGACCTATACGAGCAGGGCTATTTTGCATCCCTTGAACCGCAGCAAAATGTGGTCGATGCTGTAAATCTGCTCAGTCAAGATCCTCGCTTTGAGCTCTATATCTTATCCTCTGTTTTGGACAGTGAATACGCGTTGCAGGAAAAGAATCAGTGGCTGGATGCCCATCTTCCGCAAATTGATACAGCGCACAGACTCTTTCCAGCTTATGGGGAGACCAAGCAGACGGTAATCCCGAACGGGCTGCAGCCTACCGACACACTACTGGACGATTATTCGCTAAATCTGCACGCATGGTGTCCGCCCGGGCAGGCAATCAAGCTCATGAACGGTATCAACGGGAATAACGGTACCTGGCAGGGCGCGCGTGTGTACCATACCGAAGCGCCTGAACTACTCGCCGCTGAAATTTCCGAACATGCGCTCTCACAAAAGATGATACAAGAAGTTGCTGCACAAGAAGCAGCTTTGCAACCGCCGGAGGTGATTATGGGATGAAGATAACGCCTGAATCCAAACCCTTTTACGATCCGGAAAAACTGCAAAGCATTCCCATTGCCGAAGTTGCACAGGCCTATGGTGTGGAACTCAAACAGGTCGGATCGGATTATTGGTGCAAGCTCCGCGATGAAAAAACGGCGTCCTGCAAACTGTATACCAAAACCAATTCTTTTTGTGATTTCGGCAACGCAAATTACGGCGGTGATACGATCGAGCTGACGCGCTTTCTGCACTCGTGTTCGTCGCGATATGACGCTATGCAAATCCTGGCCAACACATTCGGGATTGCGCCCGAAAATCAGCAGGGATACATGCCTGATCGCTTTCCGTCCAATCGGCAGCTTGCCAAAATCGGCATACAAGGCGATCGGGCACCCAAAAACTTCGATTTTCACATTGAACTGTACGGCTTAGAAGCGGCGAAGCAGCTTTCGGACAAATACGCTATGACCGTAGAAGAGCTTTCGAAGAGATACCCGGATGTGTATCACCAAATGCTTCGCGCACGTGCCGTCCCATATGTACATGCACTGCGGCAACTGTATCTTGCTGAACTGCGGAGTCTTTATGATTGGTCCGTTATGTTCGGCACAAATTTTCAGACAGACTCCAAAATGTTTGACAACGCAAGGGAACTGCTGCACGATGCGCAGACCGGCGAGCACATTCTGCACAGCGCGATCCGTGATTTCAAAAAAGTGTCGTTTCGGGAGAAACACTATGATCTTGTCAAAGATTATACAGCGATTACCAATGGTAACATGAGCGTGGAGTTGATCAACGACGAAAGCATCGGTTACAGGGAACTGAAATCCCTTTTGCGAGCAGAAAACCGTCCGATGGGTTACACAAATTTGTCGAAGGCACAATTTGATGCACTTGCCAAGCAGCTCCCGGAGATCACGTCATACTCCGCTTTTGCAAAAGGACAAACCGTGACCCTGGCATACGACGCCGCATACACAGAACAAATCAACGATTTAATAAATTTCAACCAGAGGGAGCAAATGGCTGCGACACAGGCACTGGAAGCTCAAATGCTCCCCACTATGTAAAGGAGTGTTAAACATGCGATATATTCCTCATCGTCTCGGCATCGCCGACGTTTTGGAGAAAATTCTAAACGAAAGCATCAAGCCGGAATTTATGGGCACTGTCGGCAAATTTTTATTACCGCTGCTTGCGGCCGTTCTTTTGGTCTTTTTTATCGTCGAAATAGTTAAATCCTTTCGAGGGTATAAAGAACACGGTGAAGTAGAGTTTACCAAACCGCTTGTCATCGGTATATGTCTTGCCATTGCAGTCACAGCAAATGGATTCATGTGGGCAATCATTGGCTGGTAACTTTATGACATCGTGTCACAAAGTGGAAAGGAGTGATGGCTTTGACCTGGACAGACGGTTTGTTTGACAACTTTTCAACCGCTGTTTCCGATGCCCTCGGGAGTCTTTCCGACTCACTTGTGGATTCCATATTCAATCGCTTTATTCTTTGGTTGTTCAATATGGTTTATGAAGGTCTCATCGCACTGTTGACGAACATCAATGAAATGGGCGCAGAAATCTTTGATTTGGATTGGTGCCAATTGCTGATGCGGCTCTTTGCCGTTCTTGGCGGCGCTTTTTTTGTGGTCGGCATGTTCGTCTCGTTTTTTGACCTTGGCATCTCTTATCAATCCCAGCAGGGCGGTGCTGACCCGATGAACACGTTTCTGAACTGCGTGAAAGGGTTTGTCGCTGCCTTTTTGTTCGTCAATGTCCCTGTGGAGCTGTACCGGTTTTGCATTTCACTGCAAAACAGCGTTTCGAGTGGGATATTGGCGCTCGCCGGACAGGATTCCACCACGCAGATCGGAGGGTTTGCGCAACGAACATTGGAGCAATGGATGAGTAGCGTCAGCGCAGTTACTATATTCCCCTTACTTATCTTGATTGCTTTTGCATATTGCATCATCAAAGTCTTTTTTGGCAATCTCAAACGCGGCGGGATCCTGCTTGCCCTGATTGCAATCGGCTCTGTGCATATGTTTTCCATTCCTCGCGGTTACTCTGACGGATTCACGTCTTGGTGTAAACAGGTCATCGGTCTTTGCGTAACAGCTTTTTTGCAGACTACATTCCTGTTTGCGGGACTGCTCTCCTTTATTGAACATCCTCTGCTCGGCACTGGCGTTATGCTGTCTGCTGCGGAAGTGCCGCGTATTTTGGAAAAGTTCGGATTGGATACCTCAACACGCGGGAACGCCATGCAGGCTGTATATGGCACAAGCATGGTCATGACCATGGTACGATTTGCAAAATAAGGAGGCGTTATATGAAGCAATATATCTATCCCAAGGACTTGAAAATGTCGGCAACTCTGCTTTTGTGGAGACTGCGCGACGGTGCCATTTCGCTGATTTTGGTACTTGCGGGCATCATTTTGTTCGGCGTCGCACACACCGTATTCTCGCTGGTTTTGGCAGTGGTATACGGAGTGCTGACCATTGATCTCGGCAACATTCGCATTTATGACTACATTAAATCCTCTGTCCGCTTTTTCGCCGGACAGAGGGTGTATTTTTGGAGGATTTAAGCTATGCAGAAGCAAAAGAAACGCAAACGCAGTGCTAAAAAAGCCGAGCGCAAGCGCCGATCCCTGCAGGAACTGTTTGGACTTAGCAACTTTGGCCAATACGGGCTGCAAACGGCACGCGATGAGGTCGTATTTTTTCGGGTAGAACCTGTAAATATCACCGTATTGTCGCAGGCAAATACGGAAGCGAAAATCAACAGCTTGATGCTCGTACTCATGCAGCTGCCGAACTTAGAGATCTGCTGTTTGGACGTTGCAGAATGCTTTGACAATAACAAGCATTTTCTGCAGCAGCGCATCGTTGAGGAACGAAATCCCAAAATCAAATCGATTTTGATGAAAGATCTCGCCTGGCTCGATCAGGCACAGATCGAAATCAGCAACGCGCGGCAATTCCTGTTCGCCGCGCATTTTCGCAATTTGAACGATGCGCAAATGCTGCAGGAAGTAAACCGCATTGACAAGACTATCCGCGATCAAGGGTTTGAAGTACAGCGTATGCCCAAAGATGAGATCAAGCGCATGCTTGCTGTATACTTCGGTACATTGCGGCAGGCGGAGCAGATCGCCGACTTTGACGGCATGGAGTATCTTACAGACGTTTTGTCGGAGGATCCTCCTATACCGGAACCCCGTAAGCGCGGAAAGCAATATACGCAAGAGGAAATCGATGCTATTCGGGTCAAGTCGTTCTTTGACCGTGTGCTGCCGGGAGCTGTAAAGTTTTTCGCAGACTATTACATTCTCGGTGACAGCTATCGCTGCGTGTGGGCGATCACGGAATATGCGCCCTCTACACAGCAGCAGGCTTTGCTTGCACAGCTTGCTGATAAGCAAAATGTTACGTTAAAGATCTATACCCGCTTGGTGGACAGTGCAGAACAGTCTAAGATCATCACCAATGCGACGCGGCGCACTAAGTCACAGCAATCTGACAACAAGGTGGAAAAATCCGTTCAGGCAGTCAACGAATTCAATGACGTTGTGGAACTGATTACGCTTCTGCAAAAAGAACGGCAGCCCCTATTGCACTGTGCGGTCTTTATCGAACTGCGCAGCGATACGCTGGACGGACTGAAAGCCCTGCAGCGCGATATGCAACTTGAATTGCTGCGTTCCAAGATCACGACAGAACGCCTCATGCTTCGGCAGCGGGAAGGTATGCTGTCTGTCCTGCCGTTCGGGCACAATCTGTGCGGCCTGCAATATGAAATTGCTTTGCCTGCAAGCTCAGTTGCAAACCTTTATCCGTTTTCATACTCCGGCAAGACCGATCCGAAGGGCTTTTATCTCGGTCGGGATAAGTACGGTACAAATATCATTGTAGATCTCGATCGACGCGCAGCGGATAAAACCAACAGCAGCGTGTTGGTAATCGGCAACTCCGGTCAGGGCAAATCCTATCTTCTCAAAATTTTGAGTATCGTCCGCCGTGAGGGCGGTAAAACAGTTTTGATTTTGGATCCGGAGGAAGAATACCGCGAAGAGACGGAGGCACTGGGCGGCTGTTATCTGGACTTTTTGAGTGGTGAGTATCTAATCAATCCCTTTGAGCCTCGCCTTTGGTCTTTGGACGAAAGCGACGAGTCGGACGAAGTAGATACGCCTAACGCGTTCAAGTTAAAGAACCGCCTCAGCCAGCATATCGCATGGCTCAAAGACTTTTTCGCCGCCTACAAGTCTTTTTCCGGGGCCAAACTGGATGCGCTGGAAATCATGTTGCTGAAGCTTTATGAGCGTTTTGACATCCGCAGTGACACGGATGTCAGCAGCATGCGCGCGACGGATTTCCCGACTGCCGAGGATCTGTATAGGCTGATTGAAACTGAATTTGAGCACTACGATGACCGCAGCGGACAGATCTATACCAAGGATATGCTGCGTGAACTGCTGCTCGGACTGCACAGTATGTGCCGCGGCAGCGACAGCTGCTACTTCAACGGACATACCAATATCACGGACGACAAGGTGGTTTGTTTCGGCGTCAAGGGCTTGATGGATGCAAACACGGAACTGAAGAACGCGATGCTGTTCAACCTGCTATCCTATATGCAAAATCGCCTGCTGGTCGAAGGAGATTGCACCGCTGTGATCGACGAGCTGTATCTGTTTCTGGAATTCAAGGTCGCTGTCCTGTACATCCGCAACGGCATTAAGCGCGTTCGCAAACGCGACAGTGATTTCATCTTGGCAACGCAAAATATCGAAGATGCCAACCTGCCAGGGATCAAGGAATATACCAAGCCCCTGTTCGCGATCCCGACGCATCAGTTTATTTTTAATGCCGGAACAGTCAAGCCGAAGGACTATATGGATATGCTGCAGCTTGAAGAAAATGAGTTCGAGCTGATTCGCTATCCGCAGCGCGGCAGCTGTCTGTATAAATGCGGCAACGAGCGCTATTTGCTTCAGGTGCAGACGCCGGAATACAAGTCAAGCCTGTTCGGCAGCGCCGGTGGCAGATAAGGAGGTGCGCCATGAGCGCTTCTGCTGTTTTGGCTAAACTCGGAACAGCCGTTTTATCCGACGAAAATCTCCGTAAAAAGGCGGTTACGATCGTTCTGACAGTCGTAACCGCCTTTTTAGTTCCGATTATGGCGATTGCAAGCGTCTTTTCCGGTATGGGACAAGTTTCTTCAGAGGATATTCAAAATCATGTCAGCGCGGCTGTCATTGCGGATTTTGAGCATATGGAACAAATAGCGGCCGAGATCTCCCAAGCTTTCTACGACAACGGGCTTTCCAACAGTGAGATCGCACAGGCTGCATATTGTATGTATCTGTTCGACGTGCAGAAATCCGATCCCGATTTTATCCAGAAATTAGTCACTTGCTATGTCGGCGGTGGAACAGACGTTGAGATCGCCGCGTCGCTGCAATCTACGTTTCAAGTTTCTGTGCCGGCAGAAGAATATGCAGAGTTTGCCGCTCGTATTCGCAGCACATCCATCGATACAAGCGTATTCTCATATCCTCAAGTCAAAAACAACGTGGATCTAGTTGCTTATGTAAAACAAGCGGCAGAAAAAGGCTGGGGCTATGTATACGGCACTTACGGCACAGTCTTGACCGATTCGCTTTTAGCGCAAAAGGAACAACAGTTTCCTGACAACATCCTGCCCTACAAAGCGTTCATCGAAGAGAATTGGATGGGACGGCGCACCGCAGATTGTGTCGGGCTGATCAAGGGATATGCTTGGTATGATCCGGCGACCTCCTCATTCACCATTGGGACAAATGGGATGCCGGATGTAAGTGCAGACGGTATGTATACGGCGGCAGCAACGAAAGGAACCATGGACACTATGCCCGATGTTCCCGGGATCGCCGTGTGGCAAAGCGGGCATATCGGTGTATACATCGGTGACGGCAAAGTCGTCGAAGCAAAAGGAACAATGTACGGCGTTGTGACGTCGGAATTGTCGCAGGGCAGTTGGCAGGGATGGTGCTATCTTCCAGGTATTCAATATATGACATGAAAGGAAAGATGACAATGTCACAGAAGCCTTTATTTCAAGCATTTATTACCAATCTCACCAAATATACAAAAGGTGATTTGGTCGGCGAATGGGTATCTTTTCCGACGGATCGCGAAACCATACAGGGCGTGTTCCAGCGAATTGGATTGGAGCACGGCGGAGAGTATTTCATCACAGATTACGACTCGTCTTTGCCTTTGTCTGAGATGCTTGGGGAATATGAAAACCTCAACGAATTGAACTACTTTGCACACAACTTGCAATCAGTTGCCGCTGACGGCAATTTAGAGAAGTTGACAGCAGCTCTGGAGCTTGGGGATAATACGGGTAGCTTAAAAGATCTCATCAACCTTACAGATAACATGGATGCGTACACTTGGCTTCCAGGTATTACCACAGAGAATAGCTACGGTCAATACCTTGTTGATGCGTGCGGGGCTATACCTGTCCTTTTAGAGCATCCGGAACTTGAACCATACTTTGACTATGAAGCCTTTGGTCGCGATACGACTATCAACGAAAGCGGTACGTTTACCAAAGACGGATATATTGTTCAAGACGGCAATTTCACCGAGGAATATCACTCTGTTGAGGATATTCCCAAGGAATATATGATTGCGCCCGAAGTATCTGGAGAGGTACTGGCAGAAGCGGCTGCAGAAATGTCGATGATGCCGTAAAAATCAATAGGACACCTTTAAGGTGCACCTAAAAAAGCACGTATTTTCAACGTAAATTAGCACATAGGTGCATCTATAAGGTGCACCTTGGCTTGTTTTAGGTGCACCTTGGCATTTTGCACAAAAGCTTCATTAAAAGCTTGATACAGCGAGCTTTGCTCGCTGTTGTCAGACGGCAGGCGCACCGCAAGGTGCACCTGCCTTTATCCTGCACATTTGAAATCCGATGGAATTCTTGTGTGGGCAACGGGTTTTCGTCATATTGCACAAGGAGTCTAAAAGCCTTTTATTATGGCGAAAAGCTGTTGATTACACAAGACAAAAGGAGCCGGAATATGGAAAAGGAAAAGAAAATCCGCATCCCGCTTTGGATAACGCCCTCGACCGATCTGCGGGTCAAACAGGCGGTGGAACGCTACGGCTACAAAAGCCGCAGCGAATTCATCGAAGCTGCTGCCCTAAACTATCTCGGGCAGCTGTCCACCGCCGAAAACATGGATTATGTCACGCAGACCGTTTCGTCGGTTATGGAGGGTATACAAAGCATGTCGGAAACCCGCCTGCGCCGCGTTCTGTATAAGCAGGCCGTGGAGCTCGCCATGGTAGAAAACATTCTGGTCAACTTGGGCAACTACTCCCCCGCCGACATTCGCGCGCTGCGCGGAAAAGTTATTAAAGACGTCAACGCCATGAAAGGGCAATACGATTTTGAAACCGCAGCGAATTATCAGAATGGCGGTACAGAGGATAACGGCACTTTGTGACATGATGTCATAAAGTAAAAAGGAGCAGCTTATGCCGGCACGAATCATTTTCAAAGCACACTATCTTTCGGGCAAAAGAGCCGGACACATCGAAAACTATATCGAGTACATGGGTACACGCCCCGGCGTTGAGATCTTCCATGACGACGGCAGTCCTGCCACGGAAAAGCAAAAGCAGCTGATCGAGCAGCTGCTGGATGACTGCGGCAAAGACATGACTGAATCGTTTGAGTACGAAGATTATCTTGCGAACCCCACGAAAGCAAATGCCTCTGCCGCTATTACCGCTTGTTTGGATGGTCTGTACGGTGACACAGCGACCAAAGAGAATTATATTGACTACATCGCCAATCGCCCGCGCGTGGAAAAGCTCGGCGAGCATGGCTTGTTCTCTCAAACAGATACCCCGATCGACTTAGAGCAAACCGCATCGCAAGTCGCACATCAGGGCAATAACGTGTGGACAAATATTCTATCCCTGTCCCGTGCTGACGCAGAAAAAACGGGCTTTGACAACGCGGCTGCCTGGCGTGATCTCTTGCGCGGAAAGGTGGAAACGATAGCACGAAATTACAAAATCCCGTTGCGGGATTTTGTTTGGTACGCGGCTTTCCATGATGAGGGACACCATCCCCATGTGCATTTTGTCTGCTACTCCGAGGGGAAAGACGGATTCTTGACCGAAAAGGCAATCGAAAATATCAAGTCGTCTTTGGCGCACGAGATTTTCAGGCAGGACTTCTCGGAAATCTACGAAAAGCAAACGCAGCTGCGCACGAATATAAAGGACGAAAGCACGCAGCTTATGGATCAGCTTGCACGCGGCCTTGCTGCCGAAGGGTACGAAGACAAGGAGCTTTTGGAGCAAATCGTCAACCTAAAAGCTCGCCTTGACACTCTGCCCGGAAAAAAGCAGTATGGCTACCTGCCCAAAGACGCAAAGGCTTTGGTTGACGATATTGCGGACAGGATCGCAGGATACGAAAATATCGCAAAGCGCTATGAGCTGTGGTACGAACAAAAAGAAGAAATAATGAAAATATACAAATCGGCTTTACCAGAACGTCTGCCGCTGTCCGAAAACAGGGAGTTTACCTCAGTTAAGAATATGATCATTCGAGAAATGGACAGTTTATCACTGCCGGAAGAAATCTTATCCTATGGCATCGACTTAGGCTATCCCGTCGATACACCCTCCGTATGGACAGATGCGGACACTTCGGATAACATTCCCTTGTTTGACGACCTCAGCATGGATTTAGATGCAGATTTTGAAAAGGATCTGCTTGCATTATCTAATTCTGACTTCTCAGTGGTAGACATGCCGACTGATCCTGTCCCCTATCCCAACGATGGGGATGCCCCCTTTGCATTTCCGAATGATGCGGATGTGCCGCCTGATTTTGACACACTGTTGCCCGGCCGCGCGCAGATCGCAAACGGCAAGCCATCCGTTGTCTGGTCTGCGAATTATAAGCAAGCACGTCTTTATCTTTTCGGCAACAGCGATGTGGAACGGGATTTTGAGAAAGCCCTGCATCTTTTCTTAAGGGAAGCGCAAAGCGGCAACGCCCTTGCCATGTACGACCTTGGCAGAATGTACGCAGATGGGTTAGGCATGGATGCGGATGCAGAACAATCTGCTGAATGGTACGGCAAAGCGTTTCGTGCATTTTGTGCTCTGGAGCTGGAAGGAACCAAGCAAACCACATATCTGCAATACCGCATCGGCAAAATGTATGACGCCGGGCTCGGCACACAGCAAAACTATGCGAAAGCTGCACAGTGGTATGAAAAAGCGGTAGCCGCCGATCACAAATATGCTGAGTATTCTCTTGCCGGCTTATATGCTCGCGGCAACGGCGTCGAGCAGAATCTTGTTCGGGCGTTTGATCTGTACCATCGTTCTGCAGACCAGGGCAACCCGTATGCCTGTTATGAGCTTGCTAAAATGCTCCGGGAAGGGGTTGGCACAAACAGTGATCCAAAAGCTGCGGAACAGTACTTTCAGTTAGCTTTTCAAGGTTTCAGTAAATTAGAAGCTGATGCGCCCGACGATAAGCACGAATATCGGCTTGGACAAATGCTGCACACCGGCACGGGTACCGAACAGGATGATGCTGCAGCCGAAGCTCTGTTTGAAAAATCCGCTTCTGCCGGCAACGTATATGCACAATATGCGCTTGCTATGCTCTGGCTGCACGACGACACCAAGGATGTAGGTAAAGCCGTCGAACTGCTGGCAAAAGCTGCCGAGGGCGAAAACGCAATGGCGCAGTATGCACTCGGTGTCTTGTATCTGAATGGGGATGAGACATTGCCAAAAGACGTAAATGCCGCTGTTTTCTATTTGGAGAAAGCCGCTGAAAAAGGCAACGACTTTGCACAATATCAGCTCGGCAAGTTATACTTTATCGGTGATGACGTCCCACAGGATGTCACCCGTGGGCTCACCTATTTGGAACAAGCGGTTTTCGGAGGAAACGACACAGCTATGCTGTTTCTCGGCCGTGCATATCTTTCCGGGAACAACGTACCGAAAAATATTCAAAAGGGCTTGGAGCTGCTGCGAGCTTCAGCAGCCTGTGGGAATACCTATGCAGCACAAACGATAGACAGCTTTTATGCAGGCGCTGGGCACGCTGCAGTTGCCATTTTGTATAAGCTGAGCATGATGCTGCGCGGCAACACTGCCGCCATGACAGCAAAAGCCCCTGTTATGCCTGCGGTGGATCGCAAGGAATGGATCTCTATTCTCCGCAAGAAAGCAGAACAAGGTATGAAGTATGATTGATTAGTTTGACTTTCTGTTTGATGTTTGGTAATATATTGCCGCAGGGTGATACCTGAGCGGTAGGCGGTTAAGTCTTGCCCCTGAAAGGGGGCGTTGCCTATGGAACCGTATGTGTTTATCATTTATTTTGATTTTGATTTTGATTTTCGCTACGGGATACCTTTTGTAATTGAAACAGCCACTCTGTCCCAGGAAAACAAATAACTATTCCTTGTTAACGATTTCGGGACTAACCGTCTTCGATATCCTCCTATATTATACAATCATCAGAATTGCATTTTTGTTAAAACTATAGTAAAATAAAGATGTTTTCATGCTTATTTGAAAGGAAAGCGGGGAGAAAGTTGTTAAATGT
>OEQY01000086.1_pt1 | contig 27990 bp, 23 predicted proteins | sample 1539871 | NCBI WGS metagenome assembly OEQY01 (sample SAMEA3891877, study PRJEB23780) | metagenome | biome: terrestrial biome; feature: animal house; material: Caecal content | place: Italy | collected 2015-05-05 | reverse complement strand
ATTTGGTTCTTCATAATAATATAGTATGAAGTACAAAACCTTTATGGATGTGGATTTTTTTAGAATTATTCTACTTTTCGCCACACAATTATCAATGGAAACAGATAATTGTGTGGCTTTTTATATGGCATCATAAAGGGAAACTACTTTTTAGCTTCCACATCATAGTATAAATTTATGCAAAACGCTTCCATTTAACGGACATTGCCACAATATAAAATAGAAAGGAATATTGAAATTATGGATCAGACATTTATGAAAAAGAAGCCTATATTACAATTAGTATTAACCATGTCGCTTCCTATGGTTATTTCCATGCTAGTTAACTCTCTCTATAATATTGTAGATAGTTTTTTTGTTGCTCAAATTAGTGAAAATGCAATGACGGCATTATCGTTCGTTTTTCCAATTCAAAATTTAGTAAATGCAGTTATTATAGGATTTGCAATTGGTATTAATGCAACAATCGCATTTTACCTTGGAGCACAAGATAATTCAAATGCAGACGCCGCAGCAACACAGGGAATTCTATTTAATGTAATCCATGGAATTTTATTAACCATTCTTTGCATTGCGATCATGCCAGGATTTCTTGGCCTGTTTACTTCCGATACTGAGGTCATCGATCTAGGCATAAAATATTCAAATATTGCCTTTTCCTTCTCCATTATTATTGCATTAGGAATCTCATTTGAGAAAATTTTTCAATCCGTTGGAAGAATGGCCGTTTCCATGGTAAGTATGTTGAGCGGATGTATTGTCAATATTATATTGGACCCTATTCTAATCTTTGGATTAGGTCCAGCTCCTCAAATGGGAATTGAAGGAGCTGCGCTTGCGACTGGCATTGGTCAAATTGTTACAGTTATTATTTACATCTTCATTTATATAATAAGACCAATCCCTGTAAAGATCCGACGTCGTTTTTTTACTTACCAAAAGGGAATGGGAAAAAAACTATATTCCATTGGCATTCCAGCTGCTTTGAACTTAGCATTGCCTTCCCTGCTTGTCTCTTCCTTAAATGCCATTTTAACTGGTTATTCTCAAATTTATGTTGTAGTTTTAGGTGTTTATTATAAGCTGCAAACCTTCCTTTACTTACCAGCCAATGGTATTATTCAAGGGATGCGTCCTTTGATTGGTTACAACTATGGAGCAAAAGAATATAAACGTGTCAAACAAATTTATACCACCTCGCTGCTTTTAACCGTTGTTATCATGGTATTTGGTACATTTTTATGTCTTATCATTCCAGAACAATTAATCAGTCTATTTACCACAAACAGCGAGACGATCCAAGCAGGTGCTTTCGCATTACGTATCATTAGTATTGGATTCATCATTTCTTCTATCTCCGTTACCTCCTCTGGAGCACTGGAAGGTTTAGGAATGGGAATGCCATCATTAATAATTTCATTTTGTCGTTATGTGTTAATTATTCTTCCATTTGCTTTTTTACTCAGTTCTTTCGTCGGGGCGGTTGGCGTATGGCATGCCTTCTGGATTACAGAATTTTTAACCGCTGCTGCATCCTATTTTATTTATCGCAACGCAATGAGTCGCAAGTGAAACAGCTCACTTGCGACTTCATTACTATAACAAAATTCTTCCCTATACTTTATTTTTCTTTTGATAAAATTTGATCCGACGGCAGTGTTCGGAAGAAAGAAATTACAAATGGAATTGTCGTTATAATTGCCAACAAATCTGCCCACATTTGAGCACTCTGAACGCCCAAAATTCCGATTATATTTGGTAACAAAAGCATGAGAGGAATATAGTACAATCCGCTTCGCAGGCTGGCCAAGAACGAAGCAATTTTGCTTTTCCCAATGCTTTGAAACATCATATTCGCTGCTACATTAAAAGGCTGTGCCAAAAGAGAGATACATTGAAACCGAAGGGCAGGAATGCCCACTTGAATGACTTCTGGATCATCTCGAAAGATTGCTACAATCGCACCTGGGAATATAAGACCTATAACCGCCAATATTCCAAGTATGATTTCTCCAAATTTCCAAGTAAAGAAAAATCCCTCTCGAATTCTGGAATATTTTTTTGCCCCATAGTTATAGGCAGCTACTGGCTGGTAACCCTGTCCAATCCCAATCATACAAGATGCAATAAACATCATAACTCGTCCTGCGATTGTCATAGCTGCAATTGTTGCATCTCCATATGGCTTTGCTCCCCAGTTGAGCGCCATTGTAGATACACTATTCAACGTTTGTCTGATTAGACTTGGAAAACCTGTTTTTAAAATATTTACTACTTCTATTGGTTTTTTACTTATATATTGCAAAGCAATTTTACTTTCTGTTTTTCCGCTCAAAAACATATAAAGTAAAATAAAAAAGCTGATGTATTGAGATAACGCAGTGGAAAGTCCTGCCCCATCCATTCCCATATGAAGTCCAAACATTAAAATCGGATCTCCTATCATATTTAGGACTCCTCCAGATACCAGACCAATCATGGCCCAAAAAGCTTTTCCTTCATAACGCATAATATTATTTAGCACACAGCTCGCAGTTAAAGCTGGCGCAGATATTAAAATATAAAAACCATAATTTTTTGCAAATGGTAAGATCGTCTCCGTACTTCCTAACAACCTCATAAGTGGTGTTAAAAGCAAAAGCCCTAAAATTGCTGCAACTGTACTGGCTATTAAAGATAAAAAGAAGCTAGTAGACGCAAAACGTCTTGCTGCTTCATGATCTTTTTCTCCCAATTTTCGGCTAATAATACTTCCTGCCCCATGTCCAAACATAAATCCAATTGCTTGAAAAATTGCCTGAACCCCTAACACAATTCCAATCGCTGCACTGGCACTCGTTCCCAGCTTTCCAACAAAATAGGCATCGACCAAATTATAAATATTCGTAATCAGCATACTGGCAATCGTTGGAATTGATAGCGACATAATTAAATTTGGAATTGGTTTTGTTGTCATTTGTCTGTATTGCAGTTCCCCTTCTTCCATGTTTTTACCTTCCCTCTTTATGTATAAGTTCTCTTATTTTTTATTATATCACTAACAGATTCCCAAAACAAGAAATAAGAGGAAATTGATTCATTTGAAATCGCTTTCAGAAAACATGACGCTACAAATGAAACCATTTCCTCTTAATAATTACTTTATCAATCCAAAATGCACAAAGGCATGATATAACCCATCTTGATCTACATCATCTGTTATATAATCTGCCATGGCCTTGATTTCATTTCCACCATTTCCCATAGCAACACCAATATGGCAATATTCTAACATTGGTATATCCACCTTTGCATCTCCAAAGGCAATTGTATCTTCACGTTTTGCACCAAGATAATTAAGAAGCTGATCAATTGCATGTGCTTTTGTAATATCTTTTACACCCAAATCTCCAAACAATGCAATTTCCCCTTTTCCACCCCAAGTTCCAGGTTGTAAATCAGGAAATTCTTGAATCGAATCCAAGTGGTCCTGATAGCTTCTTAAAATAAAGCTTACTTTATTTACATCATCTCGATATAACTCTCCTCCAAAAATCATATCAGGAAATACTTCTCTCACTGTTATTTTGTCTGCATTTGCTTTTCCTTTTCTTTTGCTGTATTCCTGAATGACTGGTTCTCCTTCTTCTTCAAAGTGTTCACTCGCAAATAATCCATTATTACTTTCCAAATAAAACTCCAGTTTTCTCTCATGAAGCCAGTCCACAATATGTTTACACTGTTCCAGTGTAATCAATTGATGCATCACTACCACCCCATTATCTTCCACATAACTTCCATTTCCACCGATCATACCATCCAGTCCAATTTCCCACAATGGAGGATATACTTCTGCCTTACTTCTGCCTGTACAAATATATACCTTATGTCCATTTTCTCTAGCCGTACGAATTGCTTTCACAGCCGATTCTGGTAAGTGGTTTTCATAATCCACTAAAGTCCCATCCACATCAATAAAAATTATTTTTCCCATATCTTTCTACATTCCTCCTAAGTTTACAATTATCTTTCATACTAATAATATAATACAAAAGTCACATCTTACTAATATAATATTACTTTAGAGCCATTTTTTCTATGAAAATTATTGCTTTTTTTATAAAAATTGTATTTTTATTTTCTTAATTCAGTTTTAACTGACATTTCTATATTTTTATGATATAATAGCGATACAACAAGCAGATTGGAGGAAATCATATGCAAAACTTTTATTATAATATTCCAACGAAAATCTATTTTGGAAAAGGACAGATCGAGCAGCTAGGCAAAAATTTAAAAGCCATTACTGACTATGTACTTCTCGCTTATGGCGGCGGCAGTATTAAAAAAAATGGATTATATGATAAAGTGATTGAACAACTAAAAAATGCTGATATCCAATGGGAAGAACTTTCTGGAATCGAACCAAATCCTCGTATTGAGTCCGTCCGCAAAGGTGTCGAAATATGCAAAAAACATGGAATTGGAGCCGTTCTTGCAGTTGGAGGCGGAAGCACGATTGACTGTGCTAAAATTATTGCAAGTGGAACTTGCTATGACGGTGATCCTTGGGATCAAGTAATCGACAGCTCTAAAATCACAAAAGCACTTCCAGTTGTTTCTGTTTTAACATTATCAGCAACTGGTTCCGAAATGGACGGATTTGCAGTAATTTCTGATTTAACGAAAAATGAAAAATGGGGCACAGGGAATGATATTACCAAACCTGTATTTTCCATCTTAGATCCTGAGTATACCTTTACCGTTTCCGCACGGCAGACAGCCGCAGGTACCGCAGACATTATGAGTCATACATTTGAAAACTATTTCACGACAGAAAAAGGTGCTTACTTACAGGCACGTTTCTGTGAAGGTATCTTAAAAACTTGCATTCATTACGCACCAATGGCAATCCAAACTCCTGATAACTATGAAGCTCGTGCCAATTTAATGTGGGCATCCAGCATGGCAATCAATGGTGTTTGTTCTTATGGAGAAAATACTGCATGGGCCGTTCATCCAATGGAACACGAATTAAGTGCATTTTATGATATTACACATGGGGTTGGTCTTGCCATCCTTACACCGTTCTGGATGGAATACGTATTAAACGAAGATACCGTATGGCGCTTTGCAGAATACGGAAAGAATGTTTGGGGTATTTTAGAAGGAAGTGATATGGAAATTGCCAAGGAAGCCATTGCGAAAACAAAAGCATTTTTCGCATCCATTGGATTACCTGGAAGTTTACATGAAATCGGTATTGATGAAACACATTTCGATGTTATGGCTCAAAAGGCAGCAGATGGCGGTTTGGCATATGGATTTATTCCACTTAACAAAGAAGATGTAAAGAAAATCTTCCAAATGGCATTATAATATAAATAGTAGAAACTCAATCAAGTATACCTGAATAGTTTCTTACTTATTATTCTTAGTTCCTTTATACTTTCACACAAATAAGAAGCGGATAAGATGTTTGATTCACTCATATCATCATTCCGCTTCTTAATTTTTATTTTAAACCCTTTTTATTCACACATCACAATAATTCTCTGTGGAGCAGTCTGAGGAGGAATACTAAATGTAGTAAATGTATAATAGACCAATAATTCAGCATTCGTCGGTTCACATAAAAAACGCTGACCATTCTTTGTCTCAATATTCGTCATGGCATCTACATTTAATTTCAAAGAATTATCTTGCGCAGTAAGTGTGTCATCAAAATAATTCCATACAACGTTTTGATCTCTTCTCAACGAAGTAATGAGTTCTGCCTGATATTGCGGAGGAAAAATAGCAGGCACAGGAAGATTTCTGTCATAAAAGGCTGCAACTCTCATTCCTCTTCTTAAACGCACATTATCAATTACCATCGTGTCTCCTGACACAACAAAATTTACAATTCCATTATTTGTTCTAATAGATACCAGTTGTGTACAACAGGAATTTCCTCTGCGAATATCCTGTATTACTCCCACTACCTTCTGATATACACTACCATTCATAATAAAAAATCCTTTTTTCTTATCTTATGTGTGAAATACCCAAAATGTAAATTAAATTTTTCTTTTTATAAATTCAAAATCATACATCTATTTAAAAATATTTTTAAATAGATATTGATAAAAGGATCGATTCCTGCTATAATTAGAACAAAGAAAAATATGACAGCATCTACATATTCCAAAAAATCAGGAGGAAAATTTTGGGCGTTCATGAAATTTTATCTGCATTATCCGATAAAACCAGAAGGGATATATTAATGACATTAAAACAAGGTAAGATCAGTTCAGGGGACTTGGCAATTGCATTAGGAATCACACCACAGGCATTATCTTACCATTTATCCAAATTAAAAAAAGCAGACTTGATCTATGAAACACGCTGTAAAAATTTTATTTACTACGAGCTAAATCTAACGGTCTTAGACGAAGCGATTTTATGGATCAATCAGCTGAAGGGAGGTCCCGATAATGAAAACTAAAAAAAGACTTTTCTATACATTTATGATACTTCCATTTATTCTGACTTTTTTTGCACTCTTTTTTCTGCCAGACCAAATTCCAGCCCATTACGGCTCCAATAACCAAGTTACTCGTTGGGGAAGCAAATATGAAACGCTAATTTTTCCTATTATTACTGCTATTTTCGGTGCGTTTATGCTTTGTATTACAAACTGGTCTGCCAAACAAGAAAAATCAGGAACAAACAACGCCAAAGTATCCTTGCTTCTTGGTTTAGTATCATTGATCCTTTTCAATGCCATGACCTTTTATTTCTTATATGCAGCGTTTCACAACGTTGAAAATCTTTCTTCCGTACCAATTGATTTATTCCAACTTATTTTTGGAATATTCGGCATTGGAATGATACTAATTGGAAATGTCATGCCTAAATTACGTATGAACTCCGTTATCGGTCTACGCACTGTGTGGAGTATGAAAAACGAAACGACATGGAAAAAAAGCCAGCGTTTTGGAGGTATTACCTTTATCCTGACAGGTATTGTCACAATTTTAGCTTGTTTTTTTACAAAAGGGGTTTCCTGTTCTTTTTGGAGTATTGGAGCTTTATGTATTACATCCGTTGCGGATATTATTTATACCTATCGGATTTCTAAGAAATACTAGTCTAGTTTTTATAACGCACGGTAAATGTTTCATACGCTCATTTTTAATATGTTGCTAGAATCAAAATACTATGTGTAAAGTAAGATTTTTGTACTCTACACATAGTATTTTTTATAAGTGAGTATGGTTTCTATTATTTATTTTGATTCTTATATTAGCTAATTTTTACTTTATTGCTTTTCCTCTTATACGGACGTAATCTGCGTACCATATGCCATTATGATACAGTTTACCTTTTAAACTTAAAACCGCTTGATTGATAATTGTTTCTCGTTCTTCTCTATTCATACCTTCAAATGGAATTTTCACAAACATCTTTATCCAATCTGCTAATCCATCTTCCCCATTTAGTTTCGTCATACGATCGAATAAAATCGCATATTTTACTTTGAACCCGACTTTCTCAAGCAAAGTTGTGTATTCGCCAATTGTTGGAAAATAAAATGGCATATGATATACCTTTCCTCTAGCACGAAACTCCTGCTCCAAAGCATTATGAATTTGGATATTATTTCCAGAACCACCAAACTCAAACACAAACTGTCCGCCATCCTTCATTGCTTTATAAACACATTTTAGCATCTGCATTTGTTTCTCTTGATGGATCCAATGAAACACTGCATTTGAAAAAACTACATCAACGTTCTCTGCTAATTCAAAATTCGTAGCATCTCCTTTGATAAAAGTCAAATCAGGATAATTTTCTCGGGCAACTTTTAACAATTCCTCTGAAGCATCCATCCCAATTACATTCATTCCTAGATCTGATATTTTTTTTGTTAAAGCTCCATTTCCACACCCTAAGTCTAAAACAGATAATGCATCATGTTGTTCAATTAATTTTATTACATCTTCTCCATATTCATGTACAAATGAAAAATGATCTGTATAAGTTTGGGCATCCCATTTTATATTCATCTCTTACTATCCTTCCTCTTTCTTTATTTCTAATTCCTTATACCATGTTTGAACCTCTCCTGCCTGTTCACTATTCACAAACACTACTTGTTCTGGTAACGTTATTTTTAGTATTGGAGTAGCTTCTCTATAAAGAAACATCATACACTTCCCTGTTTCTCTTCCTTTAAAATGTCCTACATTATTTTTCTCGGTAGAAGCTCCATTTGTTCTTGTAAAATTTTCCTCTGGCATCTGCTCAATAATCTCCATATCTTGGATTTCAGATACAGAAAACTTGCATTCATAATTTAGAGATTCCAAATAAACTTCATTTTGGTTTATTTCAAATGTAATACTTATATTCATTAACGATATCAAAAGACTTCCTACCCAAACCACCACCACAATTGTTAAAACTGTCAAAACACTGCAAATAATTTTAACCGACGGACGTGCCATATTAAAAGAAAAATTAATGCTGTTCATTCTATCTTGTACTAAAATATGGGGATCATTTGGATTACAATACCATCCATTTTTCCAATACTCATCATCATCCACATAAATCGGTTCTGTATTTCCCTTTAAAATTTTCTGCTTTTTTCCATATAAATATAAAACAGGAATTAGAAATCCAACGGCACCTAAAACTTGAAGGAAAACATAAACTCCATAATCCCATCCTCTAAACCAATTTGTTTGCATTACTCTTATCACTAAGTAACACCATGAAATTACATTGACCCAACTAACTGCTAAGAAACTAATGGACCACATCCGCTTGACTAACCGATTCATAGTTAGATTAATTTTTGTATTTTGGCTATAAACTACATTCTGCTTCTGTATGATCCATAAATGAAGCAACAACATAACAATCGTAATGCTCCATGTCGCAGCATATAAAATACAACCTCCCATTTCTTGTATCCACCAATTGGATGTTTTAAAAAGCCACATACCTGTTACTAAGAGAATCACTGCAATCGGTAAGTGCCACTTCCAGCTATATGCCATCTTATCGGATAGCGCTGCTACTTCTGTGTCAATGCAGATGATATGTTTTGTCTGTTCATCAATCCAATGATTTTTTAACTTTAATTGGTACATTTTTCTATGAGGAACAATTACCAAATATTCAATCCCTCCAACATAGAGACAAAGCCAAATCAGCCATATAATTGTAAATAGTTCAAAATTAAAAAAGCAAATGAAACAGACTCCAGTTCCCGCAATAAAATGAAACCGATGAAATTTTTTCCAGTCTTTACGACTCTTTTCACAGATTTCTTGTACTTTTGGGTTTGTAACTTCACTTGATGGAATATGTACACCTATCAACATTCCATCTACATAGTTATGTTTATTTTCATAAGTAAACTTACATGCTAAAAGTACAATTAGATCAGCAATTAAAAATATCACGAACATTGCTATCCTCATATGTTTATACCTCCGCACATTCTGGATTCATAATTCTTCTATAAATTTTCCACTATTTTCGCATTCGGATAAATACGTTCCATTCTTTCATCTGGAAAATGTTCATCGAAAAACTGGTCTATTTTCGTTTTTGGCTCATTATTTTCCGTTTGTCTAACGGAATACCGATTCATAGCCAAACCTGAAATTATAATATTAAAAATCATAAATACAATTAAAATCCATGTAACGATAACTCCAATTTTTTTTGGGATTTTTTCAATCCAATCCGAAAGTTTTGGGTACAATAATTTCATCCATACAACTGCTACAATACCCCAAAAGAAACAAAATAATAAGTTAACCCGTCCTCCTAAATTGAACGGAATATGACTATAATCCCAAAATATTGTGCCAAAAACGAGTTCTGTAAATACACTACAGATATACTCATATGCCCCACCTAGTATTGTACCAAAAGTAAAAATATAACGATCACTGTGATTGCGATATTGGTATAACAACGCAGTTAAAAGTACACATCCCAGTCCCCATACGATACTAAATGGTCCATATACAACGCTACTTCGACTCATCAATCTCCCTGTTGTGGCATAACAAAAGATTGTTTCTACAATATCTCCGAGAAATGCGCCAAGGAAAAATAAACATACTAGTTTATAAAAAGAACACCCAACTGCAAATACGCCTGCCTTTTCTTTTTTCTTTTCCAACTGTCGTTCCTGCTCTATTTTCGCATGAATAATTGATTTTGCATCCAAACTTGGATATGCTCTTCCTAGATGTTTTAATACCCATCCAGTTACGCCCATTCCCATCATATCCGCTGTCTTTTGTAAGTTCTCCGACACTTCTTGAACAAGTAAAAGCTTACGTACATGAGAACGTACTGTGAGAATACCTGTAATTGTTCCAATAAAATCAATCACTATAATTATGTACAGAATGATAAGAACTATCCTTCCAACTGTAGTTGGAAGCAACATAACCATTCTTTTTAACATCGGATTCACAAATGAAATACATAAAACTGCCATAATTCCCCATACAATGGTATATGGCAGATTTACGTATCCTCCAAACTGAAATCTTTTTCTGGAATAATCCCACCATTTATGATGAAAGATTCTCTCCAATACAAATCCAGTAAGAAGTGCAACGAGGAAAGATAAAACAGTTCCGCCTAGAAAAAGAAAAAATAAATGATTTTTCAATTCAGGAAGAAAAACAGCAAATACTACGCCACCGAGTCCATACGCAGGACAATACGGACCATACAAAAATCCAACATCCACAAATTTCTTTTCTCTTACTGCTGCTGCGGCAGTCCCTAATACCCAACCAATAAAAGAATAAAGAATAAAAAACCACAAAAGGTAATAAATCCAATTACTCATATACAAACTCCTTTTACTTCGTAAATTTTCTTTTGTTCTTTCTCTTTTCACGACTAGCAGTATATCACAAAATTACACTTTTTGTGAATTTCTTATCTTAATTTTTCTTAATTGGTGAACGATTTTATTAGATTTTTAATATAAATTTTATTGCTTATTTATTTACTATTCATTCGTTTTACTCCACATAGTTTTTCAATATATCTTGTTTTAACTTCAAAATTTTACTATGAATATTTCTAATTGTTTCCAAGAAAATTGTTTCATCTTTTCCTGTCGGATCATCGAGTCCCCAATCTTCTCTGTGTCTGCAAGGCAAAGCTGGACAAGAAACATTACATCCCATTGTAATTACAATATCTGGCGTTGGAATATCAGTAATTAATTTCGAATATTGATTTTTTTCCATATCAATACCATACTGCTGTTTCATATATTTCACAGCATCTTGATTAATTTGTGATTTTATTTCAGTTCCAGCAGAATAACTCTCAAAAACATCAGAAGCTAAATATTTTCCTAATGCTTCTGCTATCTGGCTTCGGCAGGAATTATGCACACATATAAATGCTACTTTAAATTTTCTCCTTATTTCAAAATATCTTCTTTCGTTTATATTAAAAATGCATGGAACACATGAAAGAAATATCCTACTATAATAATTCCAAACGTACAAATAAAAATAAACAACGCCAGTAATTTCGGTTTTACAGCTTTTTTAACATAATCATGGAAGATAGGCTTAGTGTTGAATGTCTTAATACGTATCCACGATAGAACGAATACATAGACGCTGCTTCATTTCATTCGTATTGCTAAAACTGCCCTGTAAAATATCATTCTTTCGTATATAAATCTCTTTGATTTGCTTGTCTGTAATATGGAAATAATTCTGGCTGAAAATTACGTCTGCATCCTGAAAACTAAGCTCTACAAACGCAGCAAAACAATCAGATTTAAGACAGATGGTATATCCATCTGCTTCTTGAAAAACTTCTGTCTCTATATTTGGTCTTGAAAGGCGAAGATACTTATACGGCAGTACTGTTTCCACAGCCTGACGCACGGTTCCATCTTCCATTTGAATCCATCCCTCTAAAAAAACTTCTTCTTCCCATCCGCCTAACCTCTTTCGATTTCTCTTCCACTCACAATAAGCTGGAAGACTCATTAAGTCTAATGAGAGAATATTTTCTGATCGAAACGCATCAATCTGACCTTCACAAGCCGCTTCCTCTAAAATATCCAACTGCATATTTTTTACATATAGCTTAGCTTTGTAACGTTGTGATTTGCCTGTCTCATTTTCAAAGTATAAACATGCTTTCTCCTTCTCTACCGTAAGACTTGCTGCTCTGGAAGCAAAAAAATCCTGCGCCATATAATGTAAGGCTTTCCAGCGACCAAAATAATCAATACTGGACCAAGACGGAGCTGGCCAATTATCATTTACTTGCCAATAGAGTGCTCCCATACATCTTCCACGATGCCGTCTCCAATGTTCCACTCCATATTTCACTGCCATTCCTTGAAGAATCTGGCTCGTATAAAGCAGTGCATCAAAGGAAGCTGGATATCGAAATGTCTCAGATAAATAATATAGCATTTTTCCATTTGCCGAATCATTTTTTTGATGACTCTCCATTACTCGTGAGAAAATATTTTGATCTTCTTTTCTTGCAAAACTTTCCACGGTTCTTAAACAAGGAAACGATTGAAAACCAAATTCAGAACAAAAACGGAAATTATGATTCTTATAATCAGTAAATGGAAGCTGACCATGCCATACTGCCCAATAGTGGGTATCTCCATCATTTTCACTATCTGGATTATCAAAACAACCTCCAGAAGACGGAGAAGATGGCCAGTAAAAAATATCTGGAGCGGATTTTTTTACTGCTGCTGGAAGAATATGTTCAAATAGTTTAATATAATCAGCTCGTAAATAGGACGATTCTTTCTGAAATTCTTGCCAATGATCCCATGCAGATTCGATTTCATTATTTCCACAAATCAGTCCTAAGCATGCATGATGCCGAATCCGTTTCACATTATCTATTACTTCCTGCCTGCAATTTTCTGCAAATTCTTCCGTTACATCATAGACATTGCACGCATACATCAAATCTTGCCATACAATTAACCCATAACGGTCGCAAAGATCATAAAAATAATCGGAAGGATAGTATCCGCCACCCCAGACACGCACACAGTTAAATCCAACTCGCCGCATTGATTCTACCAAATATTCTTGTCGTTCTCTCGTAATTCTATTGTATACACAATCTTCTGGAATATAATTTCCTCCCATCGCAAAAATCTTTGTTCCATTTACTTGAAACGCAAATTCCCTTCCCCATACATCTTCGTCTCTGCTAACAGTAAGTGTACGAAGCCCGATGTTTTTTTCTATTTCTTCCAGAAGTATTCCCTCTCCATTAAAATGCTGCACCTTTATTTGATAAAGCGGCTGCTCACCATATCCATTTGGCCACCAGAGCTTTGGATTTTGAATTAGAAACTCTGTCCTTATATCTGTATTGACCACAACGGTTTGAGCTGCCAACTCAACTCCTGCTTCTAAAACTTGAATTAAAACGATATCTTCTACTGCTGGAATAGAAAATGTTAGATGAATCTGAAGTGTCACTGTCTTTTTTCCATGCTCTTGATGAATCTCCATCTCCTCCATTCGGCTTCCATTCCAAAACTCAATATAAATCGCTCGAAAAATCCCTGCATCAATCAATTGTGGTCCCCAATCCCATCCAAACATGGAATGTGCTTTCCGAATCAAATGATTTCCTTTCATGCATCCGCATGGAATATAGTTCACTTCTTTCTTTTCTTGATAGGTATAAGATTCTATATAACGAAGTGGGGAATGAAACGAAATCTGTATCGTATTTTTTCCTGCACAGAGCACCTGACTCACAGGAATCCGATAAGTACGATGCATGTTTTTTGTACTGGCAACCAGATGCCCATTGATAAAAATATCTGCCAATGTATCCAACCCTTCACATACAAGTACCTGATTTTCCTCTAATAACTGATGATTCATAATTTCAAACTCATAGCAAAATTCATAATCATCCCAGAATAATTCTCTTGTAGAATATTCGTTCATCCGATCAAATGGATCTTCGATTGCCTTATTTTCCAACAATGCTGATAATACAGAACCAGGAATTAAAACAGGATATTCACTCCTGTCTCCCTTTTTCTTCATCCGCCAGATTCCGTTTAAATGAATTCGTTCCATAAATTTGATACTCCTTTACTTTATTATTTCAAATAAACGCCCTATAAATTTCTTATTTGTATGAATAATAAGACAGTGTTCTTCTTGTTTATAATGATACAAAACCTCGCTTGTTTTCGGATAAATACAACGGATTTTCGAAACACGTAATTCTTTCGGAAGAGGAATTACTTGAGAATCCGATCCCCCTGGTCGTTTCCACACTGCTAAATATGCCTTCTTTTCTGTACGAACTCCAAGTGCAATCCAAGTATCTGCATAGCTAGCCAGACCAAGTGGCCAAAACGGCTGCGCATTTGCAATATCATGACGAATTTCTTTATATACCATAATTCCTTCTTTTACAACTGCCTTGCGTGTTTGATCTAATTTTACAAGATGTCCACTCTGATGAATACGCAAAAGCATTGCATTTACCATATTAAAAATGGTTTCTTCTTGAAGTTCTTCTTCACCAACACCTTTGCTGTGATTCATTGGGTAAGACCAAACTGCTGCCTGTTCTGGAGTAACTGCTGTCGGTGCATTTGCTGCGATAACTGGATACTGTAAATAATCTTCTAAATCACTTGTAGACTGAATGCTTAAACGAGAAAGCATAGCATAATCCATACGCAGCCCTCCACTTGAACAATTTTCAATAACCAATTTCGGATGTCGTTTAAAAATTCCATCTAACCATGCAAGATAACAACGTTCATGCTCCAACATTCCATCTCCAACGCTATCTGCATAAAGTTCCGTTCCAATGCCCGGCTCTATATTATAATCCGTCTTAATATATCCAATACCATACTCACGAACAAGACGATCAATAACGGAATCCATATATGCTCTCACTTCTGGATTCCTATAATCCAATTGAAAACGACTTCGATCATACACTGGTTTCCCATGCCTTACAAAAAACCAATCTTTGGGAACGTTTGAGGCTAGTCTGCAATAAATTCCCATTACTTCTGGTTCAATCCATACGCCTGGAATCATACCTTTTTTCTGAATATAATCGGTGACTTCTTTTAATCCATTTGGAAAACGTTTTTTACTTTCGTTCCATTCTCCGACACTATCCCACCAATTTCCATCTGCATACCATCCTGCATCAATACAGAAATACTCACATCCAATCTCGGCGGCAGCATCAATCAGAGGAATTTCTGCCTCAGTTGTCGGATTTCCCCATAAACAATTCATATAATCATTAAAAATCACAGGCAGTTTTTGATTATCTTCATTTGGCCTTCGTATTTTTCTTCGGTATTGCGTTAATGTTCCCATTGCGTCATCCAATCCTCTTGACGTAACTCCTACGGCGGCCGTCACCGTTGTAAAAGAATCTCCCGGCTTTAGCTGCTTCGACCAGTGAGAATAGATCTCATTTGGTCCTCCCAACGCTAAATATAGATGTCCATTTTGATCTCCAACCTCCCAATGCCAAGAGCCATTATGCTCAATCTGCCAATAAATGCCGGTCTGAGTCTCTGTATTTTCTAAATATCCCATTGGAAGATATTCTTTTGCGGACCAATTTCCTGTATTAGAAATTCGAATCATACTGGAGGAATGACGCACCTCTTTCGGCTGATTTAACTCCATCCCTAGATCAGCCAATGTATAGCATTTCCAATTTAACTCACGCTGCCAACTATTATGTGGAACCCAAATACGAATTTTTTCATTTTGATTTAATATTCCTTCTTTCTCAATCCCTTCATAATGAAAGTTTGAAATATATTCCACCGTCTGTTCTTCGTTTCCTCTATTTTCCACAATATTCCAGAATCGTATGATGGATAGTTCATTATAAAACTGCATATAGGCATGTACCATAACCTCTGTCACATGATCTCTCAAATGAAAAATAATCAAACGCCCGAATTGATTCCTCCTATCTTCATGAGAATCATATTTCATACGATACCCAGGTGCCGTTACAATGTATTTATTTCCATGACGTTCGTATGGACGATCGAAGCCAGAAAGATTCATCCCGATAAAAGGAAATCCCTCCAAAACCGATTCTGCTACAATTTCTTCTTCCTGCAATGGACGAGAGGAAAAATGAAGAAACCGAATCCATCCATTCTCTAATATTTTAAATACCATATAAATTCCATTTTCTTCTATCCTGATTATCTGATTCATTCATACCCTCCCAAATTATTCAATTTTTGATAATTGTATTATAAGAATAAATCTATTATAATATAGATAATAACGAAAACAAAGAAAACACATTTGATAAATGGATTTTCAAATGCAAACTATTTTTGCAAAGTCTTTCGAAAATATACAAACCAAACTCCAACAGATTATCGGAGAAAGAATTAGCTAGATCTACAGTAATTCTCTCAACTTATCTAAAAATGCTTCTTCTCCCCATGTGTTAACCTTCCAAAACATTGCCTGACTCCCACCAGAAGTAATCGCTGACAACTTGATGGTTCCCTCATTTTGAAACAAAGTTACATTTAAACTCACACGATTCCCTCCAGCATAACTATACCGCTCAAACACACGAACACTGCAACGAGCCGTTCCCTCATAGAAATCACTAGAATCTTCCAATGATGCTGATACACTGCCATTCAGTATTCCCTCTTCAATTCGGTTCAGTATTTCATCAAACTCTCCATACAAATTTTGTTCTAATTTAGCCATATAATCCCTCCTATAATAAATCATTGGATATTCTTTTTATATTCAATTCCCCACGCCTCCATCGCACGAATAATTGGACGCATTGATTCTCCTAATTCACTTAAAGCATATTCCACACGAGGCGGTACTTCAGCATAAACAGTTCGAGTGATAATTCCATCTTTTTCCATTGAGCGCAGGCTATCGGTTAAAACTTTCTGACTAATTCCCTCTAAGTTTTTTTCAGTTCATTAAACCTCCATGGACGTGCCAATAAATTCCTTAAAATCAGTAACTTCCACTTACTCCCTATTAGTGAAACAGTTGTTGCAACTGGGCAAACAGGCATTTCTTCCTTCGTTAACATAATCATACCTCCATTCATTTCCAGTAACATATATCTACGTAGTTATCAAAAAGTAACTAAGTCATAGATTTGTGCGTACTAGTTCTTCTTTTCATCTTAGATTATAATAGAATTATAAATCAAAAACTGAATTTTACAAAGCCAATTCTAACGATCAGAGGAAGGTTAATTATGATTCCGAAAACAATGAAAGCAGTTGTGCTAAATAACGTTACGAAAGCTTCTGATATTACATTAACCAATTTTCCTGTTCCAAAAATAAAACCTGGCTGGGTGCTAGTAAAAATAAAAGCATTTGGTCTAAACCATTCGGAACAGATTTTACGATTATCCGAGATTCAAGGAGGTATTGTCTGTAATACTGGCATTTTGGGCGGTGTGTATGTTCTCAACAACTTTGACCCAATTAAATTTATTCCCAATGGCGTGTATCTAAGTAGTTTCTTCAGCAATTACCCTACACAAGAAACGATAAACTATATTTATTCTTTCTTAGCAGAACATAAGTTAATTCCTTACGTTGGAAAAGTATTTCCCTTTTCTGAGATTGCAAAAGCTTGTATTGCAATGGATTCTGGCACAGTAAACGGTAAAATTGTAGTTACTATGAATGGGTCTATTTGAATTAAATGCTCGGTATTGCTTTCCCCTGCATCAATGATAAGCTAGAAACATTGAAGTTAGGGGATCGCATATTTTTTCGATATTTTATTTACTTAATTGTAATGACTGCCATATAATAGGCTGAAATTTCTTCTGGACTATTTTTCATATCCATTTTAATCCACCATTTAATTGCTTCAGAAAGACTTCCTGCCAAATGATTCAGAAGAAACTCCCTTGGAACATTCGTTATTTTATTATTTAGAAATTTAGAAAACATTTCTGTAAGGTATTCTTTAAAATACTCCATAAACAATTCTCCACTTTCACAAGACAGTATTCCAGCAATATCTTTTTTGCTGTCTTTCAGATGATATAGAATATGAGTAATTTTCTGTTGTAATCCGTTATTGTCTCTCGAAAAATCATGTGTCTTTTCCATTTTTAACTCATCTGAAAAAATATGGGTAAATATATCGGTACACATTTCTTTTAACAAATCGTCCTTCGTTTCAAAATGAGAATAGAATGTACTCCGTCCAATATTTGCCTTGTCAATAATCTCTTGCACAGTAATATTATTAAAATTTTTGTTTTTCAGTAATTCGCTAAATGCATTAAAAATTGCATTTCTTGTTTTTTGTTGTCTTCTATCCAATCTAATTTTCCTCCTGTACAATTTAATTAAAATGTTCAATATCTTACATTTCAGTCGATTTGATTGTTGATTTCATTATCAATCATTCATATAATAAAACCATACAAATTATTCAGTATTGAATATATTGTACTCTAATAAGTTTAATAAATCAAGATAGAAAGGATGAAATCATATGAAAAAGATAAGTGATTTTTTAGGCAATATTCCTATGACAATGATAGGTGGAATTTTTCTGGTATTGAGTCTATTACTTCCAGCACTGAACATTTACTTGCCACTTGATCCCGCATGGATCTCTGTAATGATATGTGGTATTCCACTGCTGTATCTTTCAATTTGGAGATTAATTTACAATAAAGGAATTAGTAAAATCTCTTCTGCACTCTTAATTAGCATTGCCATGGTTGCTGCTATTGCAATCGGTGACTTATTTGCAGCTGGTGAAGTCGCATTTATCATGGCGATTGGTGCAATATTGGAAGATAAGACAACAGAAAGGGCAAAAAAAGGATTAAAAACATTGATAAGCCTTGCTCCGCAACAAGGACGTAAAATTAAAAACGGCAGCGAAATTATAATAAAAGTGGATGAAATTAAAAAAGGCGATCTATTGCGTGTCCTGCCAGGTGAAACAATTCCAGTGGACGGAATTATCACAGTAGGAAATACTTCTATTGATCAGTCCATTATGACTGGAGAATCACTTCCAGTAGACAAAGAAGTCGGCGACAGTGTTTTTTGCGGAACATTAAATTGTTTCGGCTCTATTGATATGAAGGCAACTAAAGTAGGAGAAGATAGTTCTTTACAAAAACTCATCCATATGGTAGAAGAAGCGGAAAATAAAAAAGCTCCAATGGCAAGAATCGCCGATACCTGTGCTAGTTGGCTCGTTCCAGTTGCCTTACTAATTGCCATTCTTGCTTATTTTGTTACTGGAAATATTGTTCGAGCAGTAACGGTTCTCGTCGTATTTTGTCCTTGTGCATTAGTTCTTGCTACTCCTACAGCAATTATGGCAGCAATCGGTCAAGCTACTAAACGTGGTGTTATCATTAAATCTGGGGAAGCGCTTGAAAAAATGGGAAAAGTAGATACGATCACTTTTGATAAAACGGGAACCCTTACATTTGGATCATTGGAAGTGAATGATATTCTCTCATTTTCAGATAAATATGATAATCATACTTTGTTATCCCTTATCGCTTCAGCAGAAACAAGAAGTGAGCATCCTTTAGGAAAAGCAATTGTAGCGTATGCGAAAGATCAAAATATAACATTAATAGAAACAACTAATTTTCAAATGGAAGCTGGAAAAGGTATCTATGCAGAAATAAATAACAAAAAAATATTTTGTGGAAACGAAAAATATTTAAAAGAAAAGAGAATTTTTATATCGAAACATATAAAAGAGGTTTTAGATAAATTTCGTAATGAAGGAAAAGCTTCTATACTCGCTTCCGTAAATGACGAATGTGTCGGTATGATTACTCTTTCCGATATTCTTCGCCCTACAGCCCAAAATATGATTACACAATTAAAAAACATGGGTACCGATATTATCCTCTTAACAGGAGATAACCAAAAAACAGCAGAATATTTTGCAAAACAAGTCAATATTACAAACATTAAATCTGAGCTATTACCTGCAGAGAAAGTGAAAAATATTCAAAAATTACAAAAAGAAGAAAAATATGTATGTATGATTGGTGATGGTGTAAATGACGCACCTGCACTAAAAACAGCGAATGTAGGAGTAGCTATGGGAAGCATGGGAAGCGATATAGCAATAGAAGCAGCTGATATTGCATTAATGAGTGACGATATAACAAAAATTCCTTATTTAAAACGTTTATCTAACGCAACAGTAAAAACAATCAAATTTAGTATTGCTTTATCGTTACTCATTAATTTCGTAGCAATTACACTTTCACTGTTAGGAATGCTTACACCTACCACTGGAGCTTTGGTTCATAATGCTGGTTCTGTTTTTGTTGTACTAATTGCTGCATTGCTTTATGATCGAAAATTTGAATAAGCATTATTTTTGATTTTCCATTTTAACAATATCGTTCCAGCCATCATAATTAGAAACAGAACCATTAAATAATATGGAAACAACGTAACACCGATAATTTGAGCAATGAATCCAAACAACATTGGTGCCAACATAATGCTGAAATAGGATGCTGCCATTTGTATACTGATAACAGACTGGGAAATATCTGCTCCAAAGTTCTCTGGAGTAAGATGCAGCATATTAGGAAAAATCGGTCCATTTCCCAGCCCAATTAAAAATAATGCAATTCCAGAAACAAATGACGGGACTGGCAGCAACAACAAAACGATGGCAGCTAAAACAATCATTTGTCCAATTCTCACTAACTGCCAGCTAGTAAGCTTATTTGCAAATACTCCAGATAGAAAACGTCCCAGCGCCATTCCCATATAATAAAATGTGATCATTTGAGCGGCTGTATCTACCATTACTCCCTTTGCATTTACCAGAAACGTACTTCCCCAACCGCCGCAAGTATATTCCATCGCACAGGATCCCATAAATATAAGGCAGACTGTACGAACCATCTTTATTAGTTGAAAAAAGCCTAATGTAACAGAAGAATTTTCCTGTACCGAGGAAGCATGTTTTACTTTTTTCCATAATGGAATGGATATTATCGTTACTATAGCAATTCCAGCTTGAAACCAAAATATAATCCGATATCCATTTCTCCAATTTGCATTGACAGAAAGGGCAAGTGACATCAAATACGGACTTAACGAAACTCCAATCCCATAAAAACAATGCAAAAAATTCATATGCATCGCTTTATAATGTAATGCTATATAATTATTCAATGCAGAATCAATTGCCCCTGCCCCTAATCCAAGCGGTATTGCACATAAGCATAGCCAGAATATACCATTGGAATAAGAAAATCCCAAAAGTGCAGCAGCGGTTATTGTGGTACTTACCGCTGTAATTTTGGCCGTTCCATAACGATTGATGAGTCGAGCGGACAACAAACTGGAAATGATCGTTCCTCCAGAAATAAGAAATGTAACATAATTGGCCGCTGAAACTGGAAGATTAAATTCCATATAAATTGCTGGCCATGCTGTTCCAAATAAGGAATCTGGAATTCCCAATCCAATAAACGCAATATAGATAATGATTAACAATACTGTTGCCATACGGAATTCCTCCATAAAAAATTATTCACTGATTTTTCTTTTGCTGTACTTCGGTACATTTTAATCCAATTGTTCCAACACAAGGAAAAAGCCGCCATCTGCAAGTTACAGACAGGCAGCTTAATGGATATTCTTATTTTAAAATTTCTGCTTTCTTTTTCAAGATTTCTTCCACGATTGAGCAAGCGGGACAATCGCAATATTTTGCTCCAGCTGCCTTGATTTCTTTTGCATGTGCCACAATCGCTGCGGCAGTTTCAGCCCCGAAATAATCTGATCCCTTTTCTGAACCAGCAAATCCAATCAGCATATCAATTGGCATAATATCTGCTTCCAGTTCTTCTATATATTTTTGAGTTTCTTCTTTTTGTGCATCCGTTCCAACTGCATCCAACCATTTCTGCGCTGCTGCTTTTGTCTCACTGCTGCAAGTAGGTGCGGCAATTAATTCACGGGTTTTCTCAACTACATAATTTAAAACATCTTGACTCATAATTGATTTACCACCTTTCTCCAACAATTTACATCTATTCTAACATAATATTAGCTTCCGCTGCAAGTAGAAACCGATACAACTACAGAAAAATCTTTTAATTAACAGATTGTTTTAAGATTATTTTTGGTTTTCTACTTCAATTTTGCGGATTTCTTTCGTGCGAATTTCCTTACAAATAGCATCAATGAATTCTTCTAATGGTTTCTGTCCTTCATCTCCAAGGTAACGGCTTCTTACGGATACTACATGATCCTCTTCTTCTTTTGCTCCCACTACTAACATATATGGAACTTTTGCCAAACGTGCCTCACGGATCTTATATCCAATCTTCTCGGAACGATTATCGACGCTGGAACGAACTCCATTTGCTTTCAATTGTGCATTGACTTGCTCTGCATAGTCTTTATATTTTTCAGAAATAGGAAGTACACGAACTTGTTCTGGGCATAACCAAGTTGGGAATAATCCAGCATATTTCTCGATTAACCATGCCAAAGTTCTCTCGTAACATCCCATTGAAGTTCTATGAATGATAAATGGACGCTTCTTATTACCATTTTCATCAATATAGTACATATCAAACTGTTCTGCCAATGCAAAGTCTAATTGAATCGTAATCATGGTATCTTCTTTTCCATATACATTCTTTGCCTGAATATCCAATTTTGGACCATAGAATGCAGCTTCTCCATCTGCTTCTACAAATGGAAGATTCAACTCATTCAGCAATTCACGCATCTTTCCCTGGGATGTTTCCCAATACTCTGCATCACCAATATATTTTTCTGTGTTGGCAGGATCCCATTTTGACAAACGATAGGTTACATCGTCTTGTAATCCCAATGTTGTAAGCACATGTACAGCTAAGTGAACACAATTCTTAAATTCTTCATCTACCTGATCTGGACGTACAATCAAATGTCCTTCTGAAATCGTAAACTGACGTACACGTGTCAAACCATGCATTTCACCAGAATCTTCATTACGGAACAATGTAGATGTCTCACCATAACGAAGCGGCAATTCACGATAACTATGCTGTGTTGCCTTATATACATAATACTGGAATGGACAAGTCATTGGACGCAGTGCGAATACTTCCTTATCTTTTTCTTCATCTCCAAGGACAAACATACCCTCTTTATAATGATCCCAATGACCTGAAATTTTATAAAGATCGCTCTTAGCCATTAATGGAGTTCTCGTACGAACATATCCCCACTCGTTATCTTCCAAATCTTCAATCCAGCGTTGTAATTCCTTAATCATAATAACGCCTTTTGGCATAATAAGAGGAAGTCCCTGTCCAATTACATCCACTGTTGTGAATAATTCCATTTCACGTCCCAACTTATTATGGTCACGCTTTTTTGCCTCTTCTAATTGCTCTAAATATGCATTTAATTCGTCTTTCTTTGCAAATGCAGTTCCATAAATACGAGCTAACATTTTATTTTTTTCCGAGCCTCTCCAGTAAGCACCAGAAGAAGACAATAGCTTAAATGCCTTAATTCCCTTTGTACTCATTAAATGAGGTCCTGCACATAAATCAGTAAATTCTCCCTGAGAGTAGAATGAAATCACCGCATCCTCTGGCAAGTCTTCAATTAATTCTACTTTGTATGGTTCACCCTTTTCTTTCATAAATGCAATTGCTTCTTCTCTTGGAAGTTCAAAACGCTCAATTTTGGCACCTTCCTTAATAATTTTCTTCATTTCTTTTTCAATTGCATCCAAATCTTCTCTCGAAAACGGTTCACACTCAAAATCATAGTAAAATCCTGTATCGATAGAAGGACCAATTGCTAATTTTGCCTCTGGGCGAAGACGTTTCACTGCTTCTGCCAACACATGAGAAGTTGTATGACGGAGTGCTGCAAGTCCTTTTTCATCATTTGCTGTTAAAATATTTAATTCACAGTCCTTTTCTATTACTGTCCTTAAATCGACTACTTCTCCATTTACTTCTCCAGCAGTGGCTACTCTGGCCAACCCTTCACTAATGTCTTTTGCAATATCCAAAACAGATATTGGCTGTGCATATTCTTTTTTCGATCCATCTTTTAATGTAATAATCATTTCAAAAGTCTCCTCTCGTTTTATATTTTATAAGGAACTACTTTCCACTTGGCTCATCATAGAAAACAAATGTTTCCTATTACAAAAGAAATTTTTACTAATCTTTCCCTTTGCACATCGTGATAGCTTTATTTTATTGGTTCTTCCGATAAAATAAAAAACACCCTGGAGCAAGCTACTGCCTGTCCAAGGGTGCATCATATACACGGTTCCACCTTGATTTTCACTCAGGTTCTATCAAACCTTACTCTTTAACGCAGAGGTACGGCGATCATTTCCTATCGCAGCTCAGGAGTGGTCTTCACCATATCTGTCGGAAAGAAACTTCCAGCTACTGTTTCTTCTCTCTGTCGGAGCATTCTATGGCTACTCGTTCCTTCATAGCTATAATTATTTAGCTGTCTTAATCATAGGACGGATTTTATTTTTTGTCAACCCCTTTTACCAATATCTTATCAGAAGTTTTTCTTTTATTTTTTAGAAAAACTGCCATATTTAGGCTATTTTGATAAATCCATTGTACGACTCGCTCGACCACTGTTCCAGTAAGCAGTGAACAGAAAAATGAAGTTGGCACAAATATAAAGTAACACCATATATAAGTATCAACAGAAAAATATGGAAACATCATTACATAAAGAATTCGATCAAAAATCCATGAAATTAAATAAATTGCTAAAGATACTTTAGAAATATGGTAAAATACTCTCTTTAAATCCCGGTTTTCCGTCTTTAAGTCATAGAGTGCCAAAAACAGACAAATACTTGTACCAGCTACAAATATATCGGAATATCCATCTCCAATTCGCTCAACAAAGATTCCTCCATTCGCCGTATAATAAAGAATGCTTCCCTTTATCATCGCAAAAAATAACGCTCCCAAAATGCCTGTTCTTAAAGGAAGTTTTACAGAAAATTTTCGTATATAACTTCCGATAAAATAATATGTAAATGGATAGAGCGCCATCCAATAATCAGGAAGAATATTTAAATTTAATTCGATTCCTCCCCAACGATTGGTTAAAGTTGGAAGAAATGTCAGTGCAATCATCGTCCCAAGCAGAATACGAAACTGCTTTTTATCCATATGCTCGGTAATTCGATTTAAAAATGGACATAATAGAAAGATTCCAATATACATTTCAATATACCAGCTATATGTAGCACCTTTATAATTAAAGATGTCCGCAATCCATAAAATCGTACTCTGATGAATATCCAAATAGTAAATTTTAAATATGATACAAATAGCTGTAATGATTGCCCAAGTCAATAAAATAGGAATAATGCCCAAGTAGTAACTCAATGTCAGTTTTTTTGTTCCTCTTAAAAATCCCGTAATCATCAAAAATAATGGAACTCCTACAAAGAAAAAAGAACGAGCCCAATCTACGAACCAGACCTTTGCTCCAATTTGAGGTAATGCATAATATCCATTATATAAAAAGAAATGAATACTAAGCACTAAGATAACTGCAACACTGCGAACTACATCCATACCAAAATTTCTCTTATCAATATTCCTGATATAAGGCTTAATAAAATAGTCTTTCTTTCTATCAATGCTAATTTGCTGCATTTCTTTTGGCTGAGTCAATGCTGAATTGACTTCTTGTTCTATTTTTTTTACTTCTAATGAATTTTGCTCTTCCTCTGCTTCTATTTTGTTTTCATCTTTTCTTTCCTTCTCATCAGTGGTGTTTGATTCTGATACTGAGGAAGGATGTCGTAAATTTTTCTCTCCTAGTCGTTCTTTTCGCTGTAAATCTAAAGAATTACAGAGATTTTCTTTACTTTTTTTCTTTACTAGCTGAAAGAACTCATTTTGTCTCATATTCAAAAGACCTTCCTGTTGATTTCTTTCCATATCATCTCGATCTTTCTGAAATGTCAGCATATGATTCTGTTGTTCCTGGAAAATCTTATCGGTATCCTCTTGGAGTTTTAATACTTCCTGCATTGTCCTTTGTAATTTTTCTTCACTGCTCGTTCCCTGCTGTAATGCAGCTAATAATTCTTCTTGAAGATGCATAATTTCTTCCCGGTCTCGTTGTAGTTTCAACAATCCGTCTTGCTGCATTTTTAACATCTCTTCTCGGTCTTGCTGTAAGCGCATTAAACCTTCTCTTTGCATTTTCAGCATTTCTTCCCGAGTCTCCTGAAGTTTTGTAAGCTCATTCATATATTCATCTAAACGAAGAATATTTTCATTTCCCTCTTTAATACTCCACATATTCAGTTTTTCATGTTTTGGCATGGAACGATTTTCCGTTAACCCAAGCATTCGATCCCGATAATGCTGCAATCGAAGCATTTGATCTTTATCTTGTCCCAATCCTAAGATTTCGTCTCTATATTGTCGAATTCCTGGATCTTTGTTTAATTTCTCCTTTTCTTCCTGCAACGTAACTTCCCCCTGTTTCATGAGATTTTTCTACCATGGTGGCGCCTGCAAAGCAGGCATGAAAGTTTATTAATATTATACAACAGAAAACAGAGTCATTTCCCCTTATGTTCAGTTTTTTATTATAACATATTATAATGTAAGGGTCAAAAGGTATTTTGATTCCAAACAATAGGAAAACTGGCATTGCAGAAGTTTGCGTCCTACAATGCCAGCGTTCCATGAAAATCTTTTCTATTCAATTTTAAAACCTTATCTCATCAAATGCTTTAAAACATGTCTTCTAAACTCAATAATAAATAAATCGGTTAAATACAATCCAAAGTATAACACTAATAATACCTAACACAATCATTTCCCAGTTCCATGCACGATACCTTATATAATAAATCATATTATAAATGAAATAGATACTGCTTATTGTAATAAGACCAATGATCCATTCTTCTAATTTTTTTTCATGTTTTTTCATATCATTCACCTTATTTTTTATTATTTACGTTTATAGATGAACAAACCAAATACTATATAGGTTATCACTACAACCATAATTATATTGATATAATCGAAATTCCATGCATGATGCCTTATATAGTAAAGAATATTATAGATAAAAGAACAAAGAATCATGACAATAAGCCCTGCAACCCATTTTTCTTTCCCATATCTTTTCATACTATTCTACCCCATATGTATACGAAGTCGTACCTATAAGATTGGTTCTATTTCTATCCAATAATATACTAGACAAAATTCGTTTCATAAGATCTCCTTTCTTAAATAGTTTAAAGTAGGTAATTGCGAAACTCTGAAATCCGCATAAAATCTAGCTTTTTTGAGCTTTCCTTTTGCAACTCTCCTCACCGAAATTTCAATTTTTATATTCATTTTGCATAAATTTCAAGCTCGAAATATTAGTTCCAAGCTCATTTCTATACAGAATGCATAAATTTCAGTCAGTGAGTTTCGCAATTGCCTATTTATATTATCAATAGTAATAATATAATCTTTTTATTATATTGTCAACAGTAATAATACACAAAGATAGCATATTTTTTGTAAGGAAACAATGAATGCATGGAACTAGTACGCATATCCCCAAATTCCCGATTGAAAATAAATTCGTTTCTCAGCTTGTTGTCGCTTGCAACATTTCTTGACATTTTCCATTTCTTACTTTATGTCTTGTAAATCTGTCTGCGTATTTATGTTGCCAGTAATAAAACTTCTTTTCATTTGCTTGATTTTCTTTACACCATCTTCGAACACTGCCCCACTCGCTCCATATTCTTGAATAATGGAAGTCCATTAAGCGAGACGTATTTCGTGGGTTAACAATCACCTCATTTCATATCTCCAAAAAACGATTAATTTTTTAAGTTGATTGATTATTGCAGAAATGAGAGGATTATACTAGGTACTATTTAC
>OEQY01000085.1_pt1 | contig 28473 bp, 28 predicted proteins | sample 1539871 | NCBI WGS metagenome assembly OEQY01 (sample SAMEA3891877, study PRJEB23780) | metagenome | biome: terrestrial biome; feature: animal house; material: Caecal content | place: Italy | collected 2015-05-05 | reverse complement strand
GATATAGGTCTGAAAGCCTTATAAAATCAGGGCTGAAGATTCCGAGAAGTTATTAAAAGAAAATGGAGGTAGTGATATGGATTTAACGAGATTTCATGAAGCACAAAGGTATGCGTATCAGTCAGCATTGACGGAAATCAGAAATGGTAAAAAATGCAGCTGTTGGATGTGGTATATTTTTCCGCAGATTGCCGGATTAGGACGCAGCAGCACAGCCCAGTATTATGCAATTGCTAATTTGGAGGAAGCAATCGCATATCTAAATGATGATATTCTGGGAAGCCGTTTGATCGAGATTTCAAAAGCTTTGCTAGAGTTAGAATCCGACGATGCCTATGTTATTTTTGGTTCACCAGATAATATGAAATTAAAATCTTCTATGACGTTGTTTGCATTGGCAGATCCAGATCAGGAAGTTTTCCAAAAAGTATTGGATAAATTTTTTCATGGAGAGTGGGATAGGAAAACAATTCAATTAGTCAGTAAGAGTAAGAACGGTAATACAAAGTAAAATGGACAATAGAGAAGTGATTGATTGAAGGAAATGAAACAATTGAATGAAGCGATCATGATTAATTGAGGCAGATATATGGAGAAAGAAGAGGTGAAGCATATGGAACATAAAATGTATGATATACATATGCATATTGTGCCAGGAGTGGATGATGGGTCTTGGAGTCTGGATATGTCCGATTCCATGCTTTATATGGCATATCAGCAGGGAATTCGGAAAATTATTGCAACTCCGCACAGTAGTGCCTATGACCGAGATTATGAATCTACAATTTCCGCTTTTCAACAGCTGAAGGAACAAAAACAAAAGTGGCTGGAGGTGGAGTTATATCTTGGATGTGAAGTGAACTGTAATAGAAAAAACATGCAAAGTATTTTGGGAAAATTACAGTCAGGAATTTATCCATCTCTAAACCAAACTCCATATGTACTGACGGAATTTTCTACAAGGATCGGTCGGGATGAAGCCATTTTTTGTACAATGGAACTATTAAATGCTGGATGGATTCCAGTTCTGGCTCATCTCGAACGATATAAACAGTTATTTGCAGATGAAACTGTCCATGAGTTAAAAAAGAATGGCTGTTTGATTCAGATGAATCTATACAGCGTGTTTGATGAGGGAGATGAAAAAATTCAGCAAAATGCTCTCTATTTGGTACAGCAAAAGTTAGTAGATTTTCTGGGTACAGATGCACATCGTATGAATCATAGACCTCCAAGTGCAGAAGATGGATTGAGGTTTTTATACACTAATTTTGAGAAAGAATATATTGATAAAATTGCATTTGGCAATGCAGAACAACAATTGTTTGGGTAACGTATAGAAGGAGGAATGGACAATGAAAGTATATTTAATTAGTAATTCGGAACGAAATCTGGATGAGGTAATCGCACATATTAATTTTGATATGGTTCTAGTAAATGATGGACATTTTTCATCCAAAACGGCCTTTTGGATGAGATGGTGTAAAGATGAGAGTAACGAGAGAATCTATCATAAGTTTGACCAATTTTTTAAAATGCAGGATAAGAATGTTGTCCTTACGCAAGGTATTTTTGTTCCAGAACGGTGGTTATGGGAAGGTTTCTACGAAAATATTTTAATTTGCGGAGCCGAAGAAGATCTTATGGCTTATGCCAGGGCATTGCTTTTTTACAATCCAGCGTCTGCTCCAAAGACGTTTCCAGTTGGTAGTGTTTACAAATTAGATATCGAAAGAGCTCAGAATCAGTTAAAAGTTAGAACCCATGGTTTTTTGTATCATTCTACACTGTAATGGAAGTTTACTGGGGAAAAAGAGGTATGGAATTAAAAGTTAAGTTTTTTGAGCAAGGAACAATGGATGGCAGTTATTGTTTCTATGCACCTGGATGCGTGGTAGGTTTTCTTTCTTGGGCAGATGAAGATGGAGCATTGAAGGATTGGATGCCATTTGGGTATATTCCGTTGGATGCCTATGGAAGGGGGAGTGTGAGGCTGCTGGGTGGACGAGGAATTCCACCGGCAGCGACACATATCTATGTTAGAGCAGTTCAAGATGATTTGACACAGTGGAGAGAAAGTCTGATTCCGATTCCACAAGAATGCAGGACGTTACCAATGCAGGAGGAGATCCATTTTTGTGTAATGAGTGATTTGCATCTTTCTACTAAGATGGGAACAGTTATGCAAGCATTTTCTATGGCAAAGGGAGCAGATGCACTTCTTCTTGCTGGAGACATGACGAATGATGGAACAAAACATCAGTATGACTTACTAAAAAACTGTCTAAGTAGTATTCTTCCTAAAACGCCAGTTTTTTCAGTAATTGGAAATCATGATATACCGAGAATATCACCAGATCAAAAAGAACAAAGTGACACGGAGCATTATTATAGATTTCAAAAATGGCTTTTGGAAGGGACAGAAAGAAAAGTTCCAGATATAGAGTATGGACCAGATGGAGCCTATGCTGTTCGATTGGGAAAAGTGGAGGTAATCGGGCTTCAGGCGGTTACGAATCAGAGAAAATTTTTGTTTGAAGAAGGAAGGCAGCTTGAATGGTTAGACCAGCATTTGTCCAAAAACCAGCAATTATCCTGGCATTTGATTCTCTGTCATGCTCCGTTGCTTCATCATAATCCGAAGAGAGAAGCAGAAACGAATCATCCATATTTAAATCGAGATCAGCAGCTTCAAGAGATTGTGGATCGGTATGGAACAGTAATTTTTATTTCTGGACATACCCACTTATCTATGGATAATCTCGATGGATGTGTGGAATGGGAGAAAAATTCTTATAATCTCTATGTAAATGATGGAAGTATCCGACCGACAGATTTGCTTTCTAATGAGATAATTCAGCCATCTGAATGGAAAAATGGAACTGTGTTAGATATTAGAATTTGTGATGCAGAAGTGGAAATTATAACTCGCTCTGTTCGAGATGGAAAAAGTCATGCGAGAGGATATTATCGAGTAAAAAAGGGAGATAGAAAGAGATCATGAAAAGAGACTGTGGAGGGCAGTATAAAAATGTTTTAAACAGAATTTATACTGTAATCTCTGGCAGTCTCTTTTGTTAGAAAAATATTGATTATGAAGTTTATGCAATGGTTTTTTCCATAATATAATCATCCATTACAAATCCATTTCCGATATCGGCTACTTGGTCTTTTACGGTCAAGAAGCCCTTCTTTTTGTATACGGCGATACTATGTTCATTGTTTTTATTAACGGTTAAGTAAATAGAAGATAATCCAAGCTCACGTGCGATTTGCTCGATAAATTGAAGCATTTGACTGGCATACCCATGATTACGTGCTTCTTGTTTGAGATAGAGTTTGCTTAAAAATAGTTTTTCTTTTTCAGGGTGCAATCCAATATATCCAATAATATTATCATTTAATTTGACAAGATAGTATAGATATCCATCTGCAATTTGTTCTGTCATAGGTTGTTTGGATTGAATTTTCTCAACCATATAGTCAATTTGCTCATTGCTTAAAATACATGGAAAATATTCATGCCAAATTTCATTTGCAGTAGCTGCAAGTAGTTCAATGTCAGTTTCTGATTGTATTTTTTGAAAAATCATGTTTTCTGCCTCCTTTTATAAATTTACTTTATTACAAAGTTTGGAAACCGTCAAGCCCAGATAATTGGATTGAGATTGTTATATCTGCAAATAATATTAACTATACTTGTAGTATTACATTTACATAAACTTTACAAAGTTTATACAAATTCTTGATAGCTGCATAAGGAATGCTCTGATAAATTAAGAATCGTAATCAGACAGAGCTGCTAACAAAATTTGGCAGGCAGATGTTTGATAATAAATAGAAAACAAAAGCACAATATATCATAAAGGTAATCCAATATGCGATTACCGAATACAAAATCAATTTGGAGGAATTATTATGAAAAAGAAAAATGTAGTATTGGCAGCAGTAGCGGCAGCAGTGGTAACAATGGTTGCAGGATGTGGAAATCAGGCAGCTAACAACACAAGCCAGGGAGATGGTTCTCAAACTACAGGCAAAGTAACTGGTTCTTTTACAATGGCAGGCTCCACTTCCATGGAAAAGATGGCAAGAGCGACCAACGAAGTATTTATGAATACATACCCAGGTACAAATGTAACTGCAGAATTCATTGGTTCTGGTGCTGGTATTGAGTCTGTTTTATCGGGCAGTGCGAAGGTAGCAAATGTATCCAGAAATTTAACGGATGAAGAAAAAGCAGAAGGAATTGTAGAAAATATTGTAGCAATTGACGGAATTGGAGTTGTTGTTAATCCATCCAATGAAGTAGACGATTTAACAAAGGAACAGTTAGCAGATATTTATACAGGTGAAATTAAAAACTGGAGTGAAGTAGGCGGAAGCGATGAACCAATTGTAGTAATTGGACGTGAAGCATCTTCTGGAACAAGAGAGGCATTTGAATCTATTTTAGAGTTAGAAGAATGCAGCTACAGTAATGAATTGGATAATACAGGAGCTGTTATTGCAAAGGTAAGTGCAGTAAAGGGTGCAATTGGATATGTTTCTTTAGATGTTATTGATGATTCTGTTAAGGCATTAAAAATGGATGGAGTAGAAGCAACCGCAGAAAATATTAAGAATGGAACTTATTTCTTACAGCGTCCATTTGTTATGGGAACAAAGGGTGAAATCGAAGAACAAGAAGACATCATTCAGGCATATTTTGAATTTTTACAGTCAGACGAAGGAAAGGCTGTTATTGAGCAGGTAGGTTTAATTACCGTAGATTAATGAAAAACTATGTAAAGTAATAGAAGGTAACTGGATTCCAGAATGTATTCTGATGAATACAATTTCTGGAATCTTGGCAAAGGATTGGTAAGTTGCAAGTTCTCATATGGGAATTTAGGAAAGGATGAAAATAATGGCGAATAGTGTCAGTGTTATGAGTAAGGGAAGTGCAGGAAAAAAAGCATCGGAGAGAATTGCGGAAATTATTTTTGTAGTCTGTGCTTTTGCAGCGGTTGCAGCGGTTGCTTCCATTACACTTTATATGATTATTAGTGGTACGCCAGCATTGTTTCAAGTTGGACTTGTAGATATTTTATTCTCATCAACTTGGAATCCAACTGGAACTGTACCAGAATATGGAATTTTAAATGTTATTTTAACATCAATTGTAGGAACGGCAGCAGCGGTTCTGATTGGAGTACCAATTGGGGTATTGACCGCAGTGTTTTTAGCGGAGACGGCGCCAAAACGTTTGGCATCGATTGTTCGACCAGCAGTAGAATTATTAGCGGGTATTCCATCCGTTGTATACGGACTTTTAGGACTTTTGATATTAAATCCAATTATGTATAAACTGGAACTTCTCATTTATAGCGGAGATCCTTCTCATGAATTCACAGGCGGAGCAAATTTACTTTCAGCAGTTTTGGTACTTGCAATTATGATTTTACCAACTGTAATTAATATTAGTGAATCTGCAATTCGTGCGGTTCCAGATCATTTAAGAAGTAGTTCCCTTGCATTAGGAGCAACTAAGATTCAGACAATTTTCAAAGTAGTGCTGCCGGCAGCTCGTTCAGGAATTGCAGCAGCAGTTGTGTTAGGAGTCGGAAGAGCCGTTGGAGAGGCAATGGCGATCAGCCTTGTGTCAGGAAGTGTAGCAAACTTCCCACTTCCATTTAATTCCGTACGTTTCTTAACAACTGCAATCGTAAGTGAAATGTCCTATTCTTCTGGTTTGCATAGGCAGGTATTGTTTACGATTGGACTTGTATTGTTCTTATTCATTATGATAATTAATGTTGTAGTAAGCAGAATATTGAAAAAAGGAACAGAGGAATAATAGCAGCGGATTATTAAGAAAGGAAACCAATATGGAAAGCAGAGTTTTTGAAGATAATAAAAAGGTGCTTGGGAAGAATACAGTGGAAAATGCAACAGTGATTAGAAACGATAGCATTTTCCAAAAAAAGGTTCGAGTAAAAGACGGAATTGCTCAAGCGCTGATTAATATTTGTGCATCATTTTCCATCTTACTTTTGGTAGGAATTACAGCATATGTTTTCTACCACGGAATTGGAGTAATTGACTGGCAGTTTTTAAGTACAACTCCAAGTTTTATTAATGATACATTTGGTATCGCAGGAAATATTGTAAATACACTTTATTTGATTATAATTACATTGTTGATTGTTACACCAATTGGTGTAGGTGCAGCGATTTATTTAAATGAGTATGCTCGTCCAGGAAAAATTGTAAAAATTATTGAGTTTACAACAGAAACGCTATCAGGAATCCCATCCATTATTTTTGGTTTATTTGGTATGGTTGTGTTTGGCTCTCTTTTTGGATATTCGATCATTGCTGGTGCAATTACACTTGCATTGATGGTACTTCCGTTGATTACAAGAAATACCCAGGAAGCTTTAAAGACAGTACCTGATTCTTATCGAATCGGAGCACTTGGAATGGGAGCGGAAAAATGGTATTTGATTCGTACTATTTTGCTGCCATCTGCAATGCCAGGAATTGTAACTGGAGTTGTTTTAGCAATCGGACGAATTGTTGGAGAATCCGCAGCATTATTATTTACCGCAGGAAGTGCACAGACACTCCCATTCTTTGGACAGTATGGAGAAGGATTAATTGAAAAAATTGGTCAGCCAGGCGGCAGCCTTACGATTCAGCTTTATCTTTCTATGTCCAATGCAGAATATGAGCAGGCATTTGGTATTGCTACGATCTTATTAATAGTTGTATTTATTATCAATTATGTTACGAAGTTAGTTGCGAAGAAATTACAGACAGAATAAAGAATAATGGTTATTGAAAATAGAAACAGAGTTGTTGTGGATTCATATAGGAGGAGTTATGCTAAAGGATAAGATAAAAGCAGAAAATTTGAATTTGTACTATGGAGAACATCATGCGTTAAAAGATGTTTCTATGAATATGAAAGAACAAGCAATCACTGCATTGATTGGTCCATCTGGATGTGGAAAGTCAACCTTTTTAAAAACATTAAATCGAATGAATGATTTGATTCCAAGTGTAAAAATTGATGGAAGTATTACAATTAATGAAGAAAATATTTATGATCCAAGAGTGGATGTAACCTTACTTAGAAAGAAAGTTGGAATGGTGTTCCAGCAGCCGAACCCATTTCCAATGAGTATTTATGATAATATTACATATGGACCAAAGATTCATGGTATTAAATCGAAAGAACGTTTGGATGAAATTGTAGAAAAAAGTTTGAAGGGGGCAGCCCTTTGGGAAGAAGTAAAAGACCGTTTGAAAAAGCCGGCACTTGGAATGTCAGGCGGACAGCAGCAGCGTCTTTGTATTGCAAGAGCATTATCCGTAGAACCAGAGGTACTTTTAATGGATGAACCAACCTCTGCATTGGACCCAATTTCTACATTGAAAATTGAAGATTTAATGGAAGAGTTGAAACAAAAATATACGGTTGTTATTGTAACGCATAATATGCAGCAAGCAGCCAGAATTTCAGATTATACTGCATTTTTCTTAAACGGGGAAGTAATTGAATTTGGAGAAACAAATCAAATTTTCTCAATGCCAAAGAAACCTGAAACAGAAGATTATATTACAGGTCGTTTTGGTTGATGGTTGACGTATAAAAGAAAGTATTTTATAATGGAGGAAGTAAAATGGCTCGTATGAATTTTACGAACGACATGAGAGAATTAAAGCATGAGTTAGCAGAAATGGGAGGAATGGCGGAAGAAGCAATTGAAAAAGTGATCCGTGTATTGAAAAATAAAAACCCAGATTTAGCAACAAGTGTCATTCATGGAGATCGTGCATTAAATGATATGGAGCGTACGATTGAATCTCGTTGTCTAGAACTTATGTTAAAGCAGCAGCCAGTTGCAAAGGACTTGCGAAGTGTTTCGACTGCGTTGAAGGTTGTGACAGATATGGAACGTATTGGAGATCATGCGGCAGATATTGCAGAATTAGCGCTGCGTTCCAATAATATTGAAGAACTTTCCAATAATCAAGATATATTACAGATGGCAAAAGAAGCACAAGAGATGGTGCGAGATGCAGTAGAGGCATTTATTTTGTTAGACTTAGAGAGAGCAAAAGAGATCATGAAACGTGACGATGTGATTGATCAATTGTTTGATAAAGCTAAAACAGATGTGATTGAATTTGCCAAAAATGATAGAAGTAAAGTTGACCTTGCCATTGACATTATGATGATAACCAAGTATTTGGAACGAATTGGGGATCACGCAGTCAATATTTGTGAATGGACGGAGTTCCAGGCAACAGGTAGTGTAAAACATGTTCGTTTGCTGTAAACATGGTCTGGCGCATCGTTGCTGTTCAGAGCTTTTATAGTAAATCATTAGAAAAGAGGAGACAAAATGGGGACAATTTATGTCATTGAGGATGAGATAAACATCAGAGATTTGATAAAAATTGCTTTAGAAGGATTTGGATATCAGGTAAGTGCATGGGAAAGTGCAGAAGAGGCATTGGAGGCAATCAAAGAGAAAGTACCAGATTTAATGATATTTGATCGAATGCTGCCAGGTATGGACGGTGTAACTGCGATTCAGCAAATACGAAGTGGCGATATTTGTCCGAAAGTCCCTATTATGATTCTGACTGCAAAAGATAAAGAAATTGATAAAGTATGTGGATTAGATGGAGGAGCAGACGACTATATGACCAAACCATTTGGCATATTAGAGTTGGCTGCCAGAGTACGTTCCTTGCTTCGCCGCTCCAATGGAGAACGAGAATCGGAAAAAGATATTGTAACGATTGGACGTTTGGAATGGAATTTCCGCACAAGAGAAGTGTGGTTTGATAAAAAACTATTGGAATTGACCTATAAAGAGTATGAGTTGCTACAGTATCTCTGGAAGCATCAAGATCGTGTTGTATCACGGGAAGAACTTTTGGACTCTGTATGGGGATATGAGTATGATGGAGAAACCAGAACACTGGACATTCATGTAAGGACGCTTAGACAGAAACTTGGCGAAAGCGGACAAGAATATATTAAAACAGTTCGTGGAGTAGGATACCGCTTTGTAGGTGGAAAAACGGAAAATAAAGTATCCTCGATTCCAGAATTAATGTCGCAATAATGTGACATCAGGAGGAAAATAAAGTGAAAAAAGCAGTCTTTTGGAAATGTATGATTGTTTTATTTGTAGCACTGTCATTAAGCAGTGCTATTTCCTGTTTTATGATTAGTCGGATTCTAATGGAGAACACTGAAGAACATATGCAATATGTTTTAAGATTTTGGGATGCTTCCCTGGACATGAATCGAGATTTGCAGGAACAAGTAGAGGCACTGCCTCAAGTTGTTAGTAATGAAAAAGCACGTTTTACAATTATTGGATTGGATGGGACAGTCTATGCAGATAGTGAAGTAGAAGATATTTCATCTATGTATGATCATAGTGATCGAGATGAAGTACAGGAAGCTTTGGAAGGAGAAGATGGAGTAGCAGTTCGCAGATCCGATACATTAGATATTTCAATGCTTTATGTAACACATTATTCACAGAATCATCAGTTAATACTGCGAGTGGCAATCCCGTTTATTGGTTTAGGAGTTTATGTTAAGCTGCTCCTGCCATCTATTTTGGTAAGCTTTGCGATATCGACATTGATAGCGATTAGCCTTGCAGCACGTTTTGCAAAAACGGTTTCTCTTCCGCTTAAAGAAATCTCAAGAGAAATTCAAAAAATTCAAGAGGCATCTCCTGAGTTTAATTATAAAGAGTATCCATATCCAGAGTTAAATATTATTGCCGAGACTACGGCAAATATGTCAAAGGAAATTCAGTCATCCATTCAGAAATTGGAAAAAGAGAGGACAATACGACAGGAATTTTTTTCCAATGCTTCGCATGAATTAAAGACACCGTTGACTTCAGTACGTGGATATATCGAGTTAATGGAAAGTGGAATTGTAACCAATGAAGCACAAAAAGAAGAGTTTTTCCAAAGAATAAAAAAAGAAACGGAAAATATGACCCATTTAATCAATGATATTTTAATGATATCACGATTGGAAACAAAAGAGGCAGAGGTAGTATTCAGCGAAGTACGTATGTATCCTCTTTTAGAAGATGTGTTAGCCTCTTTTGAGACAATGGCAAAAAGTATGGATGTTACAATTAAGCTTGACTGCAAACCCGTTTGTATTTATGCGAATCTCCAGCAGATGCAGGAATTGTTGAATAATCTGATTGGAAATGCAATTAAGTATAATCGCTCAGGTGGAACGGTAACGATTAAAATGGAAGAATATCAAAAAAAATTATATTTTTCAGTATCCGATACTGGAGTTGGAATTCCAAAAGAATCGTTGGATCGTATTTTTGAACGATTTTATCGTGTGGATAAGGGGCGGAATAAAAAAGTTGGAGGAACTGGACTTGGATTATCCATTGTAAAGCATATTGTACAGTTTTATAATGGTCAGATTCAAGTAAAAAGCGTAGTTGGGAAAGGCAGTATCTTTGAAGTTTGGATTCCAATGAGTAAATAAAGTATTATTTTTTCAAGAAACTAGTATCTACTTGTTTGACTAGATTATGATTTTGGAATAATTCAAAGACAGCAGTTTCATAATCCAAAGCCTTTCTGGATTTTTTGATTTTTTTACCTATTTTTTCACTGTCTTCAAAAAGATGAATCATATAAAACCATAGTTCTTTCATTTTAAATAATACATTTTTCTCTCCCATTAAGGTAGAATGATAATTCTGGTAAATTTGTTCATGAAACTTCCAGAGGGTCTGCTTTGTATGGGGGAGATTTTTTATTTCATAAATAAGGGCAGGATTTGTAATGATTCCACGTCCAAACATAATGGAAGTTATCATCGGAAATGTTTGATGGAATTGTTCATAATCCTCTTTTGTAAAAATGTCGCCATTGTAACAGATTGGATGTTTGCTAATAGAAATTGCTTCTCCAAACACAGCCCAGTTCGGTGTATTTTTATAAAAGTCGGTCTGAGTTCTGGGATGAATAATGAGTTCTTCTAACGGGTACTGGTTATAAATTTTCATTAATCGAGTAAATTCTTTTGGGTCTTCTTTTCCAATTCGAGTTTTGATGGAAATTTTGATTGTTAAGTTAGAAAAAATCTGATATAGGAAACGGTCTAATTCATCGGGGATTGCCAAAAATCCAGATCCTTTGTATTTGGATACGACGGTTCCAGATGGGCAGCCAAGGTTGAGATTAATTTCAGAATAGCCAAGTGAAATAAGTGCATTGGCAGTCTTTATAAAATCCTCCGCACAGTTTGTTAAAATCTGTGGGATTAAATGAATCGTTTTATTATTGTCTGGAGAAATATCTTGTTTTTCTCTTGTATTGAAGCAATGGGTATGGCTAGGTGCGATAAATGGAGAAAAATATTTGTCCATATGACCGTAGAATTGGGCATAGGCATTACGGTATACATAACGGGTAATACCCTCCATTGGGGCGAGATAGTAGTTCATAGTTCCTCCTTTTAATAGTAAGTGAATTTCTTTATTTTAGAAATTTTATCAATTAATTAGGATAAAAATTGTATTTTTTAAAATATTTAGTAATTTATTATATAAGGAATAATCCAAAAATGCAATAATAATTTATCAAATGGAGAAAGACTTTTGAGCGAGTCTGGAATGTAATGTATCAAAATGTGCATAATAAATAAAGATAGATAAGTCAATCGCAAAAAATAGGATGGAATCGGGCAGATAAGCATAAATAATAGCAAAAAACTATTTCTTTTTTTTATAAAATGCGTTATAATTAAAAAGAATTAGTGGAACGGTTTTTTGACGCATCTCAATGTCAGATAAAAAGGTTACACTAGAGAAATCATTCATACGGAGGTAAATTATGTTAGTATCAGCAAAAGAAATGTTACAGAAGGCAAAAGCTGGCAAGTATGCAGTTGGTCAGTTTAACATTAATAACTTAGAGTGGACAAAAGCTATTCTGTTAACTGCACAGGAATTAAAGTCTCCTGTTATTTTAGGGGTATCAGAAGGTGCTGGAAAGTATATGACAGGATATAAGACTGTTGTTGGTATGGTTAATGGTATGATGGAAGAGTTAAATATTACAGTTCCAGTTGCTCTTCATCTAGATCATGGTAGCTACGAAGGATGTATGAAGTGTATTGAAGCTGGATTTTCTTCCATCATGTTTGATGGTTCTCACTTCCCAATTGACGAAAATGTGGAAAAGACAACGGAGTTAGTTAAGATTTGTGCAGAAAAGGGAATGTCCTTAGAAGCAGAAGTTGGTTCCATTGGCGGTGAAGAAGATGGCGTTATTGGTAAGGGTGAATGTGCAGATCCTCAGGAATGCAAGAAGATTGCTGATTTAGGTGTTACGATGTTGGCAGCTGGTATCGGTAATATTCATGGTAAATATCCTGCAAACTGGGAAGGCTTAAGCTTTGAGACATTACAGGCTGTAAGTGAATTAACAGGTGATATGCCATTAGTACTTCATGGTGGTACAGGTATTCCAGAAGATCAGATTAAGAAGGCAATTTCTCTTGGAGTAGCTAAGATTAATGTTAATACAGAATGCCAGTTATCCTTTGCTGCTGCTACTCGTAAGTACATTGAAGAAGGTAAAGATCTTCAAGGTAAGGGATTTGACCCACGTAAGTTATTAGCTCCTGGTACAGAAGCAATTAAGGCTACTGTTAAGGAAAAGATGGAATTATTTGGTTCTATTGGAAAAGCAGAATAGTAGAATGTAACATAATGAATGGGATGAGAAACACGCTTTGCGTGTTTCTCATACTTACGTATGATGGAGATACTTCATTTGTTTTTTGAAATCAAGGACGATTTCGGCGAAGTAATTTGTCGAATCGTTTTGTTTTTTATATGAGGAGGTCAATATGAACGAAAAAGTCAATGCGGCCGAAATTTTTGGGCAGAATGTATTTGGCGATGAGGCAATGAAAGAGAGGTTGCCGAAAAAGGTTTACGAAGAATTGAAACGAACAATTGATGAAGGAGCAGAATTAAATCCTGTTGTGGCAGATGTTGTAGCAAATGCCATGAAAGATTGGGCAATCGAGAAAGGTGCAACCCATTATACCCATTGGTTCCAGCCATTGACTGGTGTAACAGCAGAGAAACACGATTCGTTTATTTCGGCACCAAAAGAAAATGGAAAGGTGCTAATGGAATTCTCTGGAAAAGAATTGATCAAAGGAGAGCCAGATGCATCCTCTTTCCCATCGGGAGGTTTGCGTGCCACCTTTGAAGCAAGAGGCTATACGACATGGGACTGTACCTCCCCAGCATTTATTCGGGAAACGGGAACGGGAGCAATTCTTTGTATTCCTACTGCATTTTGTTCTTATAAAGGTGAAGCATTGGATAAGAAAACTCCATTGCTTCGTTCGATGGAGGCAATCAACGCACAGGCGCTTCGTATTTTACGTTTATTTGGTAATACAACGAGTAAAAAAGTCATTCCATCAGTAGGACCAGAACAAGAATATTTTCTAGTGGATCAGAAGAAATTTTTACAGAGAAAAGATTTGATTTTTACTGGACGTACCTTATTTGGAGCTATGCCGCCAAAAGGTCAGGAAATGGATGACCACTATTTTGGAGCGATTCGAGAACGAGTGGGATCGTTTATGAGAGACGTGAATATAGAGCTGTGGAAGCTTGGAGTTACTGCTAAGACACAACATAATGAAGTTGCTCCAGGACAACATGAGTTGGCTCCGATTTATGCACAAGTGAATATTGCAGTCGATCATAACCAGCTTGTTATGTCCACCTTAAAATCTGTGGCGGAGAAGCATGGACTTCGTTGTTTGCTCCATGAAAAACCATTTGACGGTGTAAATGGATCGGGTAAGCATAATAACTGGTCATTAACAACCGATGATGGAATTAACTTATTAGATCCAGGAAAAACACCACATGAGAATGTACAGTTTTTGTTGATTTTAGCATGTATTTTAAAAGCAGTAGATACCCATGCAGAATTGCTTCGTGAATCGGCGGCCGATGTAGGAAATGACCATCGTTTAGGTGCTCATGAGGCGCCGCCAGCAATTATTTCCATCTTTTTAGGCGATCAGCTGGATGATGTATTGGATCAGTTAGTCAATACGGGAGAGGCACATCGTTCTTTAAAAGGAGGAAAACTGCATACTGGTGTTGCAACGCTTCCTTCTTTAGTAAAAGATGCAACCGATCGAAACCGTACTTCACCATTTGCTTTTACAAATAATAAATTTGAGTTCCGTTCACTTGGATCTAGAGATTCTGTAGCAGAGCCAAATGTAGTATTAAATGCGATTGTAGCAGAAGCATTCCAAGAAGCAGCAGATCGTTTGGAACATGCAGAAAACTTTGATATGGCAGTACACGATTTGATTAAAGAGTATATTGCAAAACATCGCCGCATTATATTTAATGGCAATGGCTATTCTCAGGAATGGGTAGAAGAAGCAGAACGCAGAGGATTGCCAAATCTCCCATCCATGGTGGATGCAATTCCTGCTTTAGTAACAGATAAAGCAGTTGCGCTATATGAAAAATTTGGAATTTATACACGGGCGGAATTAGAATCTCGTGCAGAAATTCAGTATGAAACTTATGCAAAAGTACGAAATATTGAAGCAAAAACGATGATTGATATGGCTGGCAAACAGATTATTCCTGCTGTAATTAAGGCAGTTCAGGGATTGGCAGATTCTATGAAATCGGTTAGCAGCATTTGTCCAGAAGCCGATGTAAGCGTTCAAAAAGAACTGTTGGTTCAAACATCCGCTTTACTTGCAGAAACAAAGCGTGCTTTGGAAGAATTAAAAGTTCAGACAGAGCAGGCATTACAGGTAGAAAATGTGGAAGAACAGGCTAGAACTTATCATGATTATGTAGTTCCGGCAATGGATGCATTGAGAAAACCAGTGGATGAACTGGAAATGATTGTAGATAAATCAATGTGGCCAATGCCATCTTATGGAGATTTATTATTTGAAGTATAAAAACAATTCATTATCCATAGGATAAATTTAAAGAATAATTCGTAGTTGGCTCGATTCCCTTAACGATGGATTTGTGTTAATTTAAGATCGCAGTACGCTAAGTAGGGGAATGGAGTCAGCACGAAGTATTCGATTTGTTTGTTCAAAAAGATGGCTTGACAAATACAAAGCCGTACAGTAGAATAGAGTTAAAAGAAAGAACAGAAATGTTTTATATAGTAGTCAACGTCTATGTTAAATTTTTCAAAAATTTTTCAAGACGGTTTTTTTAGGAAAGATAGTTAGGTATAACTAACCAAACACAGACATTACTTTTAAAGGCATTCTGTAAACTACTTTTTCGTATAGCATAAAAAAATTGGAAGGAGGTATTTTGTGGGGACTGCGATTATTATTTTAATATTAGTTTTAATCTGCATTTATGCGATTAAGAGTTATACAAAAAAACTGGCGCATGGATGTTGCGGAGCAGGAGGTGATGAGGAAAAGAAAATTTATGTTAAGGATAAAAATACGGCACATTATCCCTATTGTGTAAAAATTGGAGTTGAGGGTATGACTTGCAGAAATTGTAAGCTGCGAGTAGAGAATGCCCTTAATGCAGAGGAAGGTGTTTGGGCTCAAGTAAATTTAAAGTCAAAATTTGCTTTGGTGCGTATGAAACATCCGATTTCTGAAGAAACACTGCGTCGTATTATTACTCGAAATGGATATACCGTAACGAATATTCAAAATGAATCAGAAAAAGTTTCACAACAAGTATGAAATTAGATACAAAATATCCATTGACGAATGAGTGGAAATTGCATATAATGTAGCTGTCACAAAAATAACAACTAGATATGGTATAGTTTACCAAAATAAAGAAATAGAAGTGGAAAACCATGTAGTGGTGATTCCGTTATGAACAAGCGGCAAAGCGGATTGTGAATATCCGTTTGACGGAACCGCTTGACTTCACCTCAAGTACAATTTTATTTATTTTAGGAGGGAGAAAACTGTATGAGAACAGAATGGACAGGCTTTAATGGCGGAACCTGGGAAGATGAAATTAATGTAAGAGATTTCATTCAGAAAAATTACACTCTATACGAAGGAGATGAATCATTTCTTGCTGGTCCTACAAAAGATACACAAGATTTGTGGGAGCAGGTATTGGACTTATCCAAGAAGGAAAGAGAAGCAGGCGGAGTGTTGGATATGGATACAAAAATTGTTTCCACGATTACTTCTCATGGACCTGGATATTTAGATAAATCAAAAGAGAAGATTGTAGGATTTCAAACAGATAAGCCGTTTAAGCGTTCTTTTCAGCCTTATGGTGGTATTCGTGTAGCACAGAAGGCGTGTGAGCAGTATGGATATGAAGTAGATCCAGAATTAGTAGAATTCTTTACTGTGCATAGAAAAACACATAATGCGGGTGTATTTGATGCTTATACACCAGAAATGAGAGCTTGCCGTTCCAGTCATATTATTACTGGATTGCCAGATGCGTATGGCCGTGGACGTATTATTGGAGATTATCGCCGTGTAGCTTTGTATGGTGTGGATCGTCTGATTGAAGATAAGAAAGATCAGAAAGATAATACTCGTACGATTATGTACTCCGATGTAATTCGGGAAAGAGAAGAATTATCAGAACAGATTCGTGCACTTGGAGAATTAAAGAAATTAGCTGAAATCTATGGTTTAGATATTTCTAAACCAGCTACAAATGTTCAAGAGGCTATTCAGGCAGTTTATTTTGGATATTTAGCAGCAGTAAAAGAACAAAATGGCGCTGCAATGTCTTTAGGTCGTACCTCTACCTTTATTGATATTTATGCAGAAAGAGATTTGAAGAATGGTACCTTTACCGAAGAGCAGATCCAAGAGTTTGTTGATCATTTTATTATGAAGTTACGTATGGTAAAATTTGCTCGTACTCCAGAATACAATGCGTTGTTCTCCGGTGATCCAACATGGGTAACGGAGTCAATTGGAGGTATTGGTATTGATGGACGTCCTCTTGTTACAAAGACTTCGTTCCGTTATCTTCATACATTGACAAACCTTGGTACTGCACCAGAGCCAAATATGACAGTTCTTTGGTCGACACGTTTGCCAGAAAACTTTAAGCGTTATTGTGCAAAAATGTCAATTGAGACTTCATCCATTCAGTATGAGAATGATGATTTAATGCGTGTAACACATGGAGACGATTATGCAATTGCTTGTTGTGTATCTTCGATGCGTGTTGGTAAGGAAATGCAGTTCTTTGGCGCTCGTGCAAACTTAGCTAAGTGTTTGCTTTATGCAATCAATGGCGGAGTGGATGAAATTAGCAAAAAACAGATTGGGCCAAAATATCGTCCAATTACATCGGAATATTTGGATTATGATGAAGTAATGGATCGCTATGACGATATGATGACATGGCTTGCTAAGGTTTATGTCAATGCATTGAATATTATTCATTATATGCATGATAAGTACTGCTATGAAAAAATTCAGATGGCATTACACGATAAAAATGTAAAACGTTATTTTGCAACTGGTATTGCAGGGCTTTCTGTTGTAGCGGATTCATTGAGTGCAATTAAGTATGCAAAGGTGAAGGCAATCCGTGATGAAAATGGAGTGGTAGTAGATTATGAAGTAGAGGGAGATTTCCCTAAGTATGGAAACAATGATGAAAGAGTAGATAAGATTGCAACCGAAATTGTGCATAAGTTTATGCAGAAGATTCGTGGAAATCACACATATCGTGGCGGTGTTCCAACAATGTCCATTTTAACAATTACATCCAATGTTGTTTATGGCAAACACACAGGTAATACACCTTGCGGAAGACGTCAGGGAGAACCTTTGGCGCCAGGAGCAAATCCAATGCATGGACGAGATACACATGGAGCAGTCGCTTCTCTGTCTTCTGTAGCGAAAATTTCTTTCAAAGATGCACAGGACGGTATTTCAAATACATTCTCGATTGTGCCAGGAGCGCTTGGAAAAGACGATCAGGTATTTATGGGAGACTTGGAAGTAGACTTAGATTAATAAAAAGAAGGGTGAAGCAGATGGCAGATCCAAGAATAGAAGATATTGTAGCTATGCTCGACCAGTTTATTATGGATGGCGGAGGGCATATGAACATTCAAGTGGAGGAAGACGGCAGCATCAAACAGGAAATTCGTACGAATAGTACGGATTGTGCAGCAGGAGATTTGGCTTGCAGGATTCCAAACTTAGAGGATGGAGTAATAGATCCTTTAGAAGAAGTTTAATTTAAGAGGAGGAAGTACTATGAGTGCAAATACACAGCAAGTAGATAATTTAGTAGCTTTACTGGATGGATATGCAGAAAAAGGCGGACATCATTTAAATGTCAATGTGTTTACGAGAGAAACGTTATTGGATGCACAGAAGCATCCAGAAAAATATCCTCAGCTGACGGTTCGTGTATCCGGATACGCAGTTAACTTTATTAAGTTGACAAAAGAACAGCAGGATGATGTAATTTCCAGAACATTCCATGAGTCCATGTAAAATAGGGCGAATTCATTCTGTTGAAACGTTTGGCACTGTAGATGGCCCAGGTATTCGGATGGTTGTTTTTATGCAGGGATGTCCTATGCGGTGCGCCTACTGCCATAATCCGGATACTTGGGCAGTGGATGGCGGAAAAACGATTTCAGTAGATGAAGTTCTAGATGAATATGAACGGAATAAAGAATATTATAAGAAGGGAGGGCTCACAGTAACAGGAGGTGAGCCCCTCCTTCAAATTGATTTTGTAACACAGCTGTTTCAAAAAGCAAAAGAAAAAAAGATTCACACTTGTTTGGATACATCTGGAATAACATTTTCAACGAATCCTAATCAGCTGGCTAAAATAGATGAACTGATAAAGGTCACAGATTTAGTTATGCTGGATATTAAACATATGGATGAAGCAGAACATAAAAAATTAACAAAACAGAGTAATGTTCCAATTTTAGCATTTGCCCGCTATTTAGCTGATAGAAAAGTGGAAGTTTGGATTCGGCATGTTGTGGTGCCAGGAATTACTGACAAGGAAGTTTATTTAAAACAGCTTGGAGCATTTATTGCGACACTTGGTAATGTCAAAGCATTGGATGTACTGCCTTATCATACAATGGGAATCGTAAAATATGAAAATCTAGGTTTGGATTATCCATTAAAGGGAGTGCCTGCTCTTGAAAAGGCGGAGGCAGTGAAGGCAAGGGATATTATTCTAGGAGCCTATAGAGAAGTGAAAAGAAAAAATAAATCATAAGTATTTTAGTATAAATGGCGAAAAGAAAGCTTTTATGGAGGCTTCTTTTGTTTGTTAAGAGATACAAGATTTTCTAAAAATTCACTTGAAAAATCCGTTATTGTGTATTACAATATTAGAGAAGACAATCCATAGCGTATATGGATCAATAGAAATATATAAGGAGGATAAAACTATGGCATATAAGATTTCTGACGCTTGTGTATCTTGTGGTACATGTGCAGGTGAATGTCCAGTAGGTGCTATCTCTGAAGGAGATGGACAGTACGTTATCGATGCAGATAGCTGCATCAGCTGCGGTACATGTGCAGGCGTATGTCCAACAGGCGCTATTGAAGAAGAATAATTAATTTGGCATTTCCTACATAAATCATTGATGGAAAAGAGATACTGCCAGAAAACGAATTTCGTTTTAGGCGGTATCTCTTTTTGCAGATAATAATATGAAATAGTATTAATCATCAAACATTTCTTTTTCTTTACGGAAAAATAAATGTTTTTTCTTTTCTCTTGGAGCTTTTGTTGCAGCTGCTTCCAGATTATTTTTTTGACGCATCCGAATTGCTTCGTCTAACTGTTTAAAGCGGGCTTCCTGTAATTCTTCCCGGTTTTGGAATTGATAGGCAATTTCTTCTACTAAGCGATCAGATACGGCCTGTCCAATATAATTTCCAAGATACTCTCCAAGCAGTTGCGTGTTGGAGAGTAATGCATGTGATACAATATCACTCATCAGCTGCTGAAATTGTTCATACCGCTCATCCGATGCAGCAGTAAGCGTTTGTCGGGAAATTGGAATGACATTTGCAGGAGTATTGTTTTCAGAGGACTGTTTTTCTTGTGTAGGGGAATGGGTAGATGGGGGTTCGTCACAAGCCCTTCGATTCATTTCTTCGGAAAGTGCAGTTAAAAGATGAAATTCTTCTTCGTCTACGCCTGTAAGTTTCGGCAGAATCATTTTAATTGCTTTTAATTGATAGCCGTTTTCTTTTAGTTCTTTAATTTGTTTAAACGTGCGTATATGTGCTTCCGTGTAATAGCGATGTCCCATTTCATTTCTTGGAATTTCCAAGTCCAACTCCTCTTCCCAATATCGAAGGACATGAGCTTCTACATTTACTTTTTTTGAAGCGTCGGAAATCATATAACGTGTTTCACTCATAAACTTCCCCTTTCCAGTAATTTTATATCAGGTCCTGGAAACCACTCTTGCATAATTAAAGTGAATTTCAAAACAATTACCTGAAATTATACTGTAATCTTATTATAACAAATCTTTCGCAAAATGCACGAAGAACCGCTCGACAAATTCGGCAGGAGAAGATGCGGATTTTGTAAGAAATATTATATCAATTAAGTTCATTTAATAAGATAAAGGCATATTTGCCACATATAGAAACATGAACATGAAATGGCAAAAGCTTCCTGCCATTACAAATACATGAAAAATTTCATGACTTCCAAAATTTTTATGAAGGGCATTAAAAACGGGGAGTTTAAGCGCATAGATAATGCCGCCGACGGTATACAAGATCCCACCAATTAATAACCATATAAAAGCTGCTGGAGTGAGATTGTTTAATAATTGTCCAAAAGCGATAATGCAAAGCCATCCCATTGCAATATAAAGAACGGAAGAGAACCATTTTGGGCAATAAATCCAAACCATTTTAATAATAATACCTGCCAATGCGATGGTCCAAACAAGAGCACAGAGGAAGTATCCCATTGGAGGTTCTAGCACAATAAGGCAAACTGGCGTATAGCTGCCTGCAATTAATATAGAGATCATAGCATGATCTAATTTCTTCAAACGTTTATTAACGGAAGGAGAAATGTCAAACGTATGGTATGTTGTACTCGCAGCATAAAGTAAAATCATGCTTAGCATAAAAATAGAAAATGCAATAACATGAATCGAACTATTTTGTGCAGCGCGTATGAGAAGTGGAGCAGTGGCCGCAATTGCGGCAATCATTCCAATAAAATGAGTAATGGCGCTGCCTGGGTCTTTTGCATGTAGTTTCTTCATAGTAAAACCTCCTAACATATATTTATAAATAATTTAGATTATAAGATACATAGATATGATAAAAAACAAAAACCATAACAAGTAGTTTTTAAAACTACTTATTATGGTTTGATTATAACATGCACAGAAACGATGTCAAGGGATTCACAAAAATTTAAGATTTTGCAATAAATAAAAAAACCTACTTTGCTATAAAGTAGGTTTGAAGAATATAAATATTATATTAAAGCTCTGCAATCAATTCTACTTCGCAGAGGACATTTTTTGGTAATGTTTTTACTGCTACACAAGAACGAGCTGGTTTACCCGTGAAATATTTGGCATAGACTTCGTTGAATGCAGCGAAATCGTCCATATTGGCTAAAAAACAAGTAGTTTTTACTACTTTATCATAGGAACTGCCAGCTGCCAATAAGACTTCTCCGAGATTTTTCATGACTTGTTCGGTTTGTTCTTGGATAGTGGTTCCAGCGATTTCTCCAGTAGCAGGGTTAATCGGGATTTGACCAGATGTAAATAATAAATTTCCTGTTGTCATGGCTTGGGAATAAGGTCCAATTGCAGCAGGTGCTTTTTCTGTATAAATTACATTCATGTAATTGTCCTCCTATTTTTGCTATTTTAATTAGTATAAAATAAATAAGCGAAGAAATCAACTCAAAAACGAAAATCAGAAAGGAAGGATATTTTACTATTTCTTTATAAAATTTTTATTGCTTCGATGAAATACTGACGTTATACTAAAGATAAGAAGAAATAGAGAAAAGAAAGGTGATTAATTATGATAAAAGAACTAGTAAAAAAGAGTCGCTCTGTGCGCAGATTTTATGAAGAATGTCCTATAACAAAAGAGCAGTTAGCAGAATTGGTTGATCTGGGGCGATTGTCTCCATGCGGCGCTAACAAACAGTATATCAAATATGTTACAGTTTGTACTCCAGAAAAAAACGAACAAGTATATCGCTGTGTTGGATGGGCAGGGTATTATAAAGATTGGGATGGTCCTGAAAAGGGAGAGCGTCCTGCGGCATATATTATTCTTTTAAGAGACAAACGAATTCAGTCAACTCTAACAGTAGACGAAGGAATTGCTGCACAAAGTATCTTCCTTGGAGCAACGGATATGGGGCTGGGAGGATGTATGATGATGAATTGTGATCGTAAAAAGTTAATGGAATACTTGGAATTAGATGAAGATCAGTTTAGTATTAGTATGGTGATTGCACTTGGAGTGCCAAAAGAACAAGTTGTAATAGAGGAAATAAAAGAGGATAATGTCGTTTATTGGAGAGACGAAAATGCGGTTCATCATGTTCCAAAAAGAAGTTTAGAAGAAGTTTTAATAAAGCAGGAATAACAAGAGGTAGAAATGAAAAAACGAGCATTGCATAAAGATTTCTGGCAAGAAATTAAAAAAAGCAAAAGCAGATTTTTTTCTATTTTGTTAATTGTGGCACTTGGGGTTGCATTTTTTTCAGGGGTGCGTGCTTCCGAGCCAGATATGCGTCTGACCGCAGATCGTTATTATGATGAATCAGAATTGATGGATTTACGTATTATTAGTACATTGGGCTTTGCTGAGGAAGATATTGAAGCGTTGGAACAGATATCTGGCGTATCCGAAGTGGAGGCGGGATATATGATTGATGTACTATGTGATACACGGGATTCACAAGAAGTAATTCGATTTTATTCCTCCCCTGAAAAAATGAACCATTTGCAGGTGACGGAAGGAAGAATGTCAAAGGATGAAAATGAATGTCTTTTGGATACTGCGCTTTCTTCGAGTCATCGAATTGGAGAAACGATTACTGTTTATTCAGAGGATGAGTTAACGGATTCGTTAGCTGTAACAGAATTTGAAGTAACAGGTTTTGGAAATAGTCCTTATTTTATTTCATTTGATCGTGGCAGCACTACTGTTGGGAGTGGAACAATTAGCGGATTTGCAATTGTACCTGAGAAAACATTTGTAACAGAAGCATATACGCAGATAGAAATGAGAGTGGATGGAGCAGTAGATGTAGTAAGCCATTCAGAAGAGTATGATGAGATTGTAGATACAGTAAAGGAAAGAGTTGAGGCAATTGAGCAAGAACGATGTGAATGGCGTTATGAAACGCTTTATGAAGATACAGAAAAACAGATTCGTGATGCCAAAAAAGAATTAGAAGACGGAAAAAAAGAATCGGAAAAAGAGTTATCTGAAGCAAAACAGCAGATCGAAGATGGGGAAAAAGAAATCCAGGATGGGAAACAAGAACTGGAGCAAAAAAAGAAAGAATTAGAAGACGGAAAACAACAGATTGAAGAGAATGAAAAACAATTGGCTGAAGCCAAAAAAGAGATAGAAGAGGGAAAAACGCAGCTTGCACAAGCGAAGATGACAGTAAATGCAGCAGAAGTGGAAGTGGCGAAAGCCAAGGCCGAGATTGCGAATGCAGAAGCAGAATTGGAGCTTACAAAGGCTAAGGTTCCAAATGCATTGCTTTCTATAGAAGATCTTCAAAAAATGATTGCAGAAGGGGAAGCACAGTTAAATCAAGGAAAAGCACAATTGGCTGCGGCAGAAGCTCAAGTAGAAGCTGGAAGGGCGCAGATTACAGCCAATGAAGCGGAAATTACAAGGGGAGAACAAGAGATTGCGGAAGGGGAAAAAGCATTAGAAGAGGCAAAACAGCAAATCGAAGATGGACAAACGCAAATCAGTGATGCAGAAAAACAACTAGAAGACGCTGAAACAGAAATTGCAGATGCCAAGAAACAGTATGAAGAGGGAGAAGAAGAAGCAGCCAAGCAGATTCAGGAAGCAGAAGAGCAGATTGAAAAAGCAGAAAAGGCATTGGATGAAATGGAACCAGCAGAATGGTATATTTATGGAAGAGAATCTCTTCCCGCCTATTCTGAATTTGGGCAAAATGCAGATCGAATTGGAGCAATTGGAGAAGTGTTCCCCGTTATCTTTTTCCTTGTAGCAGCTCTTGTCAGTTTAACAACAATGACTCGTATGGTAGAAGAACAGCGAACGCAGATTGGTACATTGAAAGCGTTAGGATATAATAAAAAAGATATTGCAATGAAATATATTGGGTATGCATTACTTACCACATTGGGAGGCAGCATTATTGGAGTGCTGATTGGGGAGAAAATTTTACCATTTGTCATTATTATATCGTACAAAATTATGTACCCTTCTTTGGAAGGAACGGTAATCCCATATAATTTGTATTATGCTTTGCTTGGAACTGGGTTAGCATTGACCTGTACGGTTGTGGCAACGATTGCAGCGTGTTATAAGGAACTGGCGGCACAACCAGCACAATTGATGCGTCCAGCTGCGCCGAAATCAGGAAAACGGGTCTTAATGGAGCGAATTGGTTTTATATGGAAACGATTGAGTTTTAGCCAAAAAGCAACAATACGAAATTTGATCCGGTATAAAAAGAGATTTTTCATGACCATTTTTGGAATTGGAGGATGTATGGCTCTTTTAATTGTAGGATTTGGTTTAAGAGATTCAATTATACATATTGCAGAGATTCAGTATAATCAAATTCAACTCTATGATGCCATGCTCAGTTTACATAGTGATGCCTCAAAAGAGGATAGAGAGAAACTGGAAGAGTATTTAGGGGAGCAGAGTGAGATTGAAAATGCAGTAGCTACATTTATGAAATCGGTGGATGTTGTACAAAATGAGGTAACACGTACTGCCTATCTCGTTGTTCCACAATCGGATTCAGAATTGTCTCAATATATTAAATTTCAAAGTCGTACTTCTGACGAAACTTATGCGCTTTCGGATGATTCGGTTATTATAACAGAACAGATGGCAAATGCTTTGAATGTAAAAGAAGGGGATGAGATTGTTCTAAAGAGTGGAGAAGAATCAGAAAAGACGGTTACCGTGGGGAATATCACAGAAAATTATATGATGCATTATGTTTATATGACAAAGGATTTGTATAAACAGTTGTACGACGAAGAACCTTCTTATGATATGATGCTGATTGACCTGGCAAAAGATCAAATAGAAAATGAAGAAGCAATTGGAAAGGCAATTCTCGATCAGCCTGCAGCATATGCAATGACTTATGTAAGTACAAATCGTGAAACAATTGAGCAGATGCTTGGAAGCTTAAATATTGTCATTGTTGTACTGATCATTTCAGCAGGATTGTTGGCATTTGTTGTGCTCTATAATTTAAATAATATTAATATTACGGAAAGACGCAGGGAGTTGGCAACATTAAAAGTGCTGGGATTTTACGACAGCGAAGTGGCTGCCTATGTATATCGGGAAAACATATGGCTTACGTTAATTGGAGCAGGATTTGGAGTATTTTTAGGAATGATTTTGCATCAATTTGTTATCGTAACTGTAGAAGTAGATATGGTTATGTTTGGAAGACAGGTGGCAGTAATTAGTTATATAATGAGTGCAGGACTAACATGCCTTTTTTCCTTATTAGTAAACTACTCTATGTACTATAAGTTAAAGAAAATTGATATGGTAGAATCATTAAAAAGCATTGAGTAAAATACAGGAAAAAAAGAATCTTCACCAGAGATCTTTTGGGCAGATTATAAAACAAAAAACACCGCAGTATTCGGAAGCTATACTGCGGTGTTACTCTCTGGATCAATTGACAGTTTAAATACTGAAGGGAGATTCCAGAGAAAGGGGGAAAAGGTATAATAGTATGTGTATATTAAACTAGTAAAAAAAACTAGAGTCGTCGGCTAGTGAAAACGATAACAAATTATTTGCCTGCAAGCCGTCTTGACTTAGAGATGAGCGACTTACATTTTTGTGCAGCTTCGTATTGTTTTCGAAACGTATCCATCGGAGCTACAGCAGAAACTTTTTTATCACTCATCAATTCCTTACTCATATACTTCATTGAGTTTAAAACAGTTGTTAAATCTTGTTTCATTATATTACCCTTCTTTCAAGTGATATTGAAATGCTGTGTTCTTTTTGGTTACACCCATATTATGCACGATAGGGGTGTATTTGTCAATACTCAGAAAAAAACGTCAAAATCATTGAAAAAACACAAAAATTATGGCAATGTATACAAGAGTACAATCCTAAATAAAATAAAATTTAGAAACTCAATGAAAAATCCGAACGTATGAATGGAAAAAAAGGATTTTTTGAAAAAAACCTTTCCAAAAAACAAAATAAAATTTGTTAATAATGGATGAGAAGTTTTGGAAAAAATTATTGGAAAGATGCTGATATTTATGAAAACGATTTCATTTTATCATACGTTCAAACAATAGTCCCGCTCCAAACCAAAATGGAGCATAGTCTAAACGGATAAGACCTCCAATATTAAGAGGAGTGCCGCTGTAATCCCATGGACAAATGCCCTTCTTTTTTAAAAGGCTGCCACTAATGTATTCCGTTAAAAAAATACAGCAAGTATAGATACCTCCTCGAAATAAAATATTACGGTTTTTAGTTAGGCGATAAATGGGACGGAGGAATGCAGCAGCTCCATAAATTGGAAACATTAAGATTGAGGTTTGACTCATAAGACGAAAATCTTTTTGAATCAAAGAATGAATGCCAGTGAATAATACTTCTAAACACCAGCCCGTAATCCCGCATTTAATAAAATTATTTTTCATATACATAGTATTTGCCGATATGAAAAACTTATACAATGTTTTTTTCTTTTTTCCTATGTATTGAATAGTTTTTGGATTTGTACTATACTGAAAACCGATAATAAATAGAAACGAAAGTTAACACAGTAGTCTTAGGTAAGCATTACTGGTGATTCGTTTCCTGTAAAGATTCATTCTATTGAGATAAATAGAATGTAGGAGGTAAGTATGGATTATAGAGAAGCGAGAGAATATATAGGTAGTCTAGAAGGACGGGGGATGGTGTTTGGATTAGATACAATGCATACATTAATGCAGGCACTCGGTAATCCGCAAGATCAGTTAAAATTTATTCATATAGCAGGAACAAATGGGAAGGGCTCTGTGTTAGCATATCTTTCTACTATATTAAAGAAAGCTGGATATCGAACAGGAACTTATTGCTCCCCTGCCCTATTTTCTTATGAAGAAAAAATACAAGTAAATGGAAATATGATTTCCAAGCAGATGGTTGCAGAAGGTTTGACAGAAATTCGAAATGCGATAGAAGAGCTTCAGATAAGTCCTACCGTATTTGAAGTCGAAACGGCGCTTGCGTTTTGGTTTTTTCAAAGAGAAGCTTGTGAGATAGTTGTATTGGAAACAGGATTGGGAGGAGACTTGGATGCTACGAATATCGTTACAACTACAATCTGTTCAGTCATTACTTCCATTAGTTTCGACCATAAAAATATACTTGGCAATACATTAAAGGAAATTGCATCACATAAAGCAGGAATTATAAAAGAAAATATACCTGTAGTTATGCTGAAGCAGTCAGAAGAAGCAGAAGCAGTGATTCAAGAGAAATGTAATCAAATGCATAGTAAGTTAGTGAAAGCGGATGGAAACGATGCCAGAATTATATTGGCAACCGTACGCAGTCAAGTTATCTTTTATAAGAAATATGAAAAATTGTTGACACATTTGCTCGGTGTATTTCAGGCAGACAATATTGCAGTTGTAATTGAAACAATTGAAGTACTGCGAGAGTTAGGATATTTTATTAGTGATGAACAGCTTAGAAGTGGAATTACTAACACAAGATGGAGAGGACGAATGGAACGGGTGAGCAGTTGTCCACTTGTTTTTGTAGATGGAGCTCATAATCCAGATGGGGCTTATAAATTAAAAAAATCGCTGGAACAATATTTTGCAGGAGATAAGTATCATTTAGTTATAGGAGTACTTGCAGATAAAGATTATCCAGCGATGTTGGAAATTCTTTTGCCGAAAGCAAAGGATGTAATTACCATTACTCCGCAGGGGAAGCGAGCACTTCCAGCCCAAACATTAAAGGAAACCGTTAAGCGTATGATGCCATTTATGAATGTAAAAGCGGCATCTGATTTAAAAGAAGCCTGGAATATGGCAGTGAAAAAAGAGGGAGAGATTACCGTAATTTGTGGTTCATTATCCTTTCTGGGAGAATTAGATTGTTGTATAAAAGAGTGGAAATTAGAA
>OEQY01000084.1_pt1 | contig 28485 bp, 42 predicted proteins | sample 1539871 | NCBI WGS metagenome assembly OEQY01 (sample SAMEA3891877, study PRJEB23780) | metagenome | biome: terrestrial biome; feature: animal house; material: Caecal content | place: Italy | collected 2015-05-05 | reverse complement strand
CAATGCCTGTATATGTGTGTATTTCCTTCGTGACATACGAACACCCCCTGTATAGGTTTATTGTCCTACACAGGGGGCGTTTTGTCTATTGTCCGTTTTTACTGGTTCGGTTCATTTTTTTTTACCCCCTCCCCCATGCCTTGGTATCGTCATTGATGGATATTATATGGAAATATCGTATATTTTCTTGCGCATATTCGTGAAATCATATTTGAGAATCTCATCAATCGCTCTTTCAGTCTCGTCGATATTCTCTTCGTCGCTGAATTCATCTGAAGTGTGCGCAATGCGGTCAAGATAGCCGCATGAATCATATCCCTTTTCGACGTCAAACAGGAACCACTGATTGAATTGAGTAAAAGGATTGTACGGATTGTCAATTGTAGTAAGCATACACTGTGTTTTTGCCATCTCTTTTACTCCTTTCCATTCAGATAGTTTGACACAGTTGTCGTTGAAACACCAAGTGCGCTTGCAATCTGCGAAACCGTATATCCAGAAGCTTTGAGCGCATTGATTCTCGCTTGCTTGCCGGGGGTTAATTGTTTGATGGACCGGGGCGTGGCATATGATCTGACCTGATCGATGTCAGCAAATCTAAGAATACTTTTGAGTACAGTTTCGCTGATGGCGCCCGCCTGAATAGCCTCCCATCCTCGGGGCGTGATATCAATTTTAACGCGATGAGCTCCAAATTTAGCTCTCGCTCGACTGAGAGCCTGCTGGCCTGCCTTCTTTCTTTCCTCACTGGTCATGTGAGGATTAGATTTGAACATGGCCTTAACTTCACTGTTAGCGGCAAGTTGAGCCTGACGCTCACGAGGCGCATTAGAGAGTGCAACATTGAGCTGAGCGTTCAAATGATTCACTTCATCGCGGTATACAGAAGTGGCGGAGGCCTTATGCTCTATCCTTCCGGTATGGGCGTACTCAAGACGAGCTCGGTTGGCGAGATCTTTCATGAAGTTTGCATAGTCGGCATAGGCGTCTTCTTGAATCGTACCTGAAGACAGGAGGCGGGCGTCATCCACCTCGGCCATACGGGTAGAACCCTGGGTTCTCTCCCGCTTCTTACCCTTTTTGTCAATGTATTCTTCATGAACTTCCTTATAAATCAGCGCTCCTTCGGGTTTGTCAGGATCATACCATTCCTTTCCTTTCTCATTGATCTTTGGTTGACCCTTGCGTTTTGTTACCTCTACTGGGGATTTCGCACGAGAGATGAGGGTAGAAGCTCCGCCTTCGTGACTATCGCCGTCTTCATCAACGTATTTCTGATACTTCCGCTTAAGAGCAGCAATTCCATTTTCTTCTTCACTGCGCTTATAATCCAATTTGTGCTTTCCAGCATCAATAACAACCATCGAATGTCGAACCGCGCGTGCTAGTTCATCGGGGGTAGCTCCTTTAAGCGTCATATCAGTGATGAGGTTTGATATCATACCCATCTGTTTTTGGGTGTAATCAACGGTCTTGATGGTCTTCCCGTTTTCATCCTTGATGTCGTACTTCATATACTTCATGCCAGGACGTTCAGGATACTCCATCTTGGGGTCAAAACCTTCCAATTTTTCCAAAGGACGAGTGGAAGTGATCTTTATCTTGCTGTTGCCCGAGTTACAGGGAATGACCATAACTGTGTCGCCATCAAAATCAGCGCCTGACAGTCGTTCAGCAATCTTTGAATTGATACCAACTGCGTCAGCAGCTGTATTGCCGATGATCGCTCGACCATCAGGGTGTTTATTGTTCACCTTCAGGATTGGTATTTCAAAGGTTCCTCCGTGAGGATAACGAACCAATGCCACCGTTTCACCATCTTCGTATCGCGGCGCATAGATCTCATTATCTTTGAGTGTGGAGACGGGCAAGATGACCTGATACTTTTGCCTAGGTAGTGCTGCAGCCTTCAGATGAACAGCCGCGGAATCGCAGTCATTAGCAAAACTCTCCAAAAGCTCCTTCTTTACAGTTGGATTAGTGAGTTCGCGAATATCATTGAATTCCAAGAGCTTGTCCTGCTTAGCCAGATCGAGCTGACGGTTGATAAGTGTCATGCTCTGTTTGCTTAGAAACTGAGAAGGTAGCGCATCCGCCCAATCACCCCAGTCACCTTCCTGACGAGTTTTGTTGATGAGGCCTAGCTTTCTCTCTCCATTCTCGTCGGTATACTTGTATTGGCCGCCTTCTTCACGCAGCAAAGAACCGAAGGGATTATTGGGATCATCTCTTTTGATATCTTTGAGGACCTTGGACGCCTGATCGGGTGTCTTATTTGTATTAAACACAACATCAACACCGTCGGGCATGTTATCGGAATAAAAAGCCATCCCCTTAAGGTACTTATCATTGTCCACGAGAATTCGAACCTGAGCATATCTGCTCTCTCCAAGGCTCAAATCCTTCAAACCACGGCGAATTTCAATGGTTCCATCCTTCTCAACGCCGGTATGGCCATCAGGAGCCACATCATCGCGATAGCGAATCATCAACCGGGATGAATCCATCGAAGCAGGGTACTCGAATTTGCGCTCTATTACTTCTTGGCCATTTTCATCATATCGTTGCACATAATCACGGATGGTGTGAACGTTCTCAAAGTTATAGATTTCCTTGTGCTCAGTACCAGGAGGACAAAGAACTTTAATATTCGTCTGTTTGCCAGGATTGGTTACTTGAGGAACTCCTCCGCCGTACCATACATAGCCTTCATCTTCGAGAATCTTCAGTGCCTGGTTCAACTTTTCCCGAGAAATGTTCAGTTCACGCTCAACGCCAATACCGACGTCAATCATACCCTTTTCATCTACCAGCTTCTTAAGCTGTTCGGCGGTATTTCGAGCCGCGTTCATTCTGTCACGGGACCGTTCATTAAGCAAAGAGCGATAGGTGGACTCGTTGATACCCATTCGGCGAGCAGCTTCTGCATTACTCAGTCCATCAGAGCGAAGAGACATAGCAGTCGCGACACGATCGGCACGCTGTTGTGTGATAGCGCGAGAATATTGTACGCGAAGATCGCTGGTATTCTTGCACCCGACGGCTATGGCGATGTCCTTTTCTCGCATACCACTCTTCTTGAGTTCTTGTACACGGCTAGCAAAATCGCCGGAATGCTGATAAGGATCATCTCCAGACCCCCAGGGATAACGCCCAGAATGACGGGGTGTACCATAATGCATCAAAATATCAATGCTGTCTGTGCCATCATAAGACAGAGGCTCATTTGTATAGATGCGATCGTCATTCATGGTTTATTCCTCCTGCTCTCTGATTCTGTTAATGATCTTATCGGACCGAACGATCTTATCCATAAGCGGGAGCAGTTCGTCGGCTTCGGGTTTGTGATAAAGCACTTCATCGGATTGATAGATGCGAAGTTCGATCTCAATAATTTCCGGTTTCACCTTGTATTCCAAACAAAAAAGAGCAGCGTAGATCATCAGCTGCTCCATATGAGCCGGGATTGTTCCGGTCTTAAGATCATGAATCCTAAGTTTGTTGTTTCGAAAACAGATCGCATCCGCTGTACCGAAACAATTTTGAGAATAATAGAGCGTTTGCTCAGGCACCATCTTAAACCCGATGGCGTCGTTCACATACATATTCAGCGTGGTTTTCTTGTTGGGAAGTTTCTGGCCAAGCCGAATACAATGCGCAGCGAATTCATGAAGCTCCGTACCCTTTTGAGAAGCAATAAAGCTGTTGTAGCTATCAGCCAATTTTTCATCTGAATAGTTAATCCAATGATATCTGCTCGCACCTAGAAAAGCATGACTACCGCTTAAGTCCAAATGCTTGTTCCAGTTCACGAAGAACAACCTCCTTGTTTTCCGGAAAGATAAACCGCGAGAAAGACATGCTATTCATTATCCTCACATAATGTTCCTGATTGGGTTGTTTCGATGTTTTCGAGCTCTTTTTACATTCCAGGGTCGCCCATCTCTTTCCAAACAGGACAATCAGATCAGGAATACCCTGAATATAACTTGAGTCCAGCTTCATGATGATGCAGCCGGGAAACAACTTTTTCAGTTCTTTGATGAGGTCGCTTTGGAATTTTCTTTCCGGCTTTTCCTTTCTCAACACAAAGCATAGACTCCTTTCTAAAAAAGTAAGAGAAGATGCACGTACCGTCTTCTCTCTTCATAAAAGGGCGTGTATGCTTCGCGGACAAAAAGAAAGCCCATGCATATAGCACGGGCCATCTAAGAATATAGAATAGTCAGTCCAACATCGGATCATTTGGAGCAATGTCGAAGTGTTCACAGTGTTTCTTGCAAAATGGGTAATTCTCTTCACATTGATTCAGACAGAAGAGATCCGGAGGAATTGCACCGATATGATTAAAATATACTTTTCGATCCATAGTCTGTTCGCACTCGGTACAATACCAGTGACACATTACAGGATTCCATTTCATTTCTCCACCACACCGATCGCAAATCGCAATCTCACCCGTCTCATCATATGCGCCATTTACCCATTCATCGAAGGCGTTTAATTGATGTATGTCATATGGATCCATCCTCGTAAACCTCCCAAATTGTTACAACCATTATATCAGATTGATTTGCAAATAGCAAGTCTTGTCAGGGAAAGCAGTCCGAGTGATAAGGATCGCTATACGTTAGAATGGCAGTCCTCCTTTGCAGATATTTCTGATGAAAACCCGTATTTGCCCACTTACCCAGTTTTTTCTCTTACTATATTAAATACTGTTGTTTTTCTTTTTGCATTTAATAGCAAAAAAAAGTGGGCATCCGGGCAGAAACCTTAAAAAGAACCTCAAAATCCCAAGAAATAGCCAATTTTACCACTAAAATAGGCGTTTTTCCCCATTTTCGAACGGTTTTGAGCTCATTTTCCTGCCCACTTTTTTTTGAAAATCTGGGCAGATGCCCACTTTTTCTGGTCAACTCCTCTCTCTTTTTCTGAAATTTTTCACGATTTTCCAAACAAAACTGGGCAACGGCCAGATTTTCCAAACAAAACCGGGCAACATTTTCATCTCGTTTTTTTTTTTACTTAGCTGCGAACGTTTCGATTCTCTGCAAACCGTCCGAATGCTGTGCTTGCAGCTTTGCCATATTCATCACGATTCATATTACATGTCATATTGCATCACGCGCCCTTTCTTCAAACTTTGCTGAACATCGACGATGCGCTGGTTCCAACTTCCTCGAAATGGAAGTTGCAATGTCCGCTTATCCAGTTCAAACTTCCCGTCAATTAGTACGTCCAGATGATTGATAAGAGATATGCAGTTATCCTTTTCAATCAGCTCTTCATACAAATAACCCGTATAGCACCAGACGCTCAAGCCAGATATATGCGCCACATGTGCCAATCGTCCGCAGGCGTCCACCTGCTCAAACGGTTCTCCACCGGAAAGCGTGATTCCGTCGATCTCGTGTTTTTTTGCACGCTCAGATATCCTTTTCTCCAGCGATCGTATTGGTTCGACCCTTCCGCCATCAAATGCATGCGTACTGGGATTATGGCATCCTTTGCAATGATGTGGACAGCCCTGAACAAAGAAGGTCATTCTAAGTCCAGGACCATCCACAATGGAGTCCATTTCAATACCGGCAAGCCGAATCTCGTCAGAATTCAACATCATGCTTCACGCGATCATGCTCTTCCGCACGCTTAGCATCGTTCCACTTGTTCATATTGCCCACCAAATATCCGGTGATGCGGCGGATGCGCTCGAAAGGAGCCTTCGTGAAAATATGATAGACGATCTTCACTTCTTCTTCGCTGATCACCTCGATATCAATGGCTTTCAGATTCCCGCCATATAGATCATTGCCGCGCTTGATGTAGGCCTCAATTTCCTTGCCGCTGATGGCATGTGAACCGGTTACGTTTACAATCATGCTCTCTCTCCCCCTATAGTCTTTCCTTTGTCATCCGCACGATAATAGTAGACGCGATTGTCCTGACGGTTATCAATCTTTCGCATATCTCCAAGGACACGCGTCAGACCATTGATTGTTCTACGGTTATCCTCGATCCAGTTTGTAAAAGGAGTTATTCTCTCAATGGTATCCTTGAAGATTCTTCGCTTCTGACGAATCTCCCTCAAACTCTTTGCCATCCGAGCCTGTTCATGATAGCTGTGATCGGTCAGCTCCAGCTCATGTAAAATATCCTGCTGTTTGTCGTCAAGATATTTTACTTCTTCGGTTGCGGCAGCGAGTTCGCGAGGAGCCTCTCGAATGATCGTCAGAATATCTTCAATATCTTTCGTGGATATGGAATGTTTTTCATTTTCCATCATTCATCACGTCCCATTCTATTTTCCGATCTTTTGATAGTCTCCGTAATAAGCCGCTCATGCTCATGCCGTCCGCATCCTGGGCATTCGTCGTAAATGATGCCGTTGTAACCGCATTCAGGATCCCTATCCACAGGATGGTTGATACTGCCATAACCGATACCGCTTTCCTTCATATACCGAACTATTTTTTCAAATGCTGAAAGGTTCGCCGTCGGATCACCGTTCAGCTCCACATAGGAAATATGACCGGCATTCGTCAGAGCATGATAGGGCGCCTCCAGCTCGATTTTCTTGAATGCCGAGATCGGATAGTAGACCGGAATATGAAAGCTGTTGGTGTAATAGTCCCGATCCGTGATACCTTCAATCACCCCATACTTCTCCCGGTCAAGACGCAGCAAGCGGCCGGCAAGGCTTTCAGCAGGCGTTGCCAGACAGGTTATATTAAGCTTCAGACTTCGGCTGCATTCGTCGCAAAAATTTCGAATCGCGCGTACAATAGTAATCCCAGCTGCTTGAGCAGCCTCCGTCTCTCCATGATGCTGACCCATCAACGCTTTCAGGCATTCCGCCAAACCCACAAATCCAATCGACATCGTGCCGTGTCTGAGCACCTCGCCAACCTCATCATCCGGCCCAAGATTATCTGAATCAATCCAGACACCTTCGCCCATTAGAAACGGAGCATTTCTCACGAGCCGTTTGCTCTGAATGCTGAACCGGTGGAGTAGTTGATGCATTGACGCATTCAACATCTCATCCAGCATTTCGAAAAAATAGACATGCTTCATCGAAGGGTCGCCTACTTCTTCAACCTTTCGATTCGCTTCAATGGCTAATCTTGGAAGATTGATGGAAGTGAAACTCAGATTACCACGACCAGGAGCAATTTCTCTGGAAGGATCATATACATTCCCCATCACTCTGGTTCGACAACCCATGTAGGCAATCTCCGTTTCCGGATGACCAGGTTTGTAGTATTGCAGGTTAAATGGCGCGTCCAGAAATGAGAAATTTGGAAAAAGACGTTTTGCGCTCACTCGCATAGCCAGTTTGAACAGATCATAGTTCGGATCCATCTCGTTATAATTTACGCCTTCCTTTACACGGAAGATCTGAATAGGAAAGATGGGTGTTTCTCCATTGCCCAAACCCGCCTCTGTTGCAAGGAGTAGTTGTTCGATCGCCATACGGCCTTCCCATGTAGTGCACATGCCATAATTGATCGAAGAAAAGGGTACCTGTGCACCGGCTCTGGAGTGCATCGTGTTTAGATTATGAATCAATCCCTCCATTGCCTGATAAGTATCCCGCTTCGTTTTTCGCATGGCATAATCTTCTCGCCAAGCCGGATCCGTTCGTCCTCTAAGCTCTTCCTGGATTTCAAAGGCTTCCTTCAAATAGCGCTGATAGGTGATTTTCACGCCGTCAGCCATCGCGTAATCGAAGTCCACTATGCTTTGCCCGCCGTGCTGATCGTTTTGATTGCTCTGAATCGCAATCGCAGCCAATGCAGCATAGGAGGCAATTCCTTTCGGCTCACGCAGATGGCCATGTCCTGTATCGAATCCGTCTTTGAACAACTTGCGAAGTTCAATCTGCGTACAGGTGGTCGTCCATGCGTAGAAGTCCAGATCATGAATATGAATCCAGCCTTCTCGGTGGAGCTTCGTTGTTCGTTCGTCGAGCAAATATTCCTGGTAATATTCCTTGGATGCATTTGCGCCGTATTGCAACATAGACCCCATGGCAGTATCACCATTGATGTTGGCATTATCTCGCTTGAGATTGCTGTCCTTTGCCGTCATCATAGTAATATTGTCAAATATTCTTTTGATTTTCTGCCCAAATTCAAGTTCACTCATTCTTTGCTACCGTTCTGATGCCTTTCTTAAAAATGTTTCTCCTTCCAAATTTAGTAGCCTATGGATGGAAGATTTGAGAAAGCTTTGGCGATGATAAGATCCAGAGAATCCATATTCACCTTTTTCGGTTCTTTCTCCTCAATCTTATAGTTCTTGCACCACTTAGCAAAGTCATTGTAGTAGTTACCCTTATTGCCCTTGATTCGCTTGATAATTGCCATGGCTAACCCCTTCTCAGGGTCAAACTTCTCGCCGTTCTGCGCCTTCACAACGCTCTTAGTGCCATCGCTCCAAAATACGATGGTGGCAGGCGGATTGAAGATCACATTCTTTATGGCAATGTGCCCATAGCTATGCTTGTGGTCCTGTACAGTTTTATTGAGCATCCTAAGTTCATAGGCTTCCAACGGATTTGGAATCTCACCAATTCCCTCGATTGATGGAATACCATCAGAATCCATATAAATATTCATCGGAAGATACTTTCGGCCATCGATCGCAACATGAACATCTTTCATCTTTTTTCTCCTTCCATCATTCAAAACTGCTGTAAAGATCTTCGTACTCCTGCGCAGCTTCAGAAATACTATCAAAATTCCCGGCAAACACACCGTTCACAAGCAGTGTGTAATATCCTCTCGGGTCACGCTTAATCTCCATTGTCGCTGCCATTACTCTTGTTTTCCCTCCTCGTCGGGACTCGCCATGACGATGTCTGCAATACCCGCGTTCGTAATCATCCTTCGACAAATCTTACAGGGTTCTGCCTGAATCAGCTTGCCGTCTTCGAACCCGACCAAATATAAAGTTGCTCCCAGCATATCCTTTCGACTTGCGGAGATAATCGCATTCTGCTCGGCATGAACGGCCATACACTTCTCATATTGCTCGCCATGAGGAATGTTATTCTCGAACCGCCAGCACTTGCCTTCATCGCAGCAGTTCTTCTCGCCTCGTGCCGAGCCATTGTAACCGGTGGAAATAATTTCGTCATTCTGCACAATCACTGCGCCGTATTGCCTGCGAATGCAGGTGCTTCTCAAAGCCACTGCGGCAGCAATATTCAAATAATAATCCGTCTTGCTGATCCGTTTCATTTTTACCTCCATCAGCAATATTCGACCTGTTCCACATCTCCGCCGGCAATGGTTACAGATTGCATGATCTTTCCGTTTTTTTCGTCCCAATATAGCGTATCAAGAATCCGATCAATCTCGTCCTGGACCTTCGGCTCCATCATCTTGAGCACTTCGTATCCATCAAGACCAACGCTTCTTCGAAGTTTCTGCATCACAGTACCAGTCCAAAGGCGGAACTTGCGAGCGTCTACCTTGCTGCTCTCAAATAGCAGATCATAGATACCAAGTTCATTGACCCAAGGATAGGAGATGGCTAGCGGATCCGTTCCGGTCTTTTCCATTCGGACGAAATCCTTTCGAAGATGCTGAATCATCACATCTGCGTTCAGGTCCAGCGCATTGCAAATATCCTGAAGACTTGCCCACCAGCTGCCATCGATCTCATAGAAATGAATCTCATGACCACACCAGATTTCAATCTTCATTTTTTCTCCTTTCAATGTCGCTAAGTATTCGCTCGGGAACAGAATCGTTGTTGAACTGCGATCCCATTCCGTGATAATCCAGATATTCCAAGCAGAATACTGCGAATGGGTATAGGAGGCCAGAATTCGAGATCCACCCGTTTCGATAGCTTTGTCGTTCAAAGCCTTATCCTCGGGATCGAGATCACCCCAATCACACTTCTTATAGCGTTCAAGACAAGAAAAAACGAAGACCTTAAAGTCTTTTTCGGCCTTCATCAGGTGATCGACATTCCACGTTGCAACCATCTGTCCTAGCTTGAATTTTTCCATAAGAGAACCTCCCTACTTTTTCTTCTCCTTGGTCACAAGGAGGTCGTACAGAATGCGGGCATCTTCTCCCTGGAAGGAGTTAATGATATCGATGGTCTTCCCGTTCTTCTTACCCACGATCAGAATGTTCTGATTATTACCGTGGGTGAAATCAAATCCGACCAGAAGCGTATCATTTAGTGGCGCCTCAAGTTTATTTTGCATAGTAATCCCTCCTTAGACGATCTTAAGCACGCAGTGCGTCTTGGATTTGTTCATGGCAGCCGATATAATATCGTCCACATCAGCGCTTTCAATTTTATCCTTGACTTCCGTGATAATATCGTCCAGACAGTCATCCAGTTTTTCCATGATCGCGTCTTTGGCCTTTTCTACCGCATTCTTACGAATCATATCGGTATCGACCATGGCCGCAGCAATTGCAATTTGCTGGGTAATCGGTTCTGCCATGTCGCCATACCTCTGAACAACAGCAGCTTGAACTAGATTGCGCAGGTTGACTTCCACTCGTTCCATGGCATGATACATTGCCTTATCGATGCGACAATCAACGCTTCGGGAAACGGCCTTTTCAATGGCCTTATGAACGGCGTCTTCAGGAACCTGCACTCTCTTGGCGATTTCGCCTTTCATTTGATCTGTCATCAGACCCTCGTGAACAAGATAGCCAAGACCAATTAAACCGACGCCTACCAAAGCATGCTTCCACGTAATCACCATTTTACAAATCTCCCTTCGTTGAAAGTTTTCTTCTCCTTCAATGCTTTCGAAATTGCAATGTCAATGCTGCTGCGTGTCTTTAGATGATAATAGTACAAATCCCGAAAAGGAGTATTCAAACGATCAATACGTCCGCTGGATTGTACCATCACTTTGTAAGAATAGTTCTGTGAATAGAATAGAATTGTATCCGTCTTTACGCAGTTCCAGCCCTCAGCGCCGGCATTGTACTGCACCAAATACACCCATTTATTTCCTTCTGGGATTGGTTGATGCTTATGCCCGTTCCATTCAGCTATCTCCGTTCCCTCAGAATACCCAAGTTGTTTCAGCAGCTCCAGTTCATAGTCGAAATTGTAGAAAATAATCATCTTCGGATGCTTCTCATGAATTTCAAGCACCTTGCACTGTCTGCATTCATCGCTATTCACAATCTTTCTGAGCGCATAGCATAGTTCTCCGGCGTTTTCAATTGGCTTGTTTTCCCAAATATCCCAGCGATACCTCATAACCTCCTTATAGAGCTGTGTGTCATAATCCACATAGACATCTTCATGATGCGCAATCGTCTCGCGCCGAAAGTCCATATTGACCAGAATATTGTTTCGAAGTCGTATCAACCTTCCGGTATTCAAATATCGGTCCACCTTAGGAAACTTGGATGCCCTTGACCAGACTACATGCTCGTCCAAAAACTGCGTACGGTTCCGATAGAATCCGTTGGCGATAAATACGGGAATATAGTCCTGCCATGTATCGCCGGGTGTAGCAGACAGAAGAATCCACTGATTATTTTTTGAAATCTTAAGGAAATTTTTCACCCAAACACCGCTGCCCACCACACGCTGTTCGTCAAAGATAAAGAAGGCATTCTTCACATCGGCGTATTTATGTATGTTGTTCCAACTGTCCACAATCGCCTTGTTTCGATAAAGGTTGTACTTGGAATCAACTGAAAGCAGAAAAGGCGCCATTTCTTTTTCCCATTCGAAGGTATCGCGTTTTCGGGCAGTGGTGATAATATAAAGATCGGGAGGCGGGTCGTCCATCGGAACATACTCGCCTCCCTGTACAGATGCCAGCTCCCCACCGTTTTTCAGGTAGTAGTAGCTGATGGCGGTCAGGCTTTTGCCGCTGCCCACGCCTCCGCAGAGAATGCAGCCGTTTTTCATCCGGCCGATTGCGTCCAGCTGATAGTCAAAAAGCTTGATTCCCGCCATATCTTCACTCCCTACATTGCAGCAATCAGATTCATCATGTTTTTCGTAAACAGGATGATCCAGTACGCCACGATGAACGGCCACATATTTCTTTTCTTTGCCAGCCCGACCGCCACGATCAGGGAAACCAGCATCAGCATTTCCGTCAGAATCAGGTCGTTCATCAAAACGGTTCCTCGTCTCGCCGACTATAACGCGCCGCATAGGGGTCGTCATCCATATCCTGTTCCACATACATCGTGCGGATGTAGAGGCTCTTAGAATGGTTGACGGGATCATACTCGTATGCGTTCAAAATCACATTTACATTCTTAACGCGGATCTGGTCCAGCCTGTCGATGGTGTCCTCATTCAGCAGTACAGGCGGGTTATCATCCACCACCAGATAGACCTTGGGTGGATACTTCACCGGATTACCCATGCGATCCTCAAATTTGAGGACAGCCGTAACAAAATATTCCGGGATGAAATCACGAGGATCTTCATCCCCTCGCGGGGTGGTTTCGCGAACTTTAATACCCTGCTTGATGAGGTCTCTGACCTGTTCCGGATCGGGAATGATAATATTACACTTGCGTCTGGTATCCGCAAAGCGGTCGTTGGCCGGGTTACCAGAAAAGTTCGTGGTAAAAATGAAACGAGTGTTATCAATAGTGATCCTCTTATCCATAAAAGTTTCCTCTCTTCTTAAAAATCCATATATTAGTTATCGAATTTCAGACATAATCTTCTTCAATTCATCAACAGACAAGTTATTAAGAGCCTCGTATTCCTTCTGAGCCACGATCTCAGCGATGCGCTCACGCTTCTTCTTGTTCTCAGCGGCGGCCTTGCGAGCCTCCGCTTCCTCCTGTTTTACGGAGAAGACGTGCTTCACAATCTCAATCATGTTGGTCAGCCTCTTGTCAATTGTAACCTCATCCATCAGGCTGTCTTCGCCCTGCGTTTTGGACTCCTTGGAAAGAGTCTTATATACGCGGTCCAGCTGAGGCATAGTCAAATCCCACAGGTCTTCTACGGAAATAAGACCGTTGTAAGGGAAACGGTACTTCTCTCTAGATGCGATTTCGAACAGATTCATTTTCATATCCTCCTTTAGAATTTGATTCTCATGACACGTTCGGTTGCGCCCTTGACCTTCACGATCAGATCATTGCGTTTCGTGGAACTGAAACCGAGGCCAGAAAGCTGATCTTCTGTATTAGCCACCGCCATCTTACCGCCAAGCGCTTCGAACACGCGCTTATGCTCCACAAGCTCCTGCTTCAAGAACTCGTTATAGAAGCCGTTCGGAGCTTCTGGATTCACACAACCGTTGAGCATGAAGAAGTAGTGGCGATGACCAATTCCCTGCTGCTCATCCCAATAGTTTGGACTGAACATGACTACACTGACGGGCACGAAGGTGTTGGTCTTCACGTTCCACACGTCGCGGGAAGAGAACTGAGAGAGCAGCTTTTCTTCGATGGAGAAATTGCCCTTTTCGTCGAGAGTTACAATGGCAACTTCCACGTTTTCGCCCTGACGAAGCGGTTTGCGATAATCATAGCGATATACCTTTCCGTCGAACTCGATCTCGGCGCGGAAACCGCTTTTTCCTCCACGATTAGAGTAGCAATGAACGAAGAAATGATACTTACCGCTATGCATATAAGATTTCCTAGGAAAAGTGATGTTTTCGACCCCAGGGCGACCTGGAGTGGGATGGAGGATGTCAACATCAAGATTCCCATGAGTATAGAAAGAGGTCTTATGCGCATAGTAGATTTCCTCGTTATGGAAACTATCGAGACAATGCGCGTCCAGATCATTCGCGTCATTGTCCACATCATTCCACTGGATGCTGAACCGCAGTACTCCGTCCACCTTGCCGCCAGCGTTCTTTACGTTCTCACGGATGTCGCTGTCGGTCATATTGCCCGCATATGCCCATGAGAAGCCGTTTGCCCACTTGAACATCGTCTTCGCGTCGGGGTTTTGCGGCGCAATCAGGGAGACCATGTTGGGCTCGTGGCGGTTTTCCACATAGGCTTCGATTTCAGCAGCGCCCGGCAGAACGTCGCTTAGGAATTTCTCAATGGAGATTTCCTCCGTGCGAGAGAACTGCTTGGGGTTGGTCTTGACCTCAGCCATCATTTGATCGAACAAAGAGCCTTCGATACGCTTGGCAGAATCACGATTGGAAAACAGGACGTTGTTCACGGTAATGTCATCGAGCGTAGCGAAGCGTCGGGGCAATGCGTCCAGATACCCCAGTTCAGTGATGGTCTTCTGTGCCTCCTCCAGCATCTTCTTGGTGAAGATGGCCTTTGGGCGCTTGTAGTTGGTGGGAGCGACAATCTTCTCATATCGCCTCACAGCATCATCCAGCCCCATGCCTCCGGAGATATCCGTCAGCAGAACGCCAATGGAGTGGTTTCGGATGCGTCCGAGGACATGACCAACGGAGGATGCCATGAGCCAGCAGTATACTTCCTGCTTGTCCGCAGTCAGCTGGTCATACGCCTGCTTATGATAGCGCAGTTCATCAATGGGCTTCGTCCACTCCACGCCCTTGTAGAGCGTATTGGAGCGAATCAGTTCCAGTACGGTGTCAATAGACTCCATGCTGATCTCGTCAAGAGACCGCTTGAAGACGTTACGAGTATCACGGAACTGACCCTTCACAGTGTCAATCGTGCCGCGCCCATTGAAGACGAGATGATTGGGCAGAGTCAGGAAGAAATGCTCCCACACGCAATGCACGTCGTTCCCGTCCATCTCGACGGAATGGTCAGTACCCACGGAGCGGAATTTGCTCAGGTACATGCCCGTGATCGCGTGGCGCTTGACGAACGAATCCAGCGCGTCCATCACAGGCTGGAATACCTCGCTGCCCGTGTCGAACTCGAAGATGGAATGCAGGTTCAGATGACTGTCAATGTAGACCGTTCCACCGATTTCCTTGATGAAGTGACGGCAGCAGGAGCAGTCATACTCGCGGCGCTTGCGGTACATGGAATTCGTACCCTCCGGGAAACTGTCGAGGTAGAGATTCCACAAAGCGTCCTTGTCGATGGCGACTTCAAACAGGGTGCTGGTTTCGAGCGCAGTCTTGAAGTTCTCGGCCAATCTGGTCTTCAGATTTCCAAAAATCATATTTTTTCTCCTTCACATATGACCCGATCTTATTTAGTATAAGAGTGAAAATATCGGTAACTGCGTCTGATTTTTCTTTCTTTCAATCGATTCTTGCGGATACTTTTCTTTACTAATCGATTGATGTTTCGGCTTTTCTCGGTTTTCGGATTCTCAAGATGGATTAAAATGAGAAGGCAAGTGAACATACTCACAATCAAAAATATAAAACCTATACGATCGCCTCCTAAATACAAATAAAAAGCGAAAGCAATCTGTATAAGACTGCCTTCGCTATTTGCTAGAACTATTCCATCTCTACTACGTCTTCAACCTCCATAAAATATTACACTTATCTTGTGTTTAGCCGTCTGCAGGGACATCATATCGATCTTCCGACACAAACCATTCAAAGTCACCATACTGTGCGATATTATCCCGGGCTTTATTCACCAGATTGTCATAGTAACTCCGGTCAATGTAAGCTTCTTTGCCAAGCGCGCTTACCATCTCGCTCTCCATCCAGCGATAATCCTTGCTTCCGGTCGCCGCAGCGTACTTTCCATCGGAGGAAGAACGCATTAACAATCCCCCACCCGCTCCCGGCTTCATGGGGCAGAAAGAACCGACCTTTCCGATGAACACAAACTGATGTCCCTTTTCGATTCTTCTGGAAAGCTCCTCGATTGCCGCAGCATTGCCGTTCGGATCCGCCTTTCGCAGCTTCTCCTGCTCTTTTTCCAGCATCGTCACATCAGGCAGCGTTTCGTTCATGTCCAGATATAGCGCGCTCTTGACCTCCTTGGTCTCGCACAGGTCCCTGAACTCAATTGCCTCATGAGTGAACAATGTTTTGAAGACGTATGGGACTGCAAACTGAGCACCAGTGGCCGTCCACTGCTCGGAACACTCTCCATTCTTCTCCGGGACATAACCGTAAAGGGCCATGCAATCGTCCGCACTTTTGTATTTGGCGATATAGTCTGCATCATTGATCTGGCACATCTTCTCATAGGTCGCTTCATGCTCAAACGTATAGCCGTACTTCTCCGCAAACTCGAAGCAGAATTTAATGATCTCTGGAGTTGCGTCGGCGATCTTGATAGAGTCCGTTTTGATGGCAACGATTTGGAACCCTCGCGACATTACTTCGTCCTGAAGCGTGCGCATAAAAAGAGCGCCTCTCAGCGCCACAATGTTATTTACATTTCTCGGATCGCGGAATGGATTTTCAAAGCTGGCAGCCGTTAATCCATATACGCTGTTGATTGGGATCTTCAGCGCATTTGACACGTTCTTCGCCTGCTTCGGATCGTTCAAATATGGCGCGAGCTTACCACCCATCATCTGCCTCGCGGAATCATAATCCTTATGCTTGATCGCAATGCGAGCATCGAGAATATCCATATAATTCTTTGTATACTCGCCGAAGCAATTCATCGCGCGAATGGAGTTTGGGTGCATGGACGCCACGTCAAGCAGCGCCACGTTGCCGTACATGCCCGGCCAAGAACGAATATAACCTCCTTTTCCGATATCCGTTCCTCGATATATATTATGCTTCTTTTTGTCGTCCATAAACGGATCGCCCTCCTGCCAGTATCGAAATTCATATCCAGGAAACGAATTGATAATTGGAGATTTCATATATCAATCGCCTCCTTAATACTGTTGCCCAGTTGCCAGATCAGTATAGATCAGCTTCGGGTTCCGTTCCTTACCGAAAATGATACGTGTGGTCAAGCTGTTGCTCGTGTCATTCACGGTCATTCCAGCGATGTCGGCCAGAATCTGCCGGGCGGTAAAGTCGCCGGAAAGTTTGTTGAACACCGCTTCCGTCGCAATCACGTCATTATCGCAGTATTCGGAAACCTTTTCCCACTGATCTTCCGGCACCGGCTGGTCCCAGGGAAGCCCAAGCTCTTGATGGTGAATTCCCAGTTCGATTTCCCATTTTTTCAGAGATTGCTTCTTCGCCGCAAAATCGTACACATCCGTGTAGCTGAGGTTGTATGCTTCGCCGAAGAATGCGTTGCGATCGCCATTGATGATGCGAGTGCTTAGGTTGTAAAGCTGTTTGTTTGTAAACCCCATCAAACATCCATAAAGCATGTGATTATCATACCTTCGGCAGTTAAAACCGATCAATCTAAAGCGTAGCAGTTTTTCGATATCAGCAGGCTTCGGATTCACCATTCGAACAACGGGTTTACCTTCACCAGCAGCCTTCCAATTCACCAGAAACAGATTAGGGAATACTTCAACATCATAAAATACGATCGGCATGTCCTCATAAGAAGCCGCATCATTCACTTGATCTTCCAGCTCGTCCTTCGACTTGAATCGCATCTGTGAAACCAGCTTCAAGCAGTAATCTGATTGATTGTGGCTTCCTGCCGCAAAAGCGATGATGGCAGGACGCATATCGCTCACGTCATAAACCAGATCGCTCGCATAGGCGTCTTCCAGAATCTTGTGAATGAAATCGATACTGGGCTTGGTATAATGGAGAATCTCCTTTCTCAGATTTCGTTCGATTAGCTTTCGCAATCCTTTCTCACTCTGAACCGAATCGAAATTGACCGTCTTTTTCGCCTCCTTCAAGGGGAGCCCATGACTGAGCGTGGCTAATGGAAGATCATTGCAAAGAGATCGCCTGCGTCTAAGACTTCCGTTTCCCGTGAATACCTTCACTTCGATTTTGTCGTCATATACGCAACTAAGCTTGGAAGGATCGCCGGCATAAATATAATGCAGATGAATGCCTTTCCCACTCTTGCTTACTTCCGTATAGGTTGGCGGCCACTTACTGGCTTCTTCAAGGTTCAGCTGAAAATCCTTTTCTCCGTTTGGATTCACCATATCAAAGTCGATTACGATGTGATTATAAGGTACTTTCAGATAATGAACCTTTGTCGTATCCAGATCGCGCAGCGTCGTCCTGACATTTGCCCATTTGGTCATAGGCGTACCGGTTTCATTCGCATATTGCGCCGGACAATCTGCCAACAGCGTATCCAGAATAGATGATTGATCCTTCAAAGAAATAAGCGGCAAATAAAACGCATTCGTCTCTTTGTTGCCTTCTTCGAATTTTTCAGACCGGAAACCCTTATAATAGTTCCTTACCCGGCTCCCATCTGCCATGGTCTCACGCTCAACAAATTCACGGAAGTAATTCTTCAATTCCTCCTTTACCTTACGCTGAGGATACGGATAGGGGACTTTGGTTTCATCGCAGTAGGTTTTATACATTTCCCATGCAGCCTTCAGCGTCGTTTCATCCTCCTTCTTGAAGACCGCCCACGAATCCATCACAAAGTTATAAAAGTCATTGGACGCCCCAAGCATAGCGATCGGAATATAATCGTCGTATGCATTCGGATCCTCCAAATACACTTGCTGACAGTGATGGGCAATCGATCCAAGCTCAAAGTCGATTTGTCTCATCAACTGCATATATTCCTTTCGAGGGATCTTGTTTCCGGTTGGCGTCACGTCGATCAATCTTCGGATCAAACCACTCTTTGCGTCCGTGATGTGAACAGGCTTGTTTGTGCCCATAAATAGAAAACACTTGAAGCTGTTGGTATAGGCCCCTTTGAATTTTTCGTTCACGGTCATCTTTTCATGGGAAACAAGGCTATTGAGTCTCGTGTTGTCTTCGATTTTGCTCAAATCGCCGTCGTGCTCGATCGCCACCAACGGGTTGTCCTTGAATGCTTCCAAAGCGAATTGATTGTTTGCGGTACTCAGAGCCTTCGAATGAAAGACGCCGATATATCCGGCAAACAGTTTCTCAATCACATTGATGATCGTGGATTTACCCGTACCGGCAGCGCCATAGAACACCATGAATTTCTGCAATTCACGGCTGTCGCCTGATACGATCGCTCCGATAGCCCATTCAATTTTCTTTCGCTCCTGTGGGGCATACAGCACACTTATCAACCGGTTCCAGGCTTTAGGTTCTCCCGTCTCCAATGGATACGGGAGCTTCTTTGAGGCGTAATCATTTCGTCCCGTTTCCATATTAGAAAATATCAGTTTCTCGTCCAGCATGTGAAAGGAATCGCGCATCTGCCTTTGACAATATTTGTGCCAGTTATCGATCATGCCGCTCTCAGCATACCGCATATACATGACCTTGTATCCGTTCTCAAACCGATGCGCGTTTTCCTTTGCATATCTGTCCAGCTCCTGATCGACGATTTCGATTACATCCTGCTCACTTACAGACCACAGTCCGCGTTCCTCCACCCAAATCGCATAAAAATCCCTACCGCGAATCATCAGATCCCTGCTAGGATTTTTGATAATGAAATTCGGATAGATTTCAATGAGTCCGTTCTTTCGTGAACGGGTCGAAACCATCATAAAATCGACCATAGCTTACCCTTCGTTCATCATTTTCCTAAGCGATGCCATCTTAGCATGAGAGCCGATCAGCCCGATCACCAGACCCGCAGTAGTGAAAGAGAGTAGAGCGATTGCGCTATTCAGCCATTCAATATGCTGGGCGATGTCTTCAAATAGATCAATGTGACGCTGATTGATCTCTCCTTCATCCCGATGCATTTCCAGGAACTCTTTGTTCATTTCTCGAATCGTGACAACATCTGTCTCCAGAATACCAACTCGTTCTTCAAGCGACTTCATTCGTTTATTATTCATATTCATTTTCCTCCAAATATGCCATCATTTGATACCAGATTTCAGTTTCTCGCATATTCCATTTGGGATCCCGAAGAGTAAATAGTCCGCCCTGTCCGCTCTCATCATAATCTCGATTCATAAATAGACGCAAGATATCAGCAACCGCTTTTTCATCAAATTGCTGATCGTCCATTTCCGTTAACCCGAGACTGGCGAGCATATGACTAAACCATTTACCCGTATTCGGCTTCTCCCAGTTATCCATAATCTGTTCTTCACATCTCTGTGCCAGTGCGACCATCATTTCAAAGATACTGCACGGCCGATCATCCAAGTATTTCCGTACTTCATCGCCGTCGATACGCATCTCATATGCGAAGCGGTAACGAAGATCTATCCCATCGTCTGCCCGATTCGCATCCATGTCCATCGTATAGATGAATTCAGTTTCATGAAGCAAAGAAAATAGCTTTTGATAGGATCGCCTCCGTCCATATCCGTTTTCACACACGAGATGCTTCATCCACTCAAAATAGCGATCATTCATCTCGCGTCTGTTCAAATATAAAGTCCCTCCTTAACTATAACGGTATTCATCCTCATCCATAAGGATCTCGTAATCAATCCGCGTATCGTCATTGCGAACAAACACAGAATCCTGTTCATATTCGCCAAAATGGTTCAGGCTCTCCCGGGTGATGGAGTTTTCGATTTCGTCATTCGTCATTGGCTCTCCGCTATCATCTGTAACTACACCATTGGCATAATATTTCAGACTGATCGTCTCATAGCCCATAGTATCGAATTCATCTGGAGAGATCACATGAATCTTCGATGGATCCTTTTTTGTTGTTTTCTTCTGCTGAGAGGTGCCTGTGTCATAATAGACCCGGTAGTCCTTCTTTTCATTCCGGATGAGCCGCATATTCTGACTATCAGAAGCGTTGTCAGTCTTTTCCGAATTTGTTTCGTTCTTCGCAGGACCGCTTCGGGAATATTTTCGAAATGCCTGCTTTACAGATTCGATTTCCTCCTGAACAACTTGATTATAGTGCTGTTCCAGCATCTTTTTGCCAACAAAGAAACCGGCAATGGTGCCGCAGGAAAAGGCTGCAAAAGCAATAAATCCCTTATTCATCTTCATTTTCTCCTTTGGCTTTAGTTAGTCAGCGCTTTCAACGTTCTCTATGACTTTCTTCGCCGTACATCATCACGGTTGCCTGTTCACCGGCCAAATATTTGTTGAGCATCTTTCGATAAAGCGTATCGGTCTCACGGGCATCATAAAGCCCTTGATTATAAGCCAGGCGCTCCCGACGATCATAATCTTTGCGAATCATCGCAGAAATCTGATTGCTTAAATGCGCGTTGTTCTTTTGAAGACGTTCATTTTCGGTATTCTGCGTCTTCATCGTAGAATAAAGGAACAACACCAACATGAATAGCGAAGTAACGGTAAACGTAATGATTACGGCTCCGAACATGGAAAATTACTCCTTTAATCTTTGATTGTCATGGCTGTGACAGCCAATCCTCCAAAAAGAAAAGCGGCGCTAAGTAAGACCCCTCCCACAATGTGCCGCTTTCGCTTGGTATCGAGCATGGCGTCGATCGAATAAATGAGGCTTTCCAGCATATTCATGCTCTTTCTCCCTTCAATTTGGTCTACAACTGTCACTCAGACATTTATCCGACCAGTACAGCCACACCCCCTACCAGACAGATCCCGGCCATCGCAGCAAAGAAACAGGACAGAAAAGAGATGCCGTTCTTCATAACAATCAGCCCTTCTTATTTTCTTTTTTCGTCAAAGGCGTGGTCGAGAATATAACCGTCAACATTGAAGTCAAGACGAATGGTCTCGACGTATTCATCGCCATCAACTTCACTCCTTCGCCAGATGGGCTGAATGTGAAAGTTGATACGATTGTCATTTTGATAGAGATAAACATTCTCAGGGTCGTACACCCAACCGACTACCGCGCCGGCCTTTGTCGGCTCAAAACCCAGTTCCTTAAGAACATCGTTCAAAACAACATGCGCATGAGCCCGAAGGGAATCGTTAAACAGTCTCTGCTGCAGTTCCAAGAAGAACATGTTATATTCGTGATTGGCTTCCCACGCTTTGCTTTTACCTTCTTCAAAGTAAAAGGTATATTCGCTGTTCTCACCAACCACTTCAATGGTCTTCTCAACCTCAACAGGACTCCCGTTCTCGTCCGTAACCGTCTCTTTTACGGTCTTCTTCTGAATATCGTGATAGATTTCGCGTTCCACTTCTTCTCCGAAGCGCTTTGCTACACGACCGCGATACTTCTTGTAACTGGTATCCAGCGTAACGTAAGCCGCGGCCAGTGCAACATTGCGCTGACGAAGAATGTTATTGCCGGCCAAAATGCTGATCACTGAAAGTCCGCTCACAATCACAGAAGTCGCATACAGGTTCATATAATCCAGACCCATCTGGAAATATGCCTTGGTCATAGCCGCCTTGCGCTCCTCTTCCTTCTGATGTTTGCGGACATTCTCGATCCGTGTTCTCGCTTTCTCCCGCACTTCAGGCAGATGGGTCGTCGCAACACACGCCATCACGCCCCCTATGAACGTGCCCGCAACACCGCCAAATACCAGAATTTCAGGAGCATGCTTCTTTACAAAGAAACCGGCGCGATTGGTCAATTCAATTAGATCAAAACTCATGTTCTTCTTCCTCCATTTCGAGAATTGTCATGATGGCGTAGTTCGCCATATCAATCAGCGTATCTCGAAGGGTTTCGTTCTTCACTTGTCGTTCAGCATTCTTTGATAGGGTCTTGAATCGACTAAACTTGTCGCCTAGCCGAATACGGCTCATCACCAGTCCTTCTTCCACGAAAGTCTGATGGAAACTGTCGCCATAGTCATGATTTTTCTTCGCATATAGTGCGTTGATCTCATCGCAAATCTGTTTGTGACGTTCAATCTTGCCCATGGCCTTTACTTGCTTCTCAAGAATCGCCATAAAAAAACCTCCTTATATCGGGCTTGATAATCTCATTGACCATGATGTTGTTTCCTCCATTTCTTCACCGCTTTGCGGTAAGGTCTGTAGAATTTCTTGAGCATACGATGTAGGAAGATCGTATTGAACTGTTCACCGCCGATTGAAAAGCAAAGCGGCGGCTTTTCGTATTGTTTCCGCAGCGCAGGTCTCGCTCACGAATACATACCGTTCCCACCATCCACCATAGGGGGAGAACTCATGCCCTGTGAAGCGATGCAGATGGCCGCATTCGTCGCAGCGGTAATAGCGTCGGAAGGTGATGATGGTCGGCAGGGCTTTGAGGGTGGTGATGAGCTTGCGTTTGAAATACATAGGATCACACTCCCTCCCTGTTGCGCAACATGAGAGCCGTGTAGAGCAGACATGCGCCAATCCATTGCAAGTTCGTGGGACTGTCACCCTTGGAGACGATGTTTACCACAAGACTTCCAAAAGCGCCAATGACCATCAGCGCGGGGAAGAGAATTTTCAGAAGACTCATCTTTTCGCCCCTTTCCATGACTTCCTTCGGTATTTTCTCAGGATCGTACTTCTTGCTCTCATACGCCCACCTTTGCGCCGATCATAGTGTCGTCGCTTTGGGCAACTGAATGATATACCCGCCGCGCACGGGCTGAACTCTGGCGTCATCAAGATTCGTCCAGCCGTACTTGTTGTCAGTATAGTTACAGCTTTCTCCGGCCAGGTCGAACAGATCAGCAATAGAAACTGCGTCGAAATGATCCAGCAGTTCATACATCCGTTCTAACACAACTTCAGCATCACCTCGATTGCTGAAAACGAGATCGTTATAACTATAATTGGATTTAGCACGGGTGTTGCCGCTATTGTTATTCCGGCGATCTTCCTGCTTGTCATAGTAAGCACGATAGGATACTCGATTTGCCTGACCGTTTCTAGATGGATTGCGTTCGCCAAGTAGCATCCCCGTTCCGTTGCAGATGATATCATAAAAAGCCCTTTTAATCGTGGGGATCAACACATCTTCCACGATGTAATCTCTTACATCCTTCACGTCGTTCGCAAGGAATATGCTTCCAATCTTATCAATACCGCTTTTCCTACGTTGCGTAGCGGTCCCGGTAATCACCTTTTCTGCGCGCCGCTTGGAAACCTCCTGATTCTGTTCCTTCGAACGATCGGAATTGGATTTATATTCTTCCATGGACCATCCTCCTCAAAATATAAAAGAGAGAGCGTCTGTTCATTTACGCTCTCCCTTTGTCAGGGCTCTTTAATTGATCGAGAATTCGTCTTCCACATCTTCAATGATGTCTTGCTTCGTTTTGATCTCGGCCTTCTTCGCCTTCTGCCTTTCCTTGTGACCAGTCCACACGTCCTTCAGCTTGTGACCAATCGGCTTGAAACCAAACTCCCAGGTGATCGCGCCCAGAGTCATGATCCCACCGATGATCGCCGCATTCTTAAGGCCATTGTGGTTCTTGGTCGACACGGTAGCAGCCTGCTCCGCGACCTCAACCGCCTCAGTAGTAACAATGTTCGTCATTTCGTTGTTTTCCATGATTCATTTCTCCTTTCATAATTCAGGTCCCCTTCATAATATCACCTGTAATTTTCGCGTGCTTAACCGCATAGAACGCGCTTGCGGTCCACTTAGAAATTAAATTTATATTCCGGCATCGTCTGAAAGGTCATTACCAGACAAGGCGTCGTCCCATGAGCCAGTTGAGAAGAGAAGTATAGCTCAATAAGCCCTTTCCCTACATTCCAGCCCAGTTCATCTCCAATTTCAACCACGGTCAATCCAATCTCCATGTAAAACTCGTTCAGCGAAATATAAGTTTCGCATCCAGTCATCATCTGTCGATTCAACTTGTTTGCTGCGTGGCGTAGCGATTCCATATCCGAATAGAAATATCGCCCACAAAGCGCATCATAGCAAAGTGTTTTTCCTCTTCCTTCAGTCAGAAGGATCTCTTGACTGGGCGGATTTCTTTCTATACGGTCTTTATCAATAGACTCTCGGATGGCGTTCTCTTTTTTTTCGCCGATAGTCTTAACTACCTTGTGCTTGTATTCCTGCAAGGCAGTTTCCGAAAGGCTGTAAGCCGTCGCAAGAGCAGCATTTCTACGTCCATGGATCGAGCTTGCTCCAATCAGACAGGCGGTAGATATAGCACCCGTAACAATCGCAGGAATATAGCAGGTTCCGGCAGCCTGAATGGTCTGAATAGTGGTCAACTGCCTATGATTTTCATCGCGCTTCTTTTTCTCAATACGTTTGAGTGCTTCGGGGGTTTCTCTCACGGCAAGAACGACGGTTGTCAACATGCCAGAAATTCCGATGCCCGTCAGAATTTCAGGCCTATGTTTCTTAAACATGTAAATCATTCTTTTAGAAATATCAGACCAGTCAATGCCAAACATCTGAGGTTCCCTCCTTCAAGAGTTTATATACAAAAGAATCCATATCGAAATGTTTTTCAGCCTTCTCTTCAACCCAGAGATATTCCATCAGATCCTCTGAGATTCGTCGCACTGTTTTCATAAATTTAACTGTCATAGGATTTTTACTAAACAGCACAAAACCGTCCACTTCCCAGACAAAATCATGAATAACTGTGAGCGGCGATTTGGATGAATTTCTGATTCGCTTGATCAGTTCTTTGATGATACTCCGTGTATAGGATCTCTCACCAAATTCATACATCGTCCATGTAGCAAAAGAATAATGCTTAGGCTCTACCAGCTCTGCTTGCCGGTAACGCCTCAAAAGCGAAATTGCTCTTTCCTTTGTCATAGTTCAAAACGAAAAAGGAAGAGCCCTCGCTTTGAGAGCTCTCACTTTTTATTATCCTTTCTTCATTTGTTCGGCCAGAGCTTTTTGAACCTTTTCTTCGATCTTCGCGTCCGTTTGCTTCTCACTCACAAAGGAATTAAGTAAAGTCAAGCCAATTCCTGCGATCGTTGCAAATACACCCAAAGTCCTGATGCTTGGTTTCTTCATAGCTTATCGCCTCCTTCATAATAACGCATGATTATTTCGCGAAAATATCCATGCCGCCAGAAAACTCCGTCTCTTCCGGATGTGGAGAAAATGGCGTATCGATAGCGCAGACCATCATGCCGTCGTCCGTTTCAAAATATCGATGAACGAAATCGATCCACTGGTATCCGTAGAAACATTCACCATCATATAGATTCCATCCATACTGATCGCCATTCTCTACATGATCCAGCCCAAGGAAATCAAGAAATTCATTCACTGTGACGCTACTCTTTAGCATCAGGTTTCGGTTGATATGATATTCGGCCTGGAAGACTTGTTCCATTGACCGTTCAAACAACTTTCCGTACGGTTCGAAGTAAAAGGTCTGGATCTCATCCCATGGCGGACGATCATTCTCAATGTTCTTTTGCTCCTGCTCTATTGCCTTCTCAACCATGCGATCGCCTTCTATGCCAAACAGAGATTTCACTTTACTTTTATATTGAACGTAAGTCTGCTCAAGCAGCGCATAAGCGCTTGCCAGACAAGCCTGTTGTCTTCGGTTCAGAATGTTTGCGCCAAATATGCACGCAATTGTCCCGATTCCGACTGCGGCCACCGGAGCATAGACTGGTGCTTCTGCCTTCACAATGTCCACGATCGTCATTTCACCTTCGATCTGAAGCTCTGCTTCCTTGCGGCGCTTCTCTGCTTTTGGAACAGCCCTCGCTGTCAGAATCGCAGTCGCAATCGTTCCGCCGGCCCCGATGATTGTCAGTATGGTAGGGGATGTTTTACGCAGCCAATCCAAAAAACTCATATCTCTCCTCCTTCCAAATATAAAAGAGCAAGAGAATCTGCCGTTCCCCTGCTCTCATGAATCATTTAAGGACTTTCAATTCATCCAAAATGTCGCTCAATCTTTCACCGCTCTTTTTTCTAGCATCAATTTCCAGCCATTCCTTATTGGAAAGCTCGCGCCGAAGTGCCCAATAATGTCCAAGCGATCGGTCATAGCAGTATAAATTTTTCACCGCTTCTTCCTTCTTCAAGTTGGATCGCCTTCCTACAACTTTCACAATCGTTGTAATTCCACCGACCACAACCGGAATCAGTACAATCACCGCTTCCTTATTTCTGCGTAGCCAATCTTTACACTCACCGAATTTCGCACTCACCCTCCTTTTTAGATTTTCGGTCTTCGCCTCGTTCGGATCCGGCATAACATAGACCTTCATTCGTTCATCTCCTTTCCATCCATGATTTCCATAAAGGAATGTGCAGATCTCACGAATCATCCTCTTTTCTCCTCACATGAATCTGCAACTCATCCCCTTCGACAAAAGCTTCGAACTTATGATCCTCCGGGCTGCGCATTAGATGACCAATGACTGATCTCTTATTTCCAAGAATTCGTCCCGCACCAAATAGAAGGGGAAGCTTGTTTTTCTTTTTTCGCTGTATATGGGTGGGTGCGTCGACAGGAACCATTGCAGCTTCAGGCTTAACCTCCATATCTCCAGCCGAAGAGTCTTCGATTGCTTGAGATGTAGCCCTCATGACTCGCTGATCATTTTCTTTCTGCAATGCCCGAAATCGGCATTCCTCGCGTGCAACTTCTTTGCCGGCCTGATATGCTATCTTTCCAACTACATATAGAGCGATTAAACCAAATGCTCCGCCGACTATCGTTTCAGCAGTCTTTTTTAGCATACGATTTATCTCCTTCCAAATATCAAAAGATTAAGAGCCTGTGTTTTTTTTTCATTCCCTCACAGACTCTTGTCTCGGATCAGTATTCAATCTTTTCTTCAATTTTGTCAAACAGATAATTGATTCCTCGAACCACAACCCTGCACGCCCTCTTGCAGCCTACGATCAGACACACGCCAAGAAATGCAAACAGAATGAAGCTCAGAAAACCCATACCGTTATCCTCCAGTCTTTTTTTTTTGATTGTTTTGTCCATAATACACTTTGTAAATATCGCGAAAAAAAAAAAGAAAAAGTAAAACAGGCGTTGTTTCACGCCTGTTCGACTTGTCATTCTTCAAAATTTCCGGTTTTAATCCATCTACATTGGGCCTCCCACAATTCCTCATTCTCATTAACCATTTCATTTCTCGTCTTTGGATCAGATGCTAATGCCACAAGCATCCTAGCCAAACCAAACGGCAGAAATATAATGACCAACACGATATTGATAATAAGTCGAAGGATCTTCATAGAGTTTATCCACCTTTCTTGTTTGAATTATTTTCATACAATGCTTTGCAGATCTCGCGATTCAAATATCCTTTCTGTCAAATACTGTTTCCCATGTCTCTTTGGGTATGGGTTTCATCTTTAGAGCCCACATCAGCTGTCGCACGGTGATCGTCGGAAATATTCCATCCGTATCCGGGCGCGCACGTTTCTTAAACAATTCATGAAAACCAGGCTGAAGGTAGATCGCATCAATAAGCCAGGGGTCAATCTCACCCCACCAAGTAATCTTCTTTTTTGGATCGAATCGTTGTTGAATTACTGCAAGACCGCGATGTTCTATTTTGAACAGCGTGCATCTGTCATAAATCGGATGATTGCATAGATAAACTTCGCCATATCTTCCCAAGTAGAAATCCGGTTTCTTAAAAAAATATCGCATCTTATCCTCAAAAGACAAATGGGAAAGCCCTTGTATTGGGCTCTTCCATTTGTCACCGCTTCCAGCTACGAATCCCTTCTCTGCGAATCAGATCCTCTAATTCAA
>OEQY01000083.1_pt1 | contig 29023 bp, 20 predicted proteins | sample 1539871 | NCBI WGS metagenome assembly OEQY01 (sample SAMEA3891877, study PRJEB23780) | metagenome | biome: terrestrial biome; feature: animal house; material: Caecal content | place: Italy | collected 2015-05-05 | reverse complement strand
TAGCGCTCCACTACGTTTCGCTTACCCACTGCGTGGGACGAATCCCGTCACCGTTAAAAACCGCATTTGTGCCACTTGTTGCTTTTGCCATCTTTTCCACCTTTGCCCACGTCATGCGACTTCGCCTGTAAGTCGCAACAAAAAGAGGACTGTTTCACGTCCTCTTTTTTTGTTGCTTCCCTTTTGCTTGTCGCCCTTTGCTCTCGTGACGGGCAGACGAAATAACGTAGCGCTCCACTACGTTTCGCTTACCCACTGCGTGGGACGAATCCCGTCACCGTTTAAGACCGCATTTGTGCCACTTGTTACTTTTGCCCTCTTTTCCACCTTTGTCCACGTCATGCGACTTCGCCTGTAAGTCGCAACAAAACTGTACCGTTTGTGAAAATTTTGACAAGTTTTTTTGCAATAGGCGTCTATGGAAGTTGCTTTTTTCCTATTGTTACTGTACAATAGTTACAATTACGGAGGTGATGACAGTTATGGTAACCAAAGATGTTGCTACAAAAGTTTTGCAACGGTGCCTTGAAACGGGTGCAGATTTTGCCGAACTTTTTTGCGAAGATACCGTCAACGGCAGAATAGAACTTGTCGGCGGTAAAGTAGACAAAAGCACCACACGTCATATTTACGGTGTGGGAATAAGGGTGCTGAAAGACTTTCAGGAGGTGTACGGCTACACTTCCGACTGCTCGGAAAAGGGGCTTTTGGCTTTGGCTGCAAAACTGTCCGCAGCCTACGACGGGAAACCGCTTGGAATTAAATTTGAGTTGCAGGAAACGACGGCGGAAACCGACCACGTAAAAATTTTGCGCCCCAGCGACAGCGTTCCCGTTGAAGAAAAAATATCCTACCTGCGCACGGTGGATGACGCCATTGCATCCGTTGAAGGGTGCATTGTGCAACGAATCGTCAACATTGAAGAACACACTCAACGTGTAACCATTGCCAACACCAAAGGCAAATTCGTGCACGACTTGCGCAATCAGCAACGCATTGCCGCCAGAGTTGTGGCAAGCGACGGAGTAAAATCGCAGGCAAATTCCAATTCCATCGGCGGAAACTTCGACATTGACGAGTACAAAAAATACGATTTGGCAACCTTCGGCAAGGAAGTTGCCCAAACGACGCTTCGCATGCTGACAGCCGACGAAATTGAAGGCGGCGTGTACACGGTGATTATTCACAACGGCTTTGGCGGAGTACTTTTCCACGAGGCATGCGGACACTCGCTGGAAGCAACCAGCGTTGCAAGAGGTCAATCGGTATTTACCGGCAGATTGGGCGAAAAAATTGCCTCCGACGTTGTAACGGCAATAGACGACGGCACCATCTTTAACGAATGGGGTTCCACCAACATCGACGACGAGGGCAACAGGGCAAGACGCAACGTGCTTATAGAAAAGGGCGTACTGAAAGGCTACCTCATAGACGACAGAAATTCTCGTTTTATGAAAATGCCCTCAACGGGAAGCGGCAGACGTGAAAGTTACCGTTTCAGCCCCACTTCCCGAATGACAAACACCTACATCGAAAACGGCGAAAGCACCTTTGAAGACATAATCAAAAACACAAAATACGGAATTTTCTGCAAATCCATGGGTGGCGGTTCCGTAAACCCCGTAACGGGAGAATTCAACTTTTCCGTTTCCGAAGGCTACATGGTGGAAGATGGCAAAATAACACGTCCCGTGCGTGGGGCAACGCTGATAGGCAACGGCGCAAACGCTTTGCTAAACATCGACATGGTGGCAAACAACAGGTCTTTCGGGTACGGAGTGTGCGGTTCTCGCTCGGGAAGCATTTTCGCATGCGTGGGCGAACCCACTATTCGCATTCAGAACATGACGGTAGGCGGCAGCGGAGGTAAAAAACAATGAACGTATCTGAATTGAAAAAGGTTTTTGAACAAAAAGGCATAAGCGAATTTGAAGTTTACCACGTTGCGGAAAAAAGCACGGAAATTTCCACCTTCAACATGCAGGTGGACACGGAAAACATAGCCGAGAAAAACGAATACTACATTCGTGGCGTGTACAACGGAAAAATTGCTTCGGTGTACGTGGAAAAGGAAACGGAATCGGCGAAAGAAATTGCCGATATGATAATACGCAACGCCAAAGCCATCGAAAGCGACGACCCCTACGTTATTTTCGGCGGTTCGGAAAAATACGCCACTCTGCCGGAAAGCCAATCCGACTTCGACAAATACACATTGGCGGATTTCACCAAACTCTGCACGGAAACGGAACAGGACTTCCGCAAAAAAATGGCGGAAATCACCACTACCGAATGCAGTTTGGAAATTTCTACACAAACGGTAACAATTACCAACTCCAACGGACTTGACGTTTCACGGACGGGAACGATGGGAGCATTTTACATTTCCGTTGCCGTAACACGCAACGGAGAAGTCCGTCCTTCCTACGCATTTCAGTTTTTCCGCAAGGTTTCCGACATTGACAAGGACAGGTTGTTTGCCGGAAGTGCGCAACGTGCCTACGATTCCGTCGGCGGAAAGAGCGTGCCTTCCAAATCGTACCCCGTTGTTTTGGAAAACTACGCAGCATGCAGCCTTTTGAGAGCATTTGCGCCGATGTTCAGCGCAGAAAACGTCATTAAAAAACTTTCACCGCTGGGCGACAAACTGGGACAAAAGGTGTTTGGCGACAACATAACGCTTACCGACGACCCGTTTGCGGAAAAATCCGTGGAAAAATACACCTTCGACGATGAGGGCGTGGCAACTTTTCCCAAAACCGTGGTGGAAAAAGGCGTGCTGAAAACATTTTTGCACTCGCTGAAAACGGCAAAAATGATGGGCGTGCAACCGACGGGAAACGGCTTCCGTTTCGGCAACGGAATGCCCGCCAATTTGTGCCTTGAAACAAGCGGCGTCGGTTTTGACCAAATGATAAAAGACATAGACGACGGTTTGCTGATAACAAGTTTGCAAGGCTTGCACGCAGGAGTATCGGTAACAAGCGGTCAATTCAGTTTGCAGTCTTCCGGCTTCCGTATCGAAAAGGGAAAAATTACCTCTCCCGTAACGTTGATTATCGCCTCGGGAAACATTTTCCAACTGCTAAACGACGTGAAATGTGTTTCCGACGACGTTGTGGCGCTGGGACACATTTGCACGGGAAGCATTTTTGTGGGAAGTCTGAGTATTTCCGGCAACTGACATTGAATTGCTGCGTTTCGCTTTGCCTTTTGTTTTTGAAAAAAAGCGGTACCTTTATGTCGCACCCTTGAATGGGGAAACTCGCTGGCGGCAAAAGGGCACGTCCCTGCAAAAAAATTTTGACGCAGTGTTTACTGCAAAGTTTCACCTACAAAACGGCATGATGAACAATACAAAAATCCCCTGTATTTGCAGGGGATTTTTTCGTTTGCTTTTTTGTGTTTTTGAATAAATTTTGTTTTACCGACGCACTGTACCGTTACAAAATTTGTTGCCCGTGGTTTTTACTCGGCAAAACTTCCACGTGCAACACACTGTTTGCACATTAAGACTTTGTTTCGTTGCGGATTTTGTCGCAAAAATTTGCAACTGCGTGAAAGCACGGTTTTTTGCAGCGTGTTACTGCAAAAGCACAACAAAAAAAGACGGTTTTTCAACAACCGTCTTGAAGTTTTTGGTTTATTGAGGGTACACAAACCGTTTGTGTTGCGTCAATTCCTGCAAGTACTTTTGCGTGTAGTACTTTGCCATGTCCAGATTTTGCGAAGAAAAATTTCCGCACTCCGACGGTGTTGCACCGGGGATTTGCCCTTCAAAAGACACAATAAAACGGCACATTTCCACTACCAGCGGGTACACGTCGTCGCTTTGCAAATCGCCGAACATCACAAGGTAGCACCCCGTGCGACATCCCATGGGGCCGAAGTACACCACGCTGTTTTTTTGGGGACAATTTCGCAAAAACGTTGCGCCGAGGTGTTCGACGGTGTGCAGGGCAGGCACGTCCACAACAGGTTCTTTGTTGGGGGCGGTGAAACGCAAATCGAATGTTGTTACCGTAACGCCGCTGCAAACATCCTTGCGTGAAACGTACAAGCCGGGCAAAAGTTTCAGATGATTTACTGTGAAACTTGCAATTTTTTCCATAACGTACCTCGTACAAAAGGCTTTTGAAACGCCGTTTCAAAAGCCTGAAATTCAATCTACCTTGATAACTTTGGACTTCAACGCCAAATCGCCTGTTTTTATCTTTGCCAACTGTTTGTCCAGAGTGTTGAAGTTGAGCGTTCCGCCGATAAGTTTGTCCACCTTGACGGTGCCGGTAACAAGCAAATTGATTGCCGAAGAAAAGTTGCCCACGCCGTTGTACACGCCGAAAATGGTTAGGTGCTTTTGACTTATCTGCGAAAGAGAAAATCTGCTGTCCTTGTTTGATGCACCTGCAAGACAAATTGTGGCGTTTTTTGCGGCGGCATTGTACACATCCCTGACGCTGAACTCGCTGTCGCTGAAAAGCACCACTTCACGGCACATTCTTCCGCCCGTGATGGTGAGAATTTCTTCCTCTATGTCCAGTTGGGTGCTGTTGAGGCAGTAGAAAATGCCAAGTTCACGTGCGCTTTCCAAAAGGTCCTCGTTGTTGGAAACAAGAATGGGAACACCCTGATAGTACAGTACCAACTGCGCCAGAATTATGCCTGTTTTGGTGGATGCGAAAATGGCGACGTGTCCGCCCTTGTCCATTTTGATAGAATCCACAATGTTGAGGCAAAAGGCAATGTAGGAAACAAACAACGCCTGTTCGTTGGTCAGATTGTCAGGCAGACGATGTGCCTGATTTATTGATACGTCAACAAAATTTTTGAACAACCCCTCGCTGTTTTGCCCCATGTACTGCAAATCGGTGCATCTTTCGAAGTCCCCTTCCAGACACTCGGCGCAACGGTTGCAAACAATGTAGGGTTCGATGACCACCCTGTCCATTTTTTTGAGCAACGACTTGTCTTTGTCGTACACCTCGGAAACAACGCCGACGGCGTTTCTTCCCAGCACGAAAGGATACTTGCGCTTGAATGTTCCGTTGTACAGGCAAAGGTCCAAGGAACTGAACAAAATTTCTTCCACCTTGACCTTGACAAAACCTTGTTGCAAAACAGTCGGCGCCGATTCTTCCATTGTAAGTTGTCCCGGTCCAACCAATTTCCAAGATTTCATAATCAAAAGCCCCCTTCTTTACGTTGCCGAAGTTCACTTTGTTGTGAAAACGGACGCCTCAAACAGAGGCGAAACGTTACTGTTTCAGCAATACAGAATCATTATACCAAATAATACGAAAAAAATCCACACTATTTTTACAATATACAAAATTAGTCAAAATTCCCACAAAAATGTCGTGATTAAAGCAAAAATCTTTTTGCAAGGTGTTTTTGACGCACACGTCCCCCGTTGTAGAGCCAAAACGCCTTTGCACCTTGACACAAAAGGCAAGTAGTTGTACAATACAAAAAAACGAGGTGAAGGATGAGATTACAGTACTTGGGACATTCCTGTTTCAGAATAATCAGTCAGATGGGTACGGCGATAATTTGCGACCCCTACAACAGTCAGATGGTGGGCATAAACATGCCCAAACTCAGTTGCGAAGTTGTAACTGTTTCCCACCACCACGACGACCACGACTACACCGACGGCGTAAAGGGCAACCCCGCCGTGTTGGATGAAGAAGTGCATGTCATGGCGGACGATATCGACATTACAAACATACCCTGTTTTCACGACGACCAGAAAGGCAAATTGCGGGGAAAAAATCTGGCGTTTTGTTTCAACGTGGACGGAATACGTGTCGTTCACATGGGCGACATAGGCGAAAGAGACGCTTCTCTTGCAGAAAAACTGAAAGGAACAAACGTGTTGCTTGTGCCTGTCGGAGGCAAATTTACCGTGGACGCCTCGGGTGCGAAATGGTACGTGGACAACATCTGTCCCGACATTGTCGTACCGATGCACTACAAAACACCGCAACACAATTTTGAAATAGACGGCGTGGAAAAGTTTTTGCAACTGTTTGACAAAAAACAGATAACTTTTGCGCACAGCGAAACGTTACAGTTGGAAGACGTACCGCAAAACGACGTTCCGCAAGTTGTTGTTTTGGACGTGTACGAAGACAATTGACATTACCGTTTTTTACTTATTGACGAAAAATGCACCGATAATGCACAAAAATGCACTTATCGGTGCATTTTTATGTTGTTTCGAGGCGTTTCTCGACAACACAAGAAAACAACGCAAAACCTCAACCGCAATTTTCCGCTGTGCCACCCTTTGGTACAAAAAAAACACAACCTTGTAACGCCGCATTGCAAAGCGTTTTACGGCTCGTTTTACACCTTTTTTTGTATTTTTTACAACAACCGTCGCAAAGTCGGTATTGACAAAGGCAAAATTTGCAATTATAATTTTAGGTGGCGGAAAACAGCGACTTTGCCTGTTTACGACGCTTCAACTACAAATAAAGGAGAAAAACAACATGCCTATTCCCACCCCTCACATTGCTGCAAAAGAAGGCGATTTCGCAAAAACCGTACTTATGCCGGGAGATCCGTTGCGTGCCAAATTTATTGCCGAAAACTTCCTTACCGACGCAAAATTGGTAAACAACGTGCGTGGCGTTCAAGGCTACACGGGATATTACAACGGAAAGAGAGTTTCCGTGATGGCAAGCGGCATGGGAATGCCCTCTATTGGAATTTACAGTTACGAACTTTTCAACTTTTACGGAGTGGAAAACATAATCCGCATAGGTTCGGCAGGGGCAATACACCCCGATCTGAAGGTGAGAAACCTTGTTTTTGCGCAGGGAGCATGCACCAACAGCAACTACGCACATCAATTTGAAATGCCGGGGACCATTGCTCCCATTGCAAGTTACTCGCTGCTTAAAAAAGCCGTGGAAGTTGCCGACAGAGAAGGCTACACCTACAAGGTGGGAAACGTCTTGTCCAGCGACACCTTTTACGACGACGGAAAAGGCTCTGTCGTGTGGGGAAAGATGGGAGTTCTGGCTGTGGAAATGGAAGCGGCGGCACTCTACCTCAATGCAGCACGTGCAGGCAAAAACGCTCTGTGCATCTGCACCATTTCCGACCATTTGCTGACGGGAGAGGAACTTTCCTCCGACGAAAGACAAAATTCCTTCACGGAAATGATGAAACTTGCTTTGGAAATTGCCTGATTGCCCGTTAAATTGCAAACACAAGCCCGCCCTGCAAATGCAGGACGGGCGTTTTTTTAGTTGCAGATGAGAAAACTCGGCAAATGTTGCCAGAGTAAAACTTTTTGTGCATTTTCCTGCCTTCCGTTTTGCAACAATTTTTACAAAACACTACGACGTTTCAACTTGAAAAACAGCCAAAAACGTCGTGATTAACGCACCGATTGTCTGTAAAAACAATTGTTTTTCACAGTTAAACACTACTCTTTTTGTGTGAAAATTTGTGCAAATTGTACACAAAATCACCAACCGTATGCAAAAAATCAGTCAAAATACACACGTTTTGTAGGGTACACCGCATCGCAGGTGTATTGCACGCCCAATTTGCGCATTGTTTTTTCGTCGGCATGCGAAGCAATGGCTGTTATGTGCCCCTGACAGTCACGCAACTTGCCCAACTGTTCCAGGGCAAGTTCCGCCATGGGGTTGACGGAAGCAGATACGGACAAAGCAATCAGCGCTTCATCGGCGTGAAGTTGCAGGTTCTTTTCCCCCAGACAGTTCTTTTTCAATTTCTGAATGGGCTCCAACGCCTGCGGCGCAATTAAATTGACGTCAGGCAACTTGGCAAGTTTTTTGAGGGAATTGAGCACCAAAGCCGCAGTACTGCTGAGAAGGGAAGAGGATTTTCCCACAATAACGGAGCCGTCGGGCAATATCAACGAACTTGCCACGCAACCGTTTTCCTTGGCGTATTGCCTTGCGTAACCCACCACAAGACGGTCCTCTTCTTTCAGGTTCAACTTGGACATTATCAGATCCAACTTGTCCACCACCGTAGAATCGCACTTTCCCTTGCGTGCCTGCGTTTTTGCTTTGAGAAAACGGCAAATTACTTCCTGTTTGCTTGCCTCGCAACACACGGCGTCGTCGCAAATGCAGTAGCCTGCCATGTTCACACCCATATCGGTGGGCGACTTGTAGGGAGAAGTGCCCAAAACCTTGGTGAAAATGGCGTTGAGCACGGGGAAAACTTCCACGTCCCTGTTGTAGTTTACGGCAGACTTGCCGTACGCCTGCATGTGCCACGGGTCTATCATGTTGACGTCGTTGAGGTCGGCTGTTGCCGCCTCGTAGGCAATGTTTACGGGGTGGTTCAAAGGCAAATTCCAAACGGGAAAGGTTTCGTACTTGGCGTAACCGCTTTTTATTCCTCGTTTGCTGTCGTGATACAACTGCGAAAGGCATGTTGCCATTTTGCCGCTACCGGGGCCGGGTGCCGTTACCACCACGATTTTGCGGGAAGTTTCAATGTAGTCGTTTTTTCCGAATCCCTCTTCCGACACAATGTGCGCCACGTTGAGGGGATAACCTTCGATAGGATAGTGACAGTACACCTTTACGCCGTAATTTTCCAGCCTGCGTTTGAAGTTGACGGCGGCAACGTTTTCCCAAGAAAACTGCGCTATCACAATGCTGCCGACAAAAAGTCCACGGGTGGCAAGTTCGTCGTAAAGGCGAAGCACGTCTTCGTCGTAGGTTATGCCCAAATCGGCACGCAACTTGTTGTTGGCAATGTCCACGGCGTTTATTACAATTACCACTTCAACTTCGTCCTTGATTTTGGACAGCATTTCCACCTTGGTGTCGGGTTTGAATCCCGGCAACACCCTGGATGCGTGGTAGTCGTCAAACAATTTTCCGCCGAATTCCAGATAAAGTTTTCCGCCGAATTCCTGCACACGCTTGGCAATGTTTTGCGATTGCAGCCTGATGTACTTTTCGTTGTCAAAACCTTTCATTCTTCCTCCTCGCAAAAAGGCAAATCCTTCCTGTGTAAAAAATAAAAATCAAAAAGATACCTGCCGCTTGGCAAATTTCCTTTTGTCATGCTGTCTTCCACGCTTTTCAAATCGTAGGGAAGGGCAAACCTGCTGTAACTGAAACTGTTGTCGTCGTAGGTTATCACTATTCCGCATGCCACGGGTTGCGGATGACAGCCGACACTTCCCACGTCGACGTACAGCCTTTTTCCCGTAAGGTCGCAAGGCTCGTGCTTGTGTCCGAAAAACACGGCGTCGCAGTTGTAGTCGCTGTACATTTCGTCGAAAATTTCCGCCGAGGGATTGTTGGCAATGGGACGGAAAAAGTAGCCGTTTATCGGTTGCGGATAACGGCAGTAATGCTCAAAAATCACCTTTTTGCCCCCGCAGATACGCTCGACGCTCAGAGGGAATTTTTCGACAACATCTTCCATGCCCTTCAACGACGCAAAAACAAACTGTTTGTGTGCCGTGGATACGTGAGAAAACTGTTTGTGCCGTGCATTTCCCGTGACAAAATCCCAATCGTGATTGCCCATGAGGCACACCACGTTGTTTTCCGACAACATTTGCAAACATTCCAAAGATTGCGCTCCTATGTCCACTATGTCGCCTGTGTGTATGATTTCGTCGCAATTTGTACTTTTGAGATATTCCAACGCCCTTTTCAAAGCGGGCAAATTGCCGTGCACGTCGGAAATTACACCGATTTTCTTCAATTTTACCCCCTGAACGGTTGTGTTTACACCTGTTTTCAAAGTTTTGAAACAACAAAGTCCATTACAAAAACTGTCGCAGACTGCCGTCGGCGCAACAAAACCCTGCGTCAGACAATGTTGTCGCAAAACAACTCTACAATAAATTATTATACCTTTTTTGCCGACAAAAATCAATATGCGCCTTGTTTTTGAAGGGCAATTTTTGCGGTAAAAATTTTACTTTTCAACAAAAAATTTATCTTGCAAAAACAAACTACCGCCGAAAACAAACTACTGCAACGGCACAATTTTACCGCCGCAAAAGTAACACAGACGCAAACCCTGCGGAAGGTTTGAAACAACTTGGTCAAAACCGTCGGCAAGCGTCTGCGCCGAATGGCTGTCGCTGTTGACGGTTACAAACTTACCGCCGAAATCTCGGTACTTGGCAATTATTTCCAACGAAGGCAAGGTGAAATGACGGGAAAAGTAACGGGACGTGTTTATTTCCGGCACAATCCCACGCCGTAGACACACCTGCAAAGTTTTGCAAAGCGTTTCCACGTCTTCCACGTAGTCGTCATGATACCGTTTGGGCAAATCCATGTGTCCCAACACGTCAAAATCGCCGTCGGACACCATGTCCGACACAAATTTGTCGTACAGACGCTGATACTCGTAGTTGGTGTAGTGCCTTTCGGGGAGATAACTTGCAGGATAATGCACCGAACCGATTATCATGTCAGGTTGCAGAGAACGCAAAAACCGCATTTCTTTGGGATGAAGGTGCGGTTCGCCAACCTCAAAGCCCAAAAGCAAAGTCAGTTGCGTTCCGTAACGTTGTTTCAGAGAATGGAACTCTTCCGCACGGGCGGCAAAGGGAAAATCACGAAAAGTGTTGAAATTTCCACATTCGATGTGGTCGGTGAAACACAGCACGTCCACGCCTTTGCAAAGGGCGGCGTCTACGTACTGTTTCATTGTAGCCTTACTGTCAAAACTGTATTGTGTGTGAATGTGCAAATCGCACCGCTTTGTGTATTGCAAGTTGTGCCTCCGTCGGGAAAACTATACTCTTTTTGCCTCGGTTTGTCAACAATCGGACGCTTCAACAGACAACATGCGCAATGTCCAAAGATACGGCAGACGCAAACGCAACATGCACGTTTTGTTAAATACAACCAAATTGTACAAAAAATGCGTTTATAAATACCGAAAACGACATTATAAACGCATTTTCAAGAAAATCATTATTGTTTTTACTTTTATATTTTTGCAAAACGAAAACCTCAACAACAAAATAGACACCTGCTGTTTGCCGTTTTTTTGCATTGGAAAAAATATTTTCCCGAGGTTTGTTTTTGACTTTTTGCACTGTAATTTGCCCTTTGCACACGGGGATTGTCAGAGCTTTTTTTGTTGCAAATTGTTTGCCTCAGGTAACGGCAAGCACGACACCTAAACAACGCTTCACCTCTTCCGTTTGACAAAAACCGCTACTGCAAAAATTGTTTTTGCATGCTTTGCACAAGCGACAAAATTGCATTTTTCCGTTTCGACGGTCAAGCCTGCGTGAAACCTCAACGTCGGCAACGAAACTTGAAACGCTTGCACGGAAAACGTTTTGCCTGCAAACGTCAAAGAAATTTTTGTACGTCCAAAAATTGCACACCCAACGGTTTGTCGGACAAATACGCTTTTTTCGTGTAAAAAATTTGTCCCTTTTGCAAAGGCGGCAAGGGACGGTCGGCACACACTGCGACTACCTCAACACGTCGGCAAGACCCGCCTCTTTCAATTTTTCGTTGTCGCTGACTACCGTGTTTAGCAGCCTTCTGGGAAGGTCGGCATTTTGCTGAAAAATGACGTTGAATTGCGAGTAGGGAAAGGGGTGCGCAAATTTGTCGTTGCCCACTTCCACCGTGTAAGAGGGAATGTGGAATTTTTCCACACACCAATCCTTGTAACCGCCCACGCTGTCGGAAAGGGAAACCACCTTGTAGCCGGTGTAATTTGAAATTGCCTGTGCGTAACGTTTGTCACGGTAACGGCGGTGCGACGTCTGACCGAACTCCCAATAGATTTCCTCGCCTTTCAGGTGGTAGGAAAGGGTAACGCAGGGTTTGATTTTGCAGGTAAATTCCGCAAGCGCCCTCGTTTCCCTGGCAGAAAAAGGATATTTGCCGACATAGTTTTGCGACGACTTGCAAAAGCAGTTTTCCGCCCCCTCTCCCCAACGGGCGTCGAAGTTGACGTTGAGGTCCACGCCTTCGACGTTGGCTTTCCACAGGTAAAAGTCGCTGTTGCCGTTGATTGCCAACAAGTTGCTTTTGCGCTGTTTGTCGCCGACAAAACCGACGCCCTCCTGACAAAGCCGGACGCCGTCGGGGTTTACCATAGGCACAAAGTAGATGCCTCCCAAAAGGGAAAGTTGCGGATTTTTCACGAGGTGTTTGGCGAGGTTGACCACCAACAACGCAGTGAGATGCTCACGGGCATGTATTGCGCCCTGAACAATCATGTAGTTGCCGTTTTTCTTCCCTACAAAAATGTAGGGAATTTGCTGTCCCAATTCGCTGTTGCCGATGTTGCCCGTTTCCACACCGTTTCGGCAAAAAAGTTGCATTTCGTAAAGCAAGTCGCTGTACCTGAACAAAAAAAGCCCCCCGTTGCTACTACTTTATGTCGCAAAAAGTCAAATTGTTACAATCCAATTGCTCGAGTGAACAAAATTTTTGTCGTCGCCAAAAGCAAACCGAAACAAATTGCCACACGACTCTTGCAATCTGTTTTTGCAAAGACTTGAAAAATGTCGCCGCAATGCTTTTAATACAACAGACACAGCACGGCAGGAATGAGAAACCACCTTGCGGAATTTTCCAAAACCTGCTTTTTCAAAATGCCTTGCACCAAAATACGCTCGCCGTAAAAAGCAAAAGCAAAAAATGTACAAAGCAAAAACGCAGACTTCAAAGGAAACAATAGGACTGCTCACCTTTTAGCACAAACTAGTGTACGCCAAACCGTGTTTGCAAAAGCAAGCATTTAACGGTTGTAAAAATCAACGGCAAAACCACCGCAACCGTGTTTAACAAAGTGAAAATACAAAACAAAATTGCCGTCAAGGTACAAAAATAACGCATACGGTACAAAAAAATTGTGCAAAGCGAAAGTCCGATATATAAAAATAAAGCACAAAAATGCGTATATTTTTTCACACAAATTTTATGTACGCAACGCCGTGTTTGCATAAGCGATGGCTTTTGGCAGTGAAAATCAACGGTTAGATTTCCAAAACCGTATTTACCAATGCAAAAATTGCATGACAAAATTGCCGTCAAGGTAAAATATAACGCATACGGTACAAAAAAATTGTGCAATGCAAAATTCAAAAAGCAGTGGCAAAGTTGAGCAAACAAATTCCGCCGCCGTCAACGAAAAAGACATTGTTTTACAAACCGTACCGCAAAAACCTGCAAAACGGCAAAATCGTTTTGCCGTTTGCAAACGGCATCGCCGAAACATTGTTTGAGCGATATTCTTTACGCAATTTTGCAAAATCATGCTACGCCTACAAAAATTTGACACCACGGGTACGCCCTTTTGCGTAAAACGTAACGTTTTTGCAACGGGAAATTTTTTGAAAAACAAACGAAAATGCGACAAAAATTGCCGCTACCGACTTTTTTGAGACATTTTTTTGAGCAAATTGCACAATTAAAGTCAATATCTCTTGCATTACAAAATATTTTGTGTTAAAATACGCATACCACACAAATCATTACACAACATAACGATATACTTGAGGCATTTTGTATCTCTTTTTTTCCCGTTATGTTGGAATTTGTGTGGTAGCAAATCGGAGATACTTGTGCATTGCGTGTCTTCGGTTTCGAGGCACGCTTTTTTAATGTCCCGTTGTAAAAAAATACAATGCGGAATAGAATAGTGCGTGCGTGTTGTGATTTTCACCTCGGGGGAATAGCCAATGGCAAACGCAAACAAAAAGAATATTGTCGCAATAGTGATAATGACGGTGTTGTCGGTGTTGCTTGTTCCCCTGCTGGCAATAAACATAACGCTTATCATCAAGGGAAGCACCAATCCCGATGTGCCTCCTTCCGTGTTCGGCATTGCACCGCTTGCGGTAACCAGCGGTTCCATGAGCGGAAACAATCCCGACAGTTTCGACAAAAACGCTCTCATTTTCGTTTCCGTGCTGGATGAACAAAGCAAACAGCAACTTGCGGTAGGCGACGTGGTAACGTTTCGTTCGTCCGACGTGTTTGTTACGCACCGCATAGTTTCGGTTAACACCGACGCAAGCGGCAAAATCCTTTCCGTAGTTACCAAAGGCGACGCCAACAACACCACCGACGGAGCAATTCCGCTTGAAAACGTGTTGGGAAAATGCGTAGCAAGCGTGGGCGGTCTTGGCGGATTTGCAATGTTTTTGCAAACGCCGTTGGGAATATTCATTTTTGTGGGGATTCCCGTCATTGCGGTTATCGTGTACGACATAGTTTCCAACGCAGCCAAGAAAAAGCCCTCTGCCGAAAAGTCGACGGAAGAGCAATTGAAGGAAAAGGAAGAGGAAATAAGGCGTCTGCGTGCAATGGTCAACGAAAGTCGGCAACAAAACGCCTCTTCCGATCAGGCGCAACAAACGTCGTCTTCGGCACAAACACAGCAAGAAATTGCACAAGAAAACCCGTCGGACGGGAACTCTTTCCAAAATCAGCAAAGAAAAAACAGATAATAAGGGACGGACAATTCCTCTTGCAGGCAGTTTTTTCGAGGGACATTCCCTTGCAACAACCGTTGCACAAAGCCCAACAAGCAGTATCAGAGTGGGTGAACGCATCGCCCACTGTTTTTTTACATATTTTAGGACAATTCTATAGCGAAGATTAGGTTTTGCTACCACACACGAAACCTTTTCATAAATATTTCAACATAACGGGAGGAAAATTATGACACAAAAAAGAAAACTTGTTTCCAAGTTGTTTGTTGCCGTTGTTGTGTTGACGCTTGTGAGTTGCTGCTTTTTGGCAAGCACCTTCGCACGCTACACCAGTGGCGGTAGCGGAACAGGCACAGTAAATGTTGCCACTTGGAAGATTACAGGCAAAGGCACAGGCGACGCAGGCGGAATCAACGCTACCTTCGATAAACTGTCCCCTTCGAAGGACGCATACGTCGACACCCCTCGCACACATTCCACGGCACCCGTGCTTGTGGCGACAATCAGTAACACCGGCGACGTGGACGCTCTTGTAACGTTGACGACGGGCGCATCCACCATTACCGAACCTGCAGGAGGCTGGGAACCCTACACTGAAAGCGCAATCGAAGGATTGTTCACCATCAAACTGTACACCAGTACAGAAGAGGAAGTATCCCCTGCTGTTGGCGATCTTACCGCTTACACCGTTGCAATCAACGTGCCTGCAACAAGCGGCACTCTCTACGTTTACGCAGTGGTAACGTGGACTTCAGACGATAAAACCGTTACAGGTGAAGCCGCCGACACACGTGACACGTGGGTAGGCGAAAACGTAACAGGCGTTTCCTTTGACATTTCCTACACTGCTGTTCAAAACAGCGAAGCTCCCAACGCCTGACATTTTTCGGGAACAAAAAAGCTCTTCTCGCCGTGTCGCACGACTTTGTTGTGTGGCACAGCGACACGGCGGGCGCTTTTTCCCGTTGACAAACGTTTTCAAGCGCAAAACGTTTCAAAAACATTTAATAGCATCAAAACAAAAACTTGACGGCTTGGCGTAACTTTTCGGTACGCACAGCCACAATAACAAAGGCATTTTGTCGCCTTTTTACAGATACGACATTTTAACGGTTGTAAACATTCAAATTCAAAACAAGCCACGCTTTGAAAACAATCAAAGCAAAATTTGCGCACAAAGCGCGTACATTAAAAGGAAAATTACGCTTTTACACAAAACGAAAAAATAGTTACCACACACAGTTTCCACACACGGAAACATTCCGACAAAAAGGGAAATAACAGTGAAAAAGAAAAAAGTAGTAATAATTACAAGGCGAAAACCCACTTCGCAGCAGACGTCGAAACCTTTGCCCAAGCCGAAAACTTTGTCGGCGGAGGCAGAGGCTGTCCTTGTGCCCGAAACACAGCAAGGCGTTTTTGCGGAAGGGCAAACGGTTGAAGAAACGGGGAACGTTGCGCAAAGCATTGCCGTAGACAAAACGTCCGAGGGCGTTTTGCCGAAGCAAGAGGGCAACAACGAAATTGACGCAACAGGCAGTGCCGCTACCGACGCCGAAACAGCCGTTGAGGAAACGAAGCGGACACAAGACGCCACGGACGCTGATACGCACAACGCAGAAGAGCAGGTTTCGCAACCCGCAGAAGAGGCAGTTTCCTCGGATACACTTGAAGAGGCTTCCGCCGACACGACGGAAGAGGCAAGAGATGCCCTGCAAAATGCCCCTCAAACGCAAAGCGTTGCGTCGGAGTCTGAAACGGTTCACGAAACAAAGGCACAGGCATTACAAGAGGAATCCGCAGTTTCACAAACGCCGTCAGCAACGGAAAAAGGCAACACGTCGGCTGTTGAAGAGGCAACGCCTGCCACCACCGCCGCAGTTGCACAAAAAACGGCGGGCGATGGTACTTTGCCAAACGCGCTCAACGGCACAAGCAGGGGCTTTTCGGAAAAAATGGCAGAGGCGGGATACATAACGGGCAGACGCTACGACGCAGTGAAAAACGCCTTTCTTTCCTACGTTACCGCCACAAAAAAACCACGTGCGGTAGCAAGCCGCATCAACCGAAGCGGGGAAACATTCGGCGTGGGCAAAAAAATTCTCGGCAGACTGCGTATCGTGGGCGGTTACCTGCGGTTGTTTTTGCCCTTGGACCCCAAACAGTTCAACGCCGACAAGTACCATCACAGGGACATGTCGGAAGTGGCAAGATACGCAAAGTATCCGCTGATGATAAAACTGTCTTCCGACAGGCAAACCAAGTACGCCGAAGAACTGATAGACGCTGTGATGAGTCAGAACGGACTTGTCAAAAACCCCGACTACCGTGAAAAGGACCAGGCGGACATTTTCAAAAAAAGCCGCACCAAAAAGGTTGCCGCATCCGTTGCACCGTCGCAACAAGAAGTTGCCGTTGTTGCGTTGCCCGACGAGAAACCTTCCAAAGACGTCAACTTCGACAACAGCGAAAACGTGAAACTTCCACGCAACGCCTACGTTGTGGACAAATCGGGCTACCGTGTGGGAAAGGTGCGCAAACGCGTCTGGAAGGACAACGACGACAACTTTGTGGGAAAATTTGTCAAACAGGGCAAGGCGGTGTTTGTTTCCGACAGCGAAAGACACTTTGCCTACCTTGACAAACAAAACAACGTGCTTTCCATGCAAAACGCCTACGTGGCGACGCTTAAACGCCGTCCGTCGCTTGCCCTGTGGGCAATACTGCTGGCGTTGCTGTTTTTGATGACGTCGGTACTGTGCGTGTTTGTCATTGTCAAATCCGTTTCCGACTACGTGCCCACGCTGTTTATTGCTTCCAAGGACGGCACAAGTTGGCAGGAAACGGAAAACTTGCCCATCTTTTACCAAAAGCAATTCGGCGACACGACGGTAGTTCCCGGCGCAACGGGAAAGTATCGGTTTGTGTTTCAAAACAAAAATGCCGACGCTTTGGAATTTTCCCTTGCTTTCAGCGAAACCAATCAGTACGGCATCAATATGCTGTACCGACTGAAAAGGGACGGGGCGTACATTTCCGATGAAAACAACTTTGTAACGGCGGAACAACTTTCGCAACAAACCCTTTCCATAGAAGCCAACTCTTCCACCATCTTCGAGTTGGAATGGCAGTGGCAACACAACGATGAGACAGATACCGTTGCAGGCGAAAACAGCGCAACCTATTCCCTTCACATAGCCTTTACCGCATGGGTGAAAAGATGAAGGCTACAAAAGTAATTGCAAAAACAGTGCGCATTGCAGCCGTTGTGCTGTTGGCGTTGCTGCTTGTCTACAACGTGTACATTGCGGTGCAGAGGCTGGTTTTCAAAAACGCCATGCCAACCGTTTTCGGCATAGGCTGCGCCACAGTAGTTACGGGAAGCATGTCTCCCGCCATCGAAGAGGGAGATTTCATAATTACCAAAAAACAAAATTCCTACAAGGAAAACGACATTGTTACCTTTTTGGAAGAGGAAAGCAACGTTTACATTACTCACCGAATAATTTTTGCCGACGGCAACACCTACGCCACAAAGGGGGACGCCAACAATACGGCGGACGGACTGAACGTTACCAACGACAACATTGTGGGCAAGGTGGTGTTTGTGTGGCACGGATTCGGAAAGGTTGTTTCCTTTCTGCAAAGCCCTGCGGGGATATTTTGCCTGATTGCGGCGTGCGCCGCAATTTGGATTGCAACGGATTTTTTCAGCAAACGGTCAGACAAAGATGAAACAAACGACAAAAAAAATACCAATAGTTAGATACCTGTGTTACCTGCTGGCAATAAGTCTGCTGTTCAGCGGTATTTCCTTTGCAAGGTTTTCCGGTTTCAACAGCGGCGACGTTACATCGCCGTTGAGCCGTTTTGCCTGCTCGTTTGAAATATCCGACATGTCGGCTGCGACATTTTCCAATGTGGACTACTGGCTGACAATAGACGGAGAGCAAACGGCAATGAACACGGCACGTTCCATTCGTTTCACCGTGAGAAACAACACACAGTTTGAAAACGGACAGGTGGACAGAATAAGCGATGTTGACCTTCAAAGCACGCTGAGGTTGTACGCACCGGCGGAATTTGCCTCCAATCTTGCTTTGCAGATTGTGGAAATAGACAAAAACGGTTTTTACTCCGTCAGTTCGCCTCAATACGTGCTGAGCGAATTTATTTACAACGACGACGGAACATTTGCCACCTTTGACAGAAACGTGGACACGGCGTCCTTCACCGACTACGACGCACGCACCGACGGCGTGCCTTTTGACGAAGTGCTTGCCGTGCAGGGAGGATTTACGGGAACGGCGCAAAACCACAACGGCAAAATTACCGCCTACTGCTCGCAGACGGGCAACAAACTTACAATATCTTCTCAAATGCGTCTTACGCAGTACAGCGTGGGATTTTTGAGGGGAAAATACATAGAAGGCACAGAGGTTACGGAAAGTTCGGCACCGCTTCTGTACCTTGACTGTCAGGCGGAAATTCCCTACTACACGGTGGATTTGCAACTTTCCGACATGTTGCTCGACGCCGACGGTAGCGCAACGGAAAAGCAGTTTGTGCTGTTTCTGACTGTGGTGAAAGCCACAAACAACAGCGAATTCAGCATGCAATGGTCGGACGCTTTGGAAAAGGTGTTTGAAGACCCTGCGCCAAATTCTCAACCCAAGACGCTGTACGAAAACGGTCCGCAGATTTTGGGATACCACTTCGACAAACAAATGCCGCTGTACGCATTCAGCGACGGTCAGTGGACGGCAACGGGACAAAACACCACCGTGCGATTGCAAAAAACTTTCGACTACCAAAACGGTGGCAGCAAAATAACTTTCAGCCACGTTGCGCCTCTTCTGGAAGGGGCGACAGCCGTCGCTCACCCGCTGACCAACTTTTTTGACGCCGACTCGACGCCGTGGGAAGACACTTTGTTTGAAAACATCACCGACGTTCACAAATTGTTTGCCCAATGTTCCTCGGGACTGATGACAAACCATGTCAGCATGGCGGATTTCCCCGACAATCCCCACTACGACTCATACACAAATCAAATTGCTGACGTTGCCGACTTCAACATGGGGCAGGCGTTGAGTAAAGCCTATCCCACGCAGATAAACGTACTGTTTATTCAAGCCGACGAGCAGGGGGGCTAATTATGTCAAAGAGAATACAAAACATATTGTTGTGCGTGTTTTTGAGTTTGCTTATAGTAACGCTGCTCAGTTTTTCCTTTTCCTACGGCAGATTCTTTTCCGAACAGGAAACCACGGGCGGAAACTACGGCAGCGATCTGGAATACATTGTTTCCAACCAGATTGAAGTGGGAAACATGGAAGAATTTATCAGCGCAATTCAAAACGGCTACACCAACATTAAAATTTCCGACGACGCAAGCGAATCGATAGTTATCACCACCGGCGTTACCGACGTAGGTTCCGATTTGATAATAAACCTCAACGGACACCAACTTGTACGCAACAGCCGTGAGCCCATGCTCAACATTCAGCAGGGCGTTCACCTTACGATAATAGACTCTTCCCCCGATAAAAGCGGAAGTTTCTACAACCCCGTTGGAAGCGTGCTGCAAATTGACGGCGGTACTCTCACCGTTTCGGGAGGAACCTTTGAAAGCGGTCCACGCACGCAGGAGTACCTTGCAAACGGCACAACGGAAAGGGGCGGAACTATTCATTCGACAATGACGCTTCCCGTGCATGTGAAAGAGGGGGGAACCTATTCCAAAAGAAACGCAATTTTGCCCGTTATTCTGCCAAGGGTAACGCTTTCTTCCGTTACCGATTCCCAGGGCAACCCCAAGCACCTGATAAACGGCAACGTCTATCTCTACGCACGTTACAACCACTTTTTGCCGTCAGACACATTTTTGTGTTTCACGGTGAAAGACCCGTCGGCAACAAGCGAAGTTACCAACGTTGAAGGCAGCGCCGACTTTGTGTATTCCTACTACATCAAAAGAGTGGCGGAGGGCAACTCCTTCCGTTACGACTACACCACCGAAAGCACAGGGGAAAACGTCTACAAAGCCACCGTGTACGGCTACAACAATGTAGTAGCCACGGCGCAGGATACCGCTTCCAACTTTGCGGCGGTGCGCATGATGTCGGGCAATCTGTACCTGCGTGGCGGTGCGTACCATTCCTACTTCGGCGTTGACACCGCCTACTGCGTTTCCGCTTCGGGCGGATATATGTCGGTGGAAAGGGGCGACTTCACGGCAATGGAAGAGGGAGTGTGCATTTCCTGTTCCTACACGCAACCGATGGAAAGCGAATTCCTGAACGTTTCAGGGGGAAACTTCTACTCCGAAGTGGGGGACACCATTCACGTTTCGGGCGGAAAGATGACGGTGTTCGGAGGCAACTTCCGAAAGAACGCAAGCAAATCCACACAGACGGCGGAACTTTCCAACAATGCCATTATCGGCATAAGCGGAGAAAATTCCACCCTTGAAATTGACGGCGTAACGGCAACGATAAACTTCAACGTTGTCGGTTCGGGCATTGCGGGCATACGTTCGCAGGCAACGGGGCAATCCACCCTTTCCATCAACAACGCCACCCTTTCCTTTGCAAATTCTTCGTCCGGTACTGCTTTTGCCAACAACAGGGGAATCTACCTGGAAGGGGGAACGGTAACTGCCACCGACTGCACCTTTGACATGCAAACGGACGACAGTTTCGGTATTCGCTGTGTAGACAAAGGCAGCGTAAACACGGCAAACGTTACCGTTAACGGATGCGTGTTCAAAATGTCGGGACTGCGTGCAAGAGGCGTTTCGGCTTCCTTCGGACAGATAAACCTCAACGGAAGCGACAAAAACAACTATTCGCTGTTTTACATCGAACACATTTCCGATTGCTACGGAGTGTACACCACCGCTTTGAACGGCGTGGAGCGTGATTTGGACATTTTTGTCAACAAGGCGCAGTTTTTCATGGGACAAAGCACCGACCTTGCCAATTCCGAAGGAATAAACAATTCCTTCAACGGTGCGGGGGTGTATTCCGGCAACGGTAAAGCAACGGTACACCTGGGCGACGGACTGTTTATTTGCGGCGGCGACGGCGTTTCCGGCGTTTATGCCGAAAAGGGAAGCGTCGTCAGCACTTCCGACAACTCGGTGAAAACGGTGCTGATAACAGGCGCAGTGTACAACGACTACCAAAGCGGAATTTCCCACTTCCCTAGGGGAGGCAACGAGTACGACGTCAGCATTTTTGAAAACAACGACAGTCCCCTAAACGTAACGCAAATAAACGCCGAACAGGCGCACGGAATCTACGTTACCGCCGGCACGGTGTCGCTGGGCAGCGTGTTTGTGGCGGTGTACGGACAAAATTCTTCCGGTATTGTTTCCTACGGCGGAAACATCACCGTAAACGGCAGGATGGACATTGCCGTCGTTACCAAACACAACACCCACCAGCCAAACGTTTTGAGAAGTACGGCGTTGGGCTCGGAAGGAGGCTCGCTTACCTTCAACGGCGACGCTTACATAGTAACGGACAGCCTTGGTATTTACGCATCCGACGGCAACGTTACGGCAAAGGGTAACCTCAAAGTTACGTCGTCAAGAGGAACGTCGGTGTACGTGGACGGCGGTAGCCTTACCCTTGGCGAAACGGGCAAGACGCAACAGACGGACATTGTTTGCGAAATTGACCCCGACTGCTCGTGGAGAGACGGCGAAGGCTACTCCGACGCCGTACTTGTGTTGGGAGGCTCGCTTTTCAGTTACGGCACCCTCAACATCACCCACACGGGATTGCCCAACGACAGGCAAGAGAACAAGTACGACGCCGATACGCTGTACCGTGAATTTGTAATAAAGAGTTTTGCCGTAAGGGTTCAGTCCTCCGCAACCGATTCTTCCATGACGTGCAATGTGAAAATTTTGCGTGGCGAAATAGTAAGCAACGTGGGTGGCGGTGTGTACGTAAACACCTACGGTTCGGGAACTTCGGCGGATTCGGTAGTTCTTGGCGAAAGAGGCAGCAACAATCTGACGGTAACGACAAAAGGCGCCTCCACCTATTGGGAAAGACCCATAGCAATCCCCGGCGCAGCAAGCAACTGGACGTATCAGCAAAACAAAGAGGGTGGCCCCGCCGTGGAAGTCAGAGGCGGTTCCCTCACCATAAACGGCGGACAATACACCTCCGCACAGGGCGAAGGCGTGGTTGTCAAAAGCGGCGTAGTCAATATTCACGACGGAACCTTTGTGGGACAGGATTCCTACAAGTCGGACGGAGGCGACGTTGCAGGTCCTGCCGCTTCGTACGCATTCAAAGTGTTTGGCGGACAGGCTACCGTCTACGGCGGTACATTCGGTTCCCCCTCCGCTTTCGGAAGCGGCGCATTCGTAATGGGAACGGCGGACGTCGTTGCCACGGCACGCATTTACGGCGGAACGTTCAAGGTGAGCGGTCAGGCGGGATTCAGCGTTTGCGAATATGCCTATTTACTTTTCGACCCCACTTCAAGTACAATACTCGTTTCGGGCAACGCCTGCGGCATTGCCGTGGAAAACCGAAACGCACCCACTTCGATAGTAATCAACGGCGGTACCTTTGAAAGCACCGGACAAAACGGCTCCTACGACGGCGTGTGGTTCAGCAATACGCAAGCCACAATGACGATAACGGGCGGAACGTTTATCGGCTCGGTACGTTCGGGACTGTACTTCCAGTTGTCCCCGGGAAGGCGAAAAGTGCAGATTTCCGGAGGAACGTTCAACCGTTCGGGAAACAACTTGCCCATTGCGGGAAGTTACTCGCAATATTCCGTCATTGCCACAGGCTATCGCTTGGACAAAAGCAACCCGTCAAGTTGGCAGGTGGTGGCAAACTGACGAAAACGTCAGGTAAAGGACTGCACACAAATTCAAAACTCCTTTTTGCAAAAGTGTTTTTCAAAACACAGTTACGCTTTGCAGTGGCAACTGCTACACAAACACTTTCAACCAAAAACGCACCCGAACAACGGGTGCGTTTTTGTGTTTTCGCAATTTATTGCAAATCGGTTTCACTGCTTTTTGAGGCGTTTGCGTAACCGTACAACGACATTTGCTAGTTTGAAAGACACACACGCGCAAACGTTTTTCTCGATTCAAAGGCAAAACTGCCGTCCTGAAAGTACGTTTGTGCCTTCTTTTTAAGGGTATCGTGTTTTGTTTTTTGCGTAGTATTACAAACTAACGCACAAAAGGGGCGTTTGGTGCGTAAGATTGACGACAAACGCTTGGTTTGTGGCGTTTTTGCACGTTGGTTGTTTCGTTTTTTTGTGTCAGGGTACACGAACATGCACCGAACAGCAATAACGTCTTTTGTTTCAAGTGTAAAAACACACTTAAAAAAGAGTTGTTTACACAGTGTTTTAAGGGCATTTGCACAAAAACGTGCAAACTTTTTGCAACCGTACAAACTTTTTGTGCACTTTTCCTCTGTTGCTTTGCCCAACTGTCGTTTTTTACATGCAACGTTGTTTTTTCAAATTACAAGCGTTCGATTTTTTAAGACAGTAAAAAAGGGACGAAACTTTACCTTTCATCCCTTTGTTTTGTAAACAATGTGTTTATTCTTCTTTTTTGTCCTTGTCGGAGGCGTTTTCATCCTCTTCCACGGGGTTTACATGTACCGACACAAACAGCGGACGGTGGGAATCTATGTCCGTTACCGTTATGTCAAGGTTTTTGTAGGAAAATTTGTCCCCTTTTTCAGGAATTTTGTCAAGTTGTTCGGAAATCCATCCGTTGACGGTACTGCTTTCCGATCGGGCGTCGATGTCAAACTGCTGGCAAAAATCGTCCATGCTCATGCTGCAATTTACACGGTAGGTGTCGTAACCGATGTTTCGCACGTCTTCCAAAACGTCGTCGTGTTCGTCCCAAATGTCGCCCACAAGTTCTTCGAGGATGTCTTCCATCGTTACTATGCCCAGCGTTCCGCCGTACTCGTCCACCACAACCGCCATGTGCGACTTGGTAGTTTGCAACTGTTTCAACAGGTCGCTTATTTTTTCCGTTCGGTGAATAAACAGCGGCGGCGTCATTATTTCGGATATCGGCTGTGTGGTAATGCCGTTGATGCCGTAAAAGTCCTTGAGATGCAGTATGCCCACAATGTGGTCGATGTCCTCTTTGTACACGGGCAGACGGCTGAATTTGCTGTTTTCAAATTGTTCCGCAACTTCTTCCGGCGTTGCGTCCACGGGCAACGCTTCCAGATCTACACGGTGAGTGAGTATGTCTTCCGCTTTAAGGTCGCCAAACTCTATGGCGTTGCGCAAAAGGTGTCCCTCGTTGGTGTCGATGGAACCGCCTTCCTGCACCTCTTCCACAAACATAAGCAATTCCGCCTGCGAAAGTTTTTCGTCGTCCTTCTTTTTGAGAAACAGCGACAAAAACTTTTTCCACAGCCAAAACAGAAAGTTGAGCGGCGTAAGAATCCAAATGAGAAACTGAATTATCGGGGCGGAAAACATTGCAAACTTTTCGGGGAAATCCTTTGCTATGCTTTTGGGGGAAATTTCGCCGAAAATAAGCACAACAACGGTAACCACCACGGTGGAAACGGTTGCGCCGATGTCTTCACCCAACAGTTTAACAAACATAAGTGTGCCGAGAGAAGCCGCAAGAATGTTTACTATGTTGTTGCCGATAAGTATCGTGGAAATGAGCCTGTCGTAGTCGTTGGAAAGTTTAAGCACCAGTTTGGCACGTTTGTGTCCGTCTTCGGCAAGCGTTTTTATTCGGGTTTTATTAAGTGACGAAAATGCCGTTTCGGTGGCGGAAAAGTACGCCGAGCCGATGACACACGCCAACATTGCTATTATATATACGGGGTAATTCATACGTTCGATTGCTCCTTGAAAATTTCTGTTCCGCTTGCACTAACTAGCACAACGCCCTGCGGAAAAATCTGTACACTGCTTTTACAGTGCGGGGAACAATCAAACTTGCTTTTTGAGGGTGGCAATCTATCTTGTTTGGACAAGGCCCGCCATCTTCGTTCATAATGTTGCTTTTGCTACTCCTTTAGTGCATTTGCAAACATTGTACCATATATGCCCGCTTACGTCAACTCTATGCTTTCACAAGGGAAAATATAATGCCGTTGTGCATTTTTTTGCACTTTTTCCCGCAAAAACGTTTGAATTGCAAGCGTTTTAAAAAAACACTTGTTCCCTTCCCCAGAAATCGTTTTCTTCCTAATCAATCGACACAGTTAAAATCATATTTTTTGCGCCGTATAAGCAAAACTCTTTTTTGTGTGACCGCTCACAATTAAAAACGCCGTGTCATCCCAAAACGGCAAACAGCCCCACGTTTTTTTGACGGTACACACATTTTGTTTGCAAAACAGCCGTTTGCACTGTTTTACCAAAAGGCGTTTGAGTTTACGGGAAAACTATCTTTTGTCAAACATTCCGTCGTGTTTCGTGCAAAAAAAGAACGCATATTGTGCATGCGTTCTTACTTTGTGCAGTTATGTTTTTCAGCCGTAAATTTTTACGTCCACAGGCTCTCCGTCGATTGCGACGGTGAGATTTTTGTAGACGGAATCCAACTGACTGTTTATTTTTGCCGTTTCTTCGTACTGTCTGTACTGTTCCTGTTGCGTTTCCAGCTGCTTTTGCATTACCGAAAGCACCGAGTACGCATTTGCCAAATTGGAACGGGAAACTTCTTCCAACGAATTTTGCATGGCTTTCAGTTCCATCTGCAAAGAGTTCATTTTGTTGGAAATGGTTTGCAGTTGAGTTACCACCACTTTGCCTATGCTTTGCATAGTCCTCGTGTTTTGCTGTATGCTGCCCAGCAGTTTTTCTTTGAACTTTTCGTTTTCGTACAGGTTTATCAGTTCCTTTATCGTGTCGCCACGCTTGTTGGTGTAGTAGTACAACATGCCCGTTATCGCTTCTTCGTTGAAGTAGTCCAACGGTATCACCGTAAGATAGTTGCGTATTTCTTTGAGCATGTCGGTTTTCAAATAATTCAGCGTTTCGTTGGCAATTTTTACGGGGTTGTACGCTTTCTCTTTTTCCTGTTGTTTTTCGTTGCTTAACTCTTTGCTCTTTTCCAGATACTCTTTTCTGTCTTTATTGTAAATTTCTTCTATTTTCACATAAACATCCGGGTCGTTTTCTTGTACTAGGTTAATTAACTGGGTGTCAGGTGTTTTTTCCAGTATCGTTTCCATTGAAATGTCAAACAATGTTTCTTTTTTCTTCTGCAATGATGCTTTTTCTTGCTCTTTTCCTTTTATAAATGAATTTTTTCTTAAATTTAATAGTATTAGTTTAGAAAAGTCAAGAATTTCACCATTTTTAACCAATAAAAAAAATATAGCTACTATATCTGCCAAAAAAGCTACTATCACTCCAATAACAGCAAGAACTTTAACAACACCTGTTAAATTTTTTAACACTGCTTGACTGAACTCGACGTTTGTGAAAAAAACGATTGAAAAAACCAATATGGCTACCCATATCAAAACGGCAATCCATACTTTTATTGTTTGTCTAACACACTTTGCTTTTTCTTTTTTGATATCATGCTCTATCTGTTCAATTTTTTCCTCTATACTTTTTTCTTCTCTTTTTTTCTGTTCAATCTGTATTGATTTGCCAACAGACAATGCTTTAAGTTTTGTAACGTCAACAACCTTCCCGTTTTTAATCACGTCTGCCATGCTGTTGTACTTTGGATAACAACTACGTTTATTTATTTCAATTTTTTTTGAGAATACTCCCCCTTCGCCTTTTTGTACAGTTCTTCTGATTTGTGCAAATTACCAAAGTACTTGTACCCTATGGAAAGTTCCTGCGCAAGGCGTTCTTTTTCCAATACCAAACTGTTTTCTGCCATAATTTCCCCCTCTTTTGAATAAACAAAGTACGTAAACTAGCTCTATTAATATAAATATAATATTACATATATAAAAGATTGTCAACGTTTAGAATAAATTTGCTTAGGGCAAACGGTTGTTTGGAAGTTTTTTATGCTTTCGTTTTCTCTTAGATTGCCATATATAGAAACTATAAGTTCGCTAGAAAATTCAAGAGGAGTTAAAATTGTTTCTCCAACAAAAGCGCCTTTTGCAAACAAACGGAAACTTTTTTACTTTTTTGTTATTAAACTTTTTGTTTATTTACTGCTTTTACCATTTATGGTTCTATAATTTTTTTGTTTTAAAATTTGCATGTATTCGATGTGTTTTTGCAAATATTGTGATATAATTTTTAAAAGTGAGGTTTGTATGAAATTGTCGCAAATAGAGTTTAGGAATCACCCCATTTTAAAAAATTTAAAAATTTCTTTTACAAAAAACACGGGAGAAACATATTCCAATATAATTTTTGTTGGAGAAAATGGCTGTGGCAAAACAACTATATTAAATGAATTATTCAATTATCGTAACTCAAAGTATATAATCAATAAGATGCAAATTTTGAATGATGGAGACAACAGTCATTTCAAATGCCTATATGTTGCTCAAGACATTAAATTTCGCAATGCAATTAATAGTGTAAATAAAGCAATTGGCGGAAGTATATTCTATAAAGATCTAATCGAGAGTGACAATTCTTCTAACTCTAATAGTGCAAACGCCACATCCATTAAAAAAAACAATATCGTAAACGATAAAAGCATGTTAGTAAAAAGGTTGACCGATTTTTATAACGAAAGAGTCGCCTCATTTCTATTAAATAGTAATTCCCCGTTGATGGATGATATATCAAAACAGGTTTCGATAAATGGAAACGGCATATCTCCCAAGGTTGATACCTTTAGTTCCGGTGAGCAGGAATTAATTTTACGTTTAGAAACTTTAAAAAGCAGGATTTTTTCCGATCTCGACATTCTTATTATGGATGAGCCAGAAACAAGTTTGCATCCTAAATGGCAATTAAAAATAGTTCCATTTATTGTAGATATTTTAAAGGACAATAAAACAGGCAAAAGAGATTTGCAATTATTTATTGCCAGTCATTCTGAAAATGTATTGAAATCTATCTTTGATAGATCTGACACTTTAATTGTTAGACTATTTAAAGATAATGATACAATAAAAGGGCAAAATATAACTGCCATGGATACAGTCCTTAACAAAACAACTAGAGCCGAAATTCAATATCTGGTTTTCGGTATCATATCCAGCGAATATCACAACCAATTGTATGGCAAATTTTTATCAATGTGCGGAGGAACACAGTCAAAAGTCTCCCGTTATCTACAAAAGAAATATGGTGAAAAGTACGAAACTTTGTTAAATCCTTATGGTCATATTTTTAATAACGAAATTGAAAATTTGCCAACATATATTAGAAATGCTACTGATCATCCTGAAAATACTGATAGACACTATACGGAAAAAGACCTAACAAAATCAATTGAATTATTGAGAAAGGAAATAGAAGAATATACGAAATAATTATACATTTTTATCTTTTATAGCTTTTGTTTTCGACTTTGTTGCAAGCCGCACTTTGGCGGAGGCAGGGATTCGTCCCGAGTGCAACGAGGGGGGGGGGAGCGAAATGAAGTGTAGCGAT
>OEQY01000082.1_pt1 | contig 29549 bp, 20 predicted proteins | sample 1539871 | NCBI WGS metagenome assembly OEQY01 (sample SAMEA3891877, study PRJEB23780) | metagenome | biome: terrestrial biome; feature: animal house; material: Caecal content | place: Italy | collected 2015-05-05 | reverse complement strand
CATAGCAAAACCTCATCGATATTTTTTATAGAAGGATAATATTATCGTTTCCAGTCTTCGGTTGGGACAGGGATCTCAGATAGTAGTTTTTGAATCATTTCCGCCCCAGATGATTGACTGCCAGAAAAACGTCCCAAAACAAGACGATGGGATAAAACGGAAACGGCAACCGCTTTAAAATCTTCTGGTACGACATAAGTACGGTCATGTAGATAGGCATAAGCCTGTACTGCACGCATAAGTGCTAAACTGCCTCTTGGACTTACGCCTGTAATAATATGAGGTTGTTCTCTTGTAGCACGAACCAATTCTACTAAATAATTCATAAGCAAAGGATGTACATAGACTTCCTTATATGCTTGCTGTGCTTCCAAAATGGTCGAAGTGGAGCAAACAGGCTGGAGTGTTTCAAGAGGAGCATTTTTTTGAAAACGGGTTAAAATAGAAAGTTCTTCTTCCTTTGTAGGGAATCCCATGGAAACTTTCATGAAGAAACGATCGAGCTGTGCCTCTGGAAGAGGAAAGGTTCCGGTTGTTTCAACAGGATTTTGCGTGGCAAGAACAAGAAATGGTTCAGGGAGCTTTCGGGTAATGCCATCTACGGTTACTTGGTGTTCTTCCATGCATTCTAATAACGCAGATTGGGTACGTGGTGTAGCACGGTTAATTTCATCTGCGAGTAAAATATGACAAAAGACAGGACCTGGTTTAAAAATAAATTCACTTTCTTTTTGATTGTAATAATTTAATCCAGTAATATCGGATGGCAGTAAGTCAGGGGTGAATTGGATACGGGAAAAAGAAGCATCCAACGACCGAGCCAATGATTTTGTCATTACAGTCTTTCCTGTTCCTGGCACATCTTCTAAGAGAACATGTCCGCCTGCGATAAATGCGGTCATCAATAAATCAATGACCTCTCCCTTTCCAACGATTACCTTTTCTATATTTGTTTTTAACTGGTCTAATGGGTTCATAATAACAGCATACTCCTTTGCGTGCATTTTTCTATATTATACCATAATGCACGGGAAAATGTAAGGAAGTCTATAAAATCTAGGGATTGTAAAATTGGAAAAAATAAGATAAAATGGAAAACAAAAAATAAGGAGAGTTGTGAGGAGATGAAATTATGAAACAGTCAGGAACCGTTATGCTGACAACGCCTAGATTAATTTTGCGTAGATTTGAAGAAAATGATGCCGAAGCGATGTATCGCAATTGGGCAAGTCATGATATCGTTACAAAATATTTAACTTGGCCGACGCACGATAATATAGAAGTGACGAAAGCGGTATTAAAAGATTGGACGAAACAGTATAAGAATAGTCAGTTTTATCAATGGTGTATTGAATTAAAATCTTTAAAAGAACCGATCGGAAGCATTAGCGTAGTAAGTCAAGATACACAAATTAAATGTGCAGAAATTGGTTATTGTATTGGAGAGTCCTATTGGAAGAAAGGAATTACATCCGAAGCACTTCGAGCAGTGATGGATTTTTTATGGAACCATGAGGGATTTCACAGGATTGAAGCAAAACATGATTTCAATAATCCTGCTTCTGGAAGAGTAATGCAAAAATGTGGATTGCAATATGAAGGAACAAAGATTGCAGCGGGTTTTAATAATACAGGAATTTGTGATCTAGTACTTTATGGAGCGGTGAAGGGTTAATACGATATTTTTGTTCAATATGAAAAGAAAAAAGTGGTAGGAAACTACAAAAAATACAAGGTTGGAGGTAGCTATGAAAAGCTTACTGCGGTATTTAGGCAGTTATAAGAAAGAGAGTATATTGGCGCCATTGTTTAAATTATTGGAGGCTTTGTTTGAATTGTTTGTGCCTTTGGTAATGGCTAGAATTATTGATATTGGTATTAAAAATGGTGACATTGGCTATATTTTGAAGATGGGCGGATTATTGATTTTATTAGGAATCATTGGTTTAGTTTGTTCTTTAACCGCTCAATATTTTGCAGCGAAGGCGGCGGTTGGATTTGGAACTGCATTAAGACATGATTTATTTCAACATATTCAATCCCTTTCCTATTCAGAAGTTGATACAGTTGGAACTTCCACGTTGATAACACGAATGACAAGTGATATCAATCAAGTACAGGCAGGGGTAAACTTATTTTTACGATTATTTATGCGGTCTCCATTTATCGTGTTTGGAGCAATGATTATGGCGTTTACAATCGATTGGAAGGCAGCCATGATCTTTGTAATTACAATTCCAGCGTTATCGGTTGTAGTGTTTGGAATTATGCTGGTTAGTATTCCAATGTATCGGAAAGTACAGAGCCGTTTGGATCGGGTTACACAACTGACGAGAGAAAATCTAGTAGGAGCACGTGTCATTCGTGCGTTTAACCGTCAAAAAGATGAGAGAGAAAATTTCACAGAAGCAAATGCGCTTTTAATGAAAGTGCAGGTATTTGTTGGAAAGATTACAGCGCTATTAAATCCAGTTACTTATATTATTATTAATGTTGCAATTGTTGTATTACTTTGGGTAGGAGCAAATCAAGTAAATAATGGGATTATTTTACAGGGTGCGGTTGTTGCACTCGTCAATTATATGTCACAGATTCTCGTAGAATTAGTGAAACTCGCAAATCTGATTATTAATATTACAAAATCACTAGCATGTGCAAATAGAATTCAAAACGTAATGGAATTAAAACCAAGTTTAACAGAATACAGTACAACAGAAGTAAAAGAAACGAATTCGGAAAATTATATTGAATTTGACCATGTAACGTTTGCCTATCAAAATGCAAAAGAACCTTCTTTGACTGATATAAGTTTTAAGGTGAAAAAGGGTCAGACAATTGGTATTATTGGTGGTACAGGTTCTGGAAAGTCTTCTTTAATCAATTTGATTCCTCGTTTTTATGATGTGACAAAAGGAAAAATTACAGTTGATGGTACCGATATTAAACGTTATCCATTGAATCAGATTCGTACTATGGTTGGAATTGTTCCGCAAAAAGCGGTTTTATTTAAAGGTACGATTGCCGAAAACATAAGATGGGGAAAAAAGGATGCAACGGAAGCGGAAATGATGGAGGCATTGACAACGGCACAGGCAGCAGAAGTGGTGAAAGGAAAAGAAGGTGGACTGGATGCCGATATTTTGCAAGGAGGAAAGAACCTGTCCGGTGGTCAGCGTCAGAGGCTAACGATTGCGAGAGCACTGGTAAAAAAACCAGAGATTTTAATTTTGGATGATAGTGCATCGGCGCTGGATTATGCAACCGATGCCAAACTGAGAAAAGCGATTAAGAAGATGGATCGTAATATGACCGTTTTCATTGTATCACAGCGTTCTACAACGATTCAGTATGCGGATCAGATTATTGTATTGGATGATGGAAAAATGGTTGGAATTGGTAAGCACGAGGAGTTACTGCAATCTTGTGAAGTATACCAGGAAATCTATTATTCACAATTTCCAAAGGAGGGACGTTAAATGGGTAGAGAAAAAAATAAAGAGGTAATGTTAAAAGTTTTAAGGAGTATTCGTCCCTATTGGTTTCTTGTTGTGCTATCATTTGTTATGGCGGCTGTGACAGTTGCATTGACATTGTATGTGCCGATTTTAATTGGATATGCGGTAGATGAGATTATCGCAGCAGGAAACGTTAACTTTCCTGGGGTATGGGCGATTATAAAGCAGATTGTAATTGTGATTGTAATTACAGCATTGAGCCAGTGGCTGATGAATGTATGCAACAATCGTATTACATTTCGAGTAATCAAAGATATCCGGACAAAGGCATTTCATCGTTTGGAAAATCTTCCTTTAAAGTATGTGGACAGTCACCAATATGGAGATGTGGTAAGCCGTATCGTATCCGATGTAGATCAATTTTCCGATGGTCTTTTGATGGGATTGACACAATTATTTTCTGGGGTCATTACGATTTTAGGAACGCTTGCATTTATGCTTTATTTAAACTGGATTATTGCCATTGTGGTAGTAATCATTACGCCACTTTCCCTGTTTGTAGCACGTTTTATTGCACAACGTACGTACACGATGTTCCATAAGCAGTCTGAGACGAGAGGAAAATTAACTTCTCTGATTGATGAAATGATTGGAAATCAGAAAGTGGTACAGGCATTTGGTTATGAGGATGATGCACTAAACCGTTTTGATAAGATTAATGAAACGTTGGGAGAATTTAGTTTAAAAGCAACGTTTTTTTCTTCCATTACAAATCCAGCAACTCGTTTTGTAAATGGAGTGGTTTATGCAGGCGTTGGTATTGTAGGAGCAATTGCAGCAGTAAATGGAGTACTGACGGTTGGACGATTAACGAGTTTTTTGAGTTATGCAAACCAATATACAAAACCGTTTAATGAGATCAGTGGTGTTATTACGGAACTTCAAAATGCGCTTGCGTCGGCTGCTCGTGTGTTTGAGTTAATGGAAGAAGAACCACAAGTTCCAGATGCAGAAGATGCAGTTGTATTAGCAGATGTGGACGGAAATGTAGAGATGGATCATGTGTATTTTTCTTATACGCCAGAACAGAAATTGATTGAAAATTTTAACTTAAACGTAAAACCAGGACAGAGAATTGCAATTGTTGGACCGACTGGATGCGGAAAGAGTACGGTCATTAATCTTTTAATGCGTTTTTATGATGTAGATCAGGGATCTGTAAAAGTGGAAGGGGAAGATATTCGTCATATTACAAGAGAGAGTCTTAGAAATAATTATGGTATGGTACTGCAAGAAACATGGCTGAAATCTGGTACGATCCGAGAAAATATTGTTTATGGAAAGCCAGATGCAAGCGAAGAAGAAATGATTTTAGCTTCCAAAGCAGCACATGCACATAGTTTTATTAAACGTTTGCCACAGGGATATGACACCGTAATTACAGAAGATGGAGGAAATTTATCCCAAGGGCAAAAACAGCTGCTTTGCATTGCCAGAGTTATGCTTTGCCTGCCTCCAATGCTGATTTTGGATGAGGCAACTTCTTCGATTGATACAAGAACAGAAATTCGTATTCAAAAAGCATTTGCGAAAATGATGCAGGGCAGAACAAGCTTTATTGTAGCGCATCGTCTTTCTACGATTAAGGAAGCAGATGTCATTCTTGTTATGAACAATGGTAATATTATTGAACAGGGAACACATGAAGAGCTGCTTGCTCAGAATGGATTTTATGCGAATCTGTATAATAGCCAGTTTGCGTTATAAATGTTAATTAAAATTAAAGAAAGCGTGTAAGTGAATGGAAGATATTTTGAACCTTACATGCTTTCTTTCGTTTTTATATAATTTTTTAATAAAAATCTTGCTCGTGATCAATGAGTTGTTTTTCTTGATAATGGCATGCAACATCTTTATGTTCTCGGAAATTTTTAGGACTAAAATTGAATTTCTTTTTAAAAGCTTTAGAGAAGGCGAGTGCATCATCATATCCGACTGCATCGGCGATTTCGTTTATAGAAGAGTTAGTAGATACTAATAAATTCGCTGCTTTGTGCAGACGAAAATCAACTAGAAAACGTTGTACAGAAATTCCTAATTCTTTTTGAAAGGTACGATTCAAATAGGCACGGCTAATTCCAATGTAATCGGCAATATCGGAAACGTTGATTCCAAGGGAATGATGTTGTTTAATATAATCGATTGCTTGGACTACGTAAGTATTACTGTTGTGTTCATATTTATTTTTCGATGAAGCATTTAAATCTTGATGGGAATCAATTAAATAGGAAAATAATGCTAATAAAAAGGCTTTTCTTTTTAATTCGTGGCTGAATGTTAGATGGGAAGCATCTAAAATCTGGGAAACAAGTGATTCAACCGTTTCAATATTAGTGATAGGGAGTACTGGACTTTTTTTAGAAAATCCACAACTATTTAAAATTTTTTTTGTCATAATGCCATTAAATCCTATCCAAAAGTAAGACCAAGGTTCTTCTTTATCTGCCTGGTAAAATACTTCTTCGTTAGGACGAATTAGAAACATTTCGTTTGCCTTTAAATGGTAAGTAATTCCATGTGTTGTAAAAATACCTTTACCAGATGAAATGAAATGAATAATATATTCATCACGACAGGAAGGACCACAAGTATGACTGGAAATACAGGTTTCCTTTCCAACGTGAATTAAGTAAAGATCCATGGAAGTTTCGCTAAGGTGTTCCAAACAATGGAAATTAGCGGAATTAGTGTATTTAACATGTCTCATTTTATCATCTCCAGTATCAATAAATTAGTTAATTATAACAAATCACTTTTTTGAATTATGATAATTATACTATACTTGAGGCAATTTTTCTATATATATTTCAAAAAAATCTAAAAAATGTTATTATAAACTGTTTTTTTGTTCTATTTTTATATTTTTGTTTTGATTTTTCCATAGACTAATACTATTTTATGAATTGATATTTCCATAAAAAGGTTTGATTTTTCTATTCTGATATTTCCATAAAAAGGTTTGATTTTTCTGTTTTTATTTTTCCATAAATGAGTTCTTATTTTATCATTTTAACATTTCCATAATAATATCACATTTTTCTAAGTTAATGGACACTTCTGGAAGCTGGAGCACAGGGCGGAGATATGCCAGATGTATTCTGGATGCATTCCAATGAAGCAGTGAGATATATGTCAAATGGTATTTTGTTAGACATTACCGATCAGGTAAATTCCAGTGAAGTACTGGAAATGGATAAGTTCCCAGAAGATTTAAAAGAAATGTATCAATATGATGGAAAAACTTATGCATTGCCAAAGGATATGGATACTGTTGCAATATGGTATAACAAGACGATGTTCGATGAAGCAGGTATTCCATATCCAGATGGAAGTTGGACTTGGGATGATTTCTATGAAATCGCAAAACAGCTGACAAAGGACGATGGAAGTCAGTATGGTTTTGCTGCAAATCCATCGAATGAACAAGATACATGGATGAATATTATTTATACAATGGGCGGATGTGTATTGAATGAAGAAGGAAAATCAGGTTTTGATGATCCAAAGACAATTGAAGCAATGGAATTTGTAGATAAGCTTATTAAAGAAGTAATGCCTCCAGCGTCTACAATGTCTGAGACTGGTACCGATGTATTATTTAATTCTGGAAAGGTTGCTATGATTTCTCAAGGTTCCTGGATGGTAGCGCCATTTAAAGAAAACGAATACATTGTAGAACATGCAGATGTTGCAAGACTTCCAAAAGATTCTGAAACAGGAAGAAGTATTTCTATTTATAATGGACTTGGATGGGCTGCATCGGCAGAAACAGATAATCCAACAGCAGCGTATAAGTTAATTGAATGGTTTGCAACAAAAGAGATGCAGCAAAAACAGGCAGAACTTGGTGTAACGATGGCTGCTTATGAAGGCGTATCTGAAGCTTGGGTAAATAGTACAACAGAATTTAACTTACAGCCATATTTGGATGCTATGGAAGATACGGTATTCCGTCCAGCTACAAAATCCACACTTGCATGGTGGAATCCAATGGTAGAAGAGTTTAAGAAAGTATGGAATGGTGAAGAAGAAATGGTTACAGCATGTGAAAATGTAACCACGATGATGAATGAGAAAATTGCAGAAGAAGCGCAATAAGAAAGGAAGTGGAGGCATTGGCAAATCCGAAAAAGGGAACAAGTCAGGCGAGGAATGAGTTTATATGGGGTTGGCTTTTTATCCTTCCTACTATGATTGGATTAATCATATTAAATATTATTCCAATTTTTCAGACAATCTATCAAAGCTTTTTTAAAGCTGGGGATTTTGGAAGAAATAATATTTTTGTCGGACTTGAGAATTATATTACCTTATTTAAAGATACAGAAGTTTGGCAATCCGTTTTGAATACATTTAAATATGCGATCGTGGAAGTACCGTTTTCTATTGCAATTGCCTTAGTTTTGGCAGTGTTTTTAAATAGAAAAATCGCTGGCCGTGCTGCCTATCGTACCATTTTTTTCCTTCCTATGGTAGCAGCACCGGCAGCCATAGCAATGGTATGGAGATGGTTATTTAACTCAGAGTTTGGTTTATTAAATCATATGTTTGGTGTAAATGTAGAGTGGATTTCTAATCCAAGCATTGCAGTATTTTCGATTGCAGTAATTGGTATTTGGTCAATTATTGGTTATAATATGGTATTATTCTTGGCTGGACTCCAGGAAATTCCAAGAGATTACTATGAAGCAGCAGACATTGACGGAGCATCTGGAGTTAGACAGTTCTTTAATATTACGATACCGTTATTGTCTCCAACAATTTTCTTTGTAACAATCACCAGAGTGATTGGTGGATTACAGGTATTCGATTTAATCTTTATGGTAATGGATAAAAACAATCCAGCACTTTATAAGACACAGTCCATTGTATATCTGTTCTACCAAAATTCATTCGTAGAGAATAATAAAGGATATGGATCTACGATCGTAGTATTACTAATTGTGATTATTATGATTATTACCGTATTCCAGATGATTGCGCAGAAGAAATGGGTTCATTATAATTAGGAGGAAATGTCATGGAGAGAAGAGCAAAATTAACACAGATAGGAATACATATCATATTAATATTAGTATCTTTCACTATGCTAGTTCCTTTTGCCTGGATGATTTTAACTGCGTTTAAGACGATAGGAGAAGCTACTTCTGTAGATCCATTTGTCATTTTCCCAAGTCAATGGATAACAGAAAATTTCACAACTGTAATTAATAATATGAACTTCTTAAGTTTGTATTGGAATACATTATTGTTAATCTTAGGACGTGTAGTGGCTGCTGTTTTGACTGCTACATTGGCTGGTTATGCATTTGCACGTTTGAACTTTAAAGGTAAAAACTTTATGTTCTCTTTGGTATTATTCCAGATGATGGTACCAGGACAGATTTTTATCATACCACAGTATTTAATGGTTAGTTCATTAGGTGTATTAAATACAATCTTTGCATTAATTTTCCCAGGTCTTGTTACAGCATTTGGAACATTCTTGCTTCGTCAGGCATATATGGGACTTCCAAATGATTTGGAAGAAGCTGCACATTTGGATGGATGTAATATTGGTCAGACATTCTTATACATTATGGCGCCGTTGACACGTTCTTCTATGGTAGCGCTTGGAATCTTTACCGCAGTGTTTGCTTACAAAGACCTGATGTGGCCATTGATTTGTAATCGAGACGTTATGCCATTGTCAGCAGCACTTGCTAAGATGCAGGGACAATATTCTAACAATTATCCTCAGTTGATGGCAGCATCTTTATTAGCATGTATTCCAATGATTGTATTATATTTAGTCTTCCAGAAGCAGTTTATTGAAGGTATTGCTACTTCGGGTGGTAAATTATAAAATGAAATCGAGGAAAAACCTATGAATTTATTCAATGAAGATGGTATATGGGGCAGGACATTTAATTTTTTAGGACAGCTGATTGCTTTGAATTTGTTGTGGATGGTATGTTCCATTCCAGTTATAACAGTGGGAACTTCTACAACAGCGTTGTATTACTGTGTCTTAAAGTTAAAGAAAGATGGAGATTGTAGTATTTGGAAGCAGTATTGGAAAAGTTTCCGACAAAATTTTATACAATCTACGATTATATGGATTGGAATATTAGTAATTGCGCTATGTCTGTGGATGGAATGGAGAGCTGCTTCCGTGGCAAGTGGAGGATTGGGAACAATCATAACTTATATTGTAGGGGCAATGGCAGTTTTGCTGGTGATAGTTGCACTTTACATATTTCCGATTGTAGCAGCTTTTGAAAATAAGATAAGCAAACTTCTTACACATGTTGTGTATTTTGGAACGAAAAATATAGGATATGTGATTGTAATTGCTATTATTACGATTTTGCCAATGTATTTTACTTTATTGGATACAGAAATGTTTCCGATTCTGTTATTTGTGTGGTTAACGTGTGGATTTTCGTTGACAGCTTATGCAAATGCCAACTTTTTTTGGAAACTGTTTCAACCGTTTTTCCCTTCTGATAAAAAACAAAATCAAGAGGTGCAATAATTATAAAAATATGTTATAATATTCTGTAAGGAAGTTCCAGGAGAGATTCCTTTCGGTTACGAAAAGTTTTAGTAAGGTTTCTAAAAGAAAGAACCTGGATCTGCAAGAACAGAACAGATCCAGGCTCTTCTTAGGTAAAATGAATGGTAACAGCAATAGGAAGAATTCAGACTGGAAAAGTTAAACAAAAGTGACGCGGAGGTAGTAGAATGGCAATTGTATATAACGAAAAGACAGGAATATTTACATTAAACACAAAGAATACAACTTATCAAATGGCTGTAGATAAATATGGAACGTTACTGCACCAATATTATGGAATACGAATTTTGGGAGAAGATTTAAATTCATTATTTGTAAAAAATGATAGAGGATTTTCTCCAAATCCTCATGAAGCAGGAGAAGATAGAACGTACTCCTTGGATACACTTCTTCAGGAATTTTCTGGATATGGAGATGGAGATTATCGATTGCCATCTATTTGCCTTGTGAATGGGGACGGAAGTTATGCTTTTTGTGGACGAGTTTCTGGACATCGGATTTACCATGGAAAGTATAGCGTTGAGAAGATGCCATACTTACAGGAACAAGATGGAGATACCGTAGATACATTAGAAATTTATTTAACGGATAAAGTTACAGGTGTAGATGTAACACTTTTATATGGCGTTTTTGAAGAAAAAGATGTGATTACAAGGGCTGTGAGAATTACTAATCATGGAACAAAGAAAATTGTATTAGAAAAAGCCATGTCAGTCATGTTAGATTTTATTGATAGTGATTACGACTTTATCCATTTTGGCGGCCGTCATGCAATGGAACATGAATACCATCGTCAGCCAGTTTCCTATGGAATTCAGTCGATTGGAAGTACAAGAGGTTATAGCAGTCATCAGCATAATCCATGTGCAATTCTTTGTGAAAGAGGTGCAACAGAAGAGAGTGGAGACTGCTATGGATTTATATTAGAATATAGTGGAAACTTCCTTTGCGAAGTAGAAAAGACACAGTTTAGGCAAATGCGTCTGAATATGGGAATTCATAGTCAACAATTTTGTTGGAACTTGGAAGTAGGAGATGTATTCCATACTCCAGAAGTAATTATGACTTATACGGATAAAGGTCTGACTTCTTTGACGCATAAATTCCATGACGTATTACGGAGTAATTTATATCGTGGTAAATTTATGAATCAGCTGCGTCCAGTTTTGTTAAATAGCTGGGAAGCCGTTTATTTTGATTTTGATGAGAAAAAGCTGTTAGAAATTGCGAAGGCTTCTTTAGATATGGGTGCAGAGTTATTTGTTGTAGATGATGGATGGTTTACAAATAGAAATAGCGATCGCAGTGGATTAGGCGATTGGGAAGTTGATTTACAGAAGCTTCCGCATGGTCTTGGATGGTTATCCGAACAAGTGCACCAAATGGGATTAAAGTTTGGAATTTGGATTGAACCAGAGATGGTTTCCCAAAAGAGTCAGTTATATAAAGATCATCCAAATTGGGCTTATATGATTCCAGGAAGAAGTCCTGTACAGGGAAGAGAGCAGCTTGTATTAGATCTTTCAAGAGAAGATGTTCGAGATTATCTTGTTGAAAAAATGAACGGCATTATTGAGACAAGTCAGGCAGACTATGTAAAATGGGATGCAAATCGGCATTTATGCGATGTATTCTCCGATCGTATTTATGAGAATAGACAGGGAGAAATTTTGCATCGGTATATATTAGGATTGTATGATATTATGGATCGAATTATCCTTGCACATCCAAATGTATTGTTTGAAGGATGTAGTGGAGGAGGCGGACGTTTCGATGCAGGAATGTTATATTATCAGCCTCAAATTTGGGGAAGTGATGATACGGATGCAATTGCAAGATTAAAAATACAATATGGCTTGTCCTTTGTATATCCTTCTCAATGTATCGGTTCCCATGTTTCCGTATGCCCAAATCATCAGACAGGACGAACCGTACCGTTAAGAACGAGAGCAATTACTGCAATGCATGGAACATTTGGATTTGAATTAGATCCAGCTCTTTTATCTGAGGAAGAGAAAAAGATGTGCCAGGAATATGCAAAAATTTATAAAGCAAATGCGGCAATTATGTTGGAGGGAGATTATTATCGTCTTTCCAATCCGTATGAGCAAAATGCCTATACTGCATGGATGCATGTAAGTAAGGACAAAACGAAAGCAGTTGTGAGTATGGTTCGAACAGAAAGCCAGGGAAATGCATTGATTTATTATGTAAAATTAAAAGGATTAAAAAATGACGCAATGTATGAACTGCAAGATGGCAGAAAATTTTCCGGAGCTGCTTTGAGAAAATATGGACTGCCAATTACATGGGATATAAAAGAATATGAAGCAATGCAATACTATCTCAAGGAGGTAGAAGAATAGAAGGAAAGGACTTTTCTTATGAATATTGTCGTTCACGAAGACAAAAAAATATTTCATCTCTATAATGAAAAGATAAGCTATATTATGGCTGTATTGCCGAGTGGTCAAATGGGACAGTTGTATTTTGGAAAACGAATTCATGATCGAGAAGATTTTCGTTATATGCTTCAATTTGCCTATCGTCCAGCAGGATCTAGTTATTTTAAAGGACAATTAGAGTATTCTCTGGAACATATTCGGCAAGAATATCCTTGTTATGGAATGACAGATTATCGTCAGCCAGCTGTAGAAGTATTGCAGCAAAATGGAAGTCGTATTAGTGATTTCCAGTATCAAGGTTATGAGATTATGGACGGCAAACCAGTGCTGGACGGTTTGCCAGCAACTTACACAGAGGAAAAAGAGGAAGCAAAAACAATCAAAATCATTTTAAAAGATGATTGGATCAAGTTAAAGCTGGAATTGTTTTATACGATCTTCCGTGAAGGCGGCATTATAGCCAGAAGTACTAAATTTACATTAGAAGGAACGGAAACGGTACAGTTAGAAACGGCGATGAGTATGTCAATAGACTTGCCAGATGCCGATTATGAATGGATACAGTTATCAGGAGCCTGGTCGAGAGAACGTTATATTAAAACACGTAAGTTATGCCAGGGAATTCAATCGGTGGGAAGTTTGAGAGGACAGTCTTCCCATCACCATAATCCATTTGTTGTTTTGAAACGCCCGACAGCAGATGAGCGTCAAGGAGAAGTAATTGGATTTAGCCTAATTTATAGCGGAAACTATTTAATTCAGGCAGAAGTAGATACGTACGATACCGCTCGTGTAATGCTTGGACTGCATAAAGAAGAATTTTCGTGGCATTTGGATCCAGGAGAAAGTTTCCAGACGCCAGAGGCAGTTATGGTTTATTCTGGCGAAGGACTTGGAGGAATGAGCCGCACTTTCCATCGTCTGTATCAAAAACGTTTGGCCAGAGGGTATTGGAGAGATCGTCCAAGACCGATTTTGCTCAATAATTGGGAAGCAACTTATTTTAACTTTACAGAAGAAAAGCTGCTTACAATTGCGAAAAAAGCAAAAGAGTGTGGAGTAGAATTATTTGTATTAGATGATGGATGGTTTGGGGCACGTTCGGATGATACAGCTGGATTAGGTGATTGGGTAGCGAATCGAGAACGGCTGCCAGAAGGAATCAAGGGGATTTCGGAGAAAGTGGAAGCGCTTGGAATGAAGTTTGGACTTTGGTTCGAACCAGAGATGGTAAATGAAGATTCAGATCTTTATCGTGCCCATCCAGATTGGGTTTTAGAAACGCCGAACCGACATAGAAGTCATGGAAGAAACCAATTGGTTTTAGATTTCTCACGAGAAGAAGTTGTAGATGCGATTTATGAAATGATGGCGAAGATTTTATCCGAGTCTAAAGTTTCTTATATTAAATGGGATATGAATCGAAGTATTACAGAGTGTTATTCCAAAGCACTTCCTCCATACCGTCAAGGAGAAGTATTCCATCGCTATATTTTAGGTGTATATTCTTTATATGAACGCTTAACGCAGCAGTTTCCAGAAGTTCTATTTGAATCTTGTGCGAGTGGAGGGGGACGTTTTGATCCAGGAATGTTATATTATGCACCACAGTGTTGGACAAGTGATGATTCTGATGGAATAGAACGTTTGAAAATTCAGTATGGTACTTCGATGTGTTATCCAATCAGCAGTATGGGAAGTCATGTATCAGTAATACCAAATCATCAAGTATTCCGCAATACACCGCTTCATACAAGAGCAAACGTGGCTTATTTTGGAACGTTTGGTTATGAATTGGATTTAGGACAGCTGACCCCAGAAGAACAAGAAGAAGTGAAGAAACAGATTGTCTTTATGAAAAAATATAGACAAGTATTCCAATTTGGAACATTTTACCGTCTATTAAGTCCATTTGAAAATAATGTTACTGCCTGGATGGTAGTTAGTGAAGATCAAAAAACTGCGATTGTAGGATGGTACCGTGTCTTAAATGGAGTCAATTTGCCATTTAGCCGACTAAAGTTAGAAGGACTTGGAGCAGATATCTGTTATTATAATAATCAAGACAATCGCCATTATTATGGAGATGAATTGATGTATGCAGGTATGATCATTGATGATCCGATGGCAGGTCAGGCAGAATATGAAAAGACATTAGGTGATTTTAATTCAAAACTTTATGTTTTGGAAGCAGAATAGGAGATATTCGAGAGATGAAAAAGAATGGAAAACGATTCTGGATGATGCTGTTAGGAATTGCATTGATTAGTGTGGCAGTTGGCTGTTACCGTCTGTCTGAATTTGGTGTAGATGCATTTACCTGTATGAATCTGGGAATTAGCGGATTCCTTGGAATGAGTTTCGGAAATTGGCAGTTGTTTGTAAATATTGTAATTTTAATTATTGTATTTTTTACAATGAGAAGCGGAATTGGACTTGGAACCATAGTAAATATGGTGGCAGTAGGATATATCGCTGACTTTATTTGCTGGATTGTCTGGGATCAACTTGCAATGACGCCAGGTCTGCTATTGAGAATTATATTTTTAATCATTGGTATGTTGTTTGCTACATTGGGCGTTGCTTTCTATATGGTAGTGGATATGGGAATTGCACCATATGATAATGTTGCGCCAATTATCGAGAAACTAACAAAGGGGAAACTTCCATTTGCAAAAGCAAGAGTTATAACAGATATTATCTGTGTTGTAATTGGAGTTGTATTTTGTCTGATGGCAAACGATGATTTATGGAAGATTGTAGGAATTGGAACGATTTTTAATGCATTTTTAACAGGACCGTTAATTCAATTTTTCAAGCTACATATTACGGAACCACTTTTAAATAAGGATTAAACAAGACGATAGGCTGTATGAAAATAACTACAGTCTATCGTTTTGTTTTAAAAGTTTATAAAATTTTAATAATTTTCCCCTTTACAAATTAGAAAAATGTGTTATCATACTGTTATAGAACTTATAGAACAAATAGCATGAATATTATGCTGGACTCATATCCTTATATGGAAATCAGGGGAGGTTGTACTATATGAATATTAATAAATTTACACAGAAATCAATGCAGGCAGTTCAGGATTGTGAAAAGCTTGCCTATGAATATGGAAACCAAGAGATTGATCAAGAACATTTACTCTATGCATTATTAACGCAGGAAGATAGTTTAATTGCTAAACTAATTACCAAAATGGAAATTCAGCTAGAATATTTTACCGAGAGAGCACAACAGGCACTTGAGAAAAAGACAAAGGTGTCTGGCGGTAATTTATATATTAGTAATGCATTAAATAAAGTATTAATTAGCGCAGAAGATGAAGCAAAAGCGATGGGCGATCAATATGTTTCGGTAGAGCATCTGTTTCTATCCATGATTCGAGAGCCAAATCAGGCAATTAAAGCAATATTAAAAGAATTTGGTATCACAAGAGAGCGGTTTTTAAAAGTGCTTTCTACCGTTCGTGGAAATCAGCAAGTTGTAACCGATAATCCAGAAGCCACTTATGATACATTGAATAAGTATGGTCAGGATTTAGTAGAAAAAGCACGGGAACAGAAATTAGATCCAGTGATTGGTCGTGATGCGGAAATTCGTAATATTATTCGTATTCTATCCAGAAAAACAAAAAATAACCCAGTACTAATTGGAGAACCTGGTGTTGGTAAGACGGCTGCGATTGAAGGATTAGCACAGCGTATTGTAAGAGGTGATGTACCAGAAGGATTAAAAGATAAGAAGATTTTTGCACTGGATATGGGAGCTTTAGTAGCAGGAGCCAAATATCGTGGTGAGTTTGAAGAGCGTTTGAAAGCGGTTCTGGAAGAAGTTCGAAAAAGTGAAGGACAGATTATTCTGTTTATTGATGAATTACATTTGATTGTAGGCGCTGGTAAGACAGATGGGGCAATGGATGCTGGTAATATGTTAAAACCAATGCTGGCAAGAGGAGAATTGCACTGCATCGGAGCAACTACATTGGATGAATATCGTAAGTATATTGAAAAAGATGCTGCATTGGAACGTCGTTTCCAGCCTGTTATGGTAGATGAACCAAGCGTGGAGGATACGATTTCTATTTTAAGAGGATTGAAAGAGCGTTATGAAGTATTCCATGGAGTAAAAATTACGGACTCTGCACTGGTATCGGCAGCAACACTCTCGAATCGTTATATTTCCGACCGTTTTCTTCCAGATAAAGCGATTGACTTAGTAGATGAAGCATGTGCATTGATTAAAACAGAGATGGATTCCATGCCAACAGAGTTAGATGAGCTGCGTCGCCGTGTCATGCAGTTAGAAATTGAAGAGGCGGCATTAAAGAAAGAAACCGATCATTTAAGTCAGGAACGTCTGGAAGCATTGCAGACAGAGCTGGCTGAGATGAGGGAAGAATTCGCAAACAAGAAAGCACAGTGGGATAATGAAAAACATTCGGTCGAGAATTTAAGTCATTTAAGAGAAGAGATTGAAACGATTAACAAAGAGATTGCACAGGCACAGCAGCATTATGATTTAAATAAAGCCGCAGAACTGCAATATGGTAAGCTGCCAGAACTTCAAAAACAGCTGGCAATTGAAGAAGAGAAGGTGAAAAAACAAGATTTATCTCTTGTGCATGAAGCTGTTACGGAAGAAGAAATCTGTCGTATTATTTCCAGATGGACAGGAATTCCAGTAGCTAAGTTAACAGAATCGGAGCGAAATAAAACATTGCATTTGGATCAAGAACTGCATAAGAGAGTCATTGGACAGGAGGAAGGTGTTACAAAAGTAACCGAAGCCATTATTCGTTCCAAAGCAGGAATTAAAGATCCAACGAAGCCAATTGGTTCCTTCTTATTCTTAGGACCAACGGGTGTTGGTAAAACCGAGTTGGCAAAGGCATTGGCGGAATGTCTTTTTGATGATGAGTCGAATATGGTGCGTATTGATATGAGTGAGTATATGGAAAAGTATTCTGTTTCCCGTCTGATCGGAGCACCTCCAGGATATGTTGGATATGACGAAGGAGGTCAGCTGACAGAAGCGGTTCGTAGAAAACCATATTCAGTCGTTTTATTTGATGAAGTAGAGAAAGCACATCCAGACGTGTTTAATGTATTGCTGCAGGTATTGGATGATGGACGAATTACGGATTCCCAGGGACGTACCGTAGACTTTAAAAATACTATTTTAATTATGACATCCAATATTGGTTCTTCTTATTTGTTGGATGGAATTGATGAAAATGGTGAAATCAAACCAGAGGCAGAACAAATGGTAATGAATGATCTGCGTGCACATTTCCGTCCAGAATTTTTAAATCGTTTGGATGAGACAATTTTGTTTAAGCCATTGACCAAACAGAATATTGGCGGAATTATTAAACTAATGATTGCAGATGTAAATAAACGTTTGGAAGATCGAGAAATTAGTATTGCGTTAACACCACAGGCAGAACAGTATATTATTGAGCATGGATATGATCCAGTTTATGGAGCAAGACCATTAAAACGTTATTTGCAAAAACATGTGGAGACCGCAGCAGCACGTTTGATTTTAAATGGAAATATCAATCCAGGTGATGTCATTAAAATTGACTTGATTGATGGTTCGCTAGATGCATATGTATAATAAAGTCCGTTCAGAAGAGACTGCCATTTTTATATTAATATAGAAGAGAGGCAATTGGGAAAGTATTTCTATTTTTCCAATTGCCTTTTTTGCTATTCCTATATATACTAGTGTTAGAGGGGAGGTTGCTGACGTGAAGATGGACCAAAAGAAAACAAAGAAAATAGAAAAAGAAGTAAAAACGAATTTAGAAAAGGGAAGAGATTATGTAATCCATTTTCTAAATTGGATGATCCGAGCGGTGACAGTGGGAATCATATGTGGATTGGTAGGAGCAGTGTTCCATCGTTCTTTGGAATATGTGGCAGAACTTCGAATGGAACATGAATGGCTGTTATATTTTCTTCCGTTGTCCGGTATATTGATTGTATTTTGCTACCGTATTTGTGGGGTTGGATATGATCGAGGAACGAATATGGTATTGGATTCGATTCATTCTTCCGAAACGATGTTTTTTAGGACGACACCACTTATTTTTATTGGAACTCTTCTGACACATGTATGTGGGGGATCATCTGGACGAGAAGGGGCTGCGTTACAAATTGGAGGAAGTCTGGGATCGACAATTGGACGTGCGTTTTCTTTGAATGAAAAGGAAAGAAACATTTTAGTTATGTGCGGTATGAGCGCAGTATTTACTGCAATGTTTGGAACTCCTATTACTGCAACGATATTTAGTATGGAAGTAATTTCTGTTGGAATTATTTATTATAGTGCATTCGTTCCGTGTATTATATCTTCTGTTATTGCATTGGGAATTACATCGATATTTCAAATACAGCCAACACAGTTTGCGTTGAGTTATATTCCAGAACTATCTCCGATTGTATGCATTCAAGTTATATTGCTTTCCATTGTAGTTGCGGTGGTGAGTATTTTATTTTGTTCTGCAATGCATCATGTTTCTCATCTCTACAGAAAATTAATTCGGAATCAATACAAACGAATTATTGTAGGCGGATGTCTTGTAATTTTGATGACGCTGTTAGTAGGGAATCGGGATTATAATGGACCAGGAATGGAAATGGTAGAACGTGCGCTTACGTCCGATGTACCGAGATTTGCATTTTTATTAAAAATTATTTTTACGGCCATTACGTTGGGAGCTGGTTTTAAAGGCGGCGAAATTGTTCCATCTCTGTTCATTGGAGCAACACTTGGGAATGTGGCAGCGCCGTTGCTTGGGATGGACCCAATATTTGGAGCAGCAATTGGAATGATTGCATTTTTCTGTGGAGTTGTCAATTGTCCAATTGCATCGATTATGCTGAGTTTAGAATTATTTGGCGGGGCAGATGTGCTATTATTTTGTATTGCATGTGGAGTTAGTTATGTATTTTCTGGCTATTATGGACTGTATAGCAGTCAGAAAATTATGTATTCAAAATTAGAAGCAAAATATATTAACCGAAAATCTCAATAAATGCTGGAAACGAATAAAGGATTCGTTATCATAAAAAGGATTTTGCAGAAAGGAGGACACAAGGAAGAAAACCTTCCTTGTCCAAAAGATGAAAATAAAAAATTTAGTAGAACGACTGGATTATACATTACTTCAAGGCAGTCTGGAGGAAGAAATTACAGGTTTTTCTCATGATAATCGTCATGTAGAGGAGGGAGATTTATTTATCTGCATTAAAGGGGCTCGATTTGATACGCATAACTGTGTTGCAGATGTTGCAGCAAAAGGAGCAAAACTAATTGTAGTAGAGCGTCCTGTGGAAATGCCTGCTGGTGTAACAATAGTCTTAGTGAAAGATACAAGAAAAGCAAGTCCGCTTCTGGCAGCAGCTTATTACGGACATCCGGCAGAAAAACTTACGACAATTGGAATTACAGGTTCCAAAGGAAAGACAACCTGTACCCATATGCTTGCAGATATTTTAAGGGCTGCTGGATACAAAACAGGAACGCTTGGTACAAATGGAGCAATTATTGGGGATAAGATCTATGAACTAAGTAATACAACTCCAGATGCACAAGAAGTACAGATGTATTTGGATATGATGGTGAATGCAGGATGTACCCATGCGGTGATTGAAGTTTCTTCACAGGGGATGAAACAACATCGAGTAGATGGCTTTACATTTGATTATGGTGTGTTCACGAATATTTCAGAGGGAGATCATATTGGTCCAAATGAGCATAAAGATTTTGCAGAGTATTTGTATTGTAAAGCGATGTTAATTCAGCATAGTAAGTTAGGATTTGTAAATAAAGATGATGTGCATACACCGGCATTGATGAAACATATTAGCGTGCCAGTGGAATTTTTCGGATATGCACAAGATGCAGATTATATTGCATATCATTATCAAAAACATTTTGATGAAGAAAAGAAACAGCCTGGAATTACGTTTTCGGTAAAAGGAAAGTTCTGCGGAGATATTTCTGTCAATATGCCAGGAGATTTTAATGTGGGAAATGCGTTGGCTGCGATCTGTGTTGCAGATCATTTAAATGTACCAGCTGCTGCTATGAATCAGGCGTTGACCCATTTAAATATTAAAGGAAGAATTGATATGGTATTCCGAAATGACAAGTTTTCTGTATGTGTGGATTTTGCTCATAATGGCTATAGTACAAGAAATTTATTAGAAGCACTTCGAGAATATCGTCCAAAGCGGATTGTCTGTGTATTTGGAGCAGATGGAAATCGTTCTAAGAGTCGTCGCTATGAAATGGGAGAGGCAAGTGGACGTTTGGCAGATTTAAGTATTGTAACTGCGGGACATAATCGTTGGGAAACATTTGAGGATATTGCAAAGGATATCCAAGTTGGTTTAGCTAAGACAACAGGTTCCTACATTATTATTCCGAATCGAGAAGATGCCATTCGTTATGCAATTGAACATGCAGAACAGGGGGATATGATTACTATTATTGGTTTAGGACATGAAACCTATCAAGAGGAAAATGGAAAAAAGTATCCGCATAGTGACACAGAATTTGTAAAACGAGTGATTCACGAGTTAAAGCTAGATTGATGAATTCCATAGATAGGAGGCTGTATGGATCGTTATAGTTATCTAAATGAATTAAACCTGCTGCTTTTGGAACTGCCGAAAAAAGAGAGAGAAGCTGCATTGGCTTATTTTGAAGACTATTTTAAAAATCATAGAAACATCGAAGATGAAGAAATTATTCAAACGATTGGAAGTCCATTGGAAAATGCGAATCGAATCAAACAAAACTTCACTTCCAATGGGGGTAAACTACATCAAGAATCGGTAGTAGAACAAAATTCGGATTCCAATATGGAGCGTAGTTCCTATAGTTGGCTTTGGCTTGTCTTATCGATATTAACATTTCCAATTTGGCTTCCAATTGGAATCGTACTACTTGTTATGAGTATTGTAATGTTAATTTTTCTTTCTGTAGTGCTGCTTATGATTGGAATTCTAACGGTTGCCCTTTTGGCTGGGGGAATTGTATGTATTATAGCAGGAATTATCAAGTGCTTTACAATTCCTGCGATTGGAATAGCAGTGACAGGGATTGGATTTATCATAGTGGGAATTTCTATTTTACTTGTTAATTTATGTGGAGTAATATTTGGAAAGGGTTTACCAGCGTTGATAAAAGGGATTTCTTCTGTATTTAAAAGAAAAAGGACAAAAAAGGATGAATAAATTTCAACAATTCTTGGATGTATGCCGCAGTAAATGCGACATTAGGAGGTAAAAATGAAACGATTACAGAAATTCAGCCTTTGGACTGCAATGATTTTTATCCTGTTTGGAATAGGACTCATGGGTGTTGGGTTTATGTCTGGAGCTTTTCAGTATTCTTTGTCAGATTGGAATATTACAATTGGAAATTATCAAGTTTCAGGAACAAAAAGTATTATGGAAACTTACCAAGGGGTGGAGGAGCTGGATTTTAAGTTAGGATATTGCGATATTGTGATCCAGCCTGGAACAGAATTTACAATTTCCTCAGAGCGTGTAGGCGCTAACTTTGAATCTTATGTAAAAGATGGAACATGGCATGTGAAAACGGGCGATACATTTGGCTCGAGTATACGGTCAAGCTTGGAATGGATAGAAAGAAAAAGTAGTACGGTTGTAATTACAATTCCAGATATTGTTTTAAAAGAGATGAAATTGGAATTAGGAGCAGGTAAATTGAAAGTAGATTCCATAAAAGCGGAAAAGCTGGAATTCGAAGTTGGAACTGGAAAAGCTGAGTTTACCAATAGTTTTGTAGAAAAAGCGAAATTAGAATGTGGAATGGGAGAACTAAATTATCAGGGAATATTAGGTGATGATTCTTCTATTGAATGTGGTATGGGAACTTCTAAAGTAGTCTTGACGGGAAACGAAGAAGATTATGAATATAACTTAAAATGCGGTATGGGAAAAATTATATTAAATGGAACGGAGCATACCAGTGTAGATAGGAAAATTGATAGTACAACAAAGGATGCTCCAAAAATAAAAATTGAGTGTGGCATGGGACGTGTGGAATTATTGTTCCAGCAATCGTAAAAAATAAGAAAAGAATACAACAAAAACAGATGCTTTCATTATGCGTTGATGAATGACTGTGTGCTGTATTCTTTTTTTAATTCTAAAAGTTCATCAATTCGTTTTTTTCCAAGATTTCTAACATGATATAATTCTTTTTCCGTCATAGAAAGAAATTGATCAATACGGTAAATACCATGCCAGAGCAGGCTGGAAACGGAAACAGCTGGGAAGGAGGGAACTTCAAATAAAAAAGGTGAGCCAGAAGAATGTGTCGCAATGCCAGCAGATTTTAATTCTTTATAGATTTTAGCTGCACGAAAAATATTTCCTTCACACCATTGAACTAATTCCTCTGTAGAATGTAATGGAACATCTTCTAGAGTAGAGATATTTACTTTCTGAAAAAGTATGATAGTCTTGTGAGATAATAACTTAATAAAAGAAGAGTGGGAAAAGGCAGGTTTTGAGGGAATATGAATCGAATATTTCTCACATGCAGATGATAATGTTTGAAGACCAATTTCTCCAATTCCTCTTATTTGGATAAGTTCTTGAATAGAAAGCATTTGAAGTTGCTGTAGTGTGGTGATTTGTGCACGATTGAGTGCATTTACTGTACGTATAGGCAAAGCCAATTCTTTGATAGATAGATCATTTTTTAAGTTATAGTTGCACAAATAAAAAACTCCTTTCTGTATTAGTACCCTCAGTTGAGAATATTGACTGAGGGTATTGTTATCGTGATATGTAAAAGGAAGTTTGAATAGAAACTCCTTTTATTTGGACGATTTTGGGGAATAATAAAATTGTAAAATAATGATATGTCACAATGGAGACATAGTTATTCCCCTTATTAAAAACTAACAATATTATAGCTCAAATCCTATAATAATGGTATACCAAATATGTCAGAAATGAGGAATAAATATGGCTGAAAAAGAGAATCATTCAACAAATATAGAAACAGTTCATATAAATGAAGACTATGTTATAAAGAGAATCGAAGAATTGTGTGAGCAAAAACATTGGTCAAAATATCGTCTTGCAAAGAAAAGTGGGATTCCTCATTCAACGATTTTTAATATGTTGAAGCGGACAAATACGCCAACAATTGGCACGCTAGTCAAAATCTGTAATGGATTAGGAATTACATTATCGCAGTTTTTTGCAGATGATGAGTATGTGACATTAACAAAACAACAAAAATTATTGCTTCGTTTATGGGGAACATTGGAAAATGAAGAAAAGATTCGATGTGAAGCTTATATAAAAGGAGTTGCTGGAGATAGGGGGAAGGGAATTGAACTGTCAGAGTCAGAAGAGGATGAATAGAAAATCATTTGCTTTCAATATTAGATATAAGGATGGAATCAATTAGAGCTGGGTTTTAAATGAAACTCGGTTCTTTTTATTTCCTGTCTTTTTGTTAAAAGTAAGCTTGTAAAATATTTCTATATGGTATAAAATAAAGAATAATTAACAGAAAGAGGGCAAAAATGTGGTATATTTGGTTATTCTTTTTATTATTGCTGGAATCATTGCAGGATATTTAACAAATTTATATGCGGTTCGCTGGCTATTTTGTCCAATCAAAAAGAAGGGAAAACTACCTGCATGGGATATTAGTATTGCTGCCACGGAAGAAAAAAAGAATCGGCTTATTGAAAGTTTGGCGAACTGTGTAACCAATCGCATCTTGACTTCAGATGTATTAAGAGAAGGCATTCCAGATTCGGTAATTGAAAAACATTTGCATAAATTAATTGATGAAATATTGGAACAGGAACATTTGAAAAAAGTGAACTCCATTTTGCAGTCTCCAGAGTTGGAAAAAATAAGGCAGAAGGGCGAAGACTATATTGAGCGTTTGATTACAAATGAGTTGACACCATTTTGTTTAGAATTATTAAAGGAAACAGATTTTTCTCAACTTTTAACAGAAAAACAAGCCTATGTAATTGCTCAAAATGTCTATGAGATATTAAAAACTCAAAATAGAGAAAATTACAATCAAATATTGAAAGATTTCTGTGAGAGAAACTCGGATCTGACAGTGGAGCAGCTCATTGGAACAGCTCATTGGAACGTGTTGGAAGAAGCAGTGTTTTCTGTATGGTTAAAAGAAAAATTAATCGAAGTATTAAAAGATGGAAAAAAATTAGAGGCATGTTTGAATAAAATTTTGGATGCAGCTGAGGCAAAGGAACGATTGGATGAATTACAGACGAGCATAGGGAAAAAGAAGCTTGGAGATGTCATTCAACTATATGGAATAGATCAATTCGTTTCTTATTTTTGGAAGGAGTTAGGAGAATACTGGAAAACAGCAGAAGGTAGAAGAGTTCTTGAGTATAGGAAGAAGGAATGGCTGGAGTTTTTACTTTCGATGGATGTACCGTTGGAAACTATGTTAAATGAAGAAACTTGGAATAGCATGGAGCGATGGCTTCGAGCAAATGTTCCAGAATTAATTCCTCCTTTGGCTGAGTTTATTCGAAGGAATGAAGAAGAACTGGATGAAGTAATCAAACGTTCCATTCATATTGCAGCGGAGAAACAAAAAAAGTCAGAATATGGGAGCTGGATGAAAGAGACAATTCAAGTATTTCTCATATCTCAAATGAATCTTCCGAAAAGATTACAGCGGATATTGGAGTCAGTGAAGGAAAAAGATAGTGATGCAGTAGTAGAACAGATATTGGATTTCTTAAGAAAACAAACAATTTCTAATATTGCAAAAAGTATTTCTAAGAGTTATCCAGATATTTGGAAAGCAGTTTGGAGAGAAAGTCAATGGAAGAAAGATACTAAAAATGTAATTTACCAATATATAAAAGATAAACCAGTGTCCTGGATTTGGGATCGATTTTCCCTCTCTTTTTCAGAACTGGTTTGTGAGAAGGGAAAGAAAAAACTCCTTCATTATGTTCAGGAAAACCCTGAAAAAACAGCTCAGTGGCTAATAGACCGAATACGTCCAGTTACAAAACAATTGGGTTCATTTGCAGTGGGAAAAATAGAAGAAGCAACAATAGAAAAAACAAGTAATTTTTTATTTTATAAAGCGAACTACTGGATGAAAAAAGAGAAAGAAGTCATTGTTTCAAAGGTGGAGCAATGGATTTTAAATCAGGGAAAAGAATGGTTGAGAATTTATCCAAAGGAACATGCAAATGAATTAACAGATGGAATAAAACATTGGTTATTACAGCGATGGCATAGTTTGGAACTGGAAAAACTGCAAGTATCGGCGATTCTAAAGCACCCTAAAGCAAAAGAAATGTTTGTAAAACGTGGTACAAAGCAGCTTAGAACGGAAATGGATCAAGCTTTGCAAAATCAAATTTATCGTTTAGTTGTAGATGCATTGAATCGGTTGGAACCAGATCAGCTTTGCAGAGAAGTAGAGAAACTAATGGGAGGGCAATTAAAATATCTTTCTTACTTTGGAGGATTTCTGGGTTTCCTTATTTCAGCAGCGATTTGCTATTGGGCAGTTCCAGGTCTCTCTGTTTATGGAAATCCGACGAGTTGGAGCGGACTTATTTTTGGAACGGTGGCAATGGGAGTGATTGGAGTGATTACCAATATCGTTGCAATAAAAATGTTGTTTTATCCAAAAAAACAAATAAAATGGCTTGCAAAGTCAAAATATTTTCATTTGCTTTCAGAAGGTGTAATTTTACAAAACCAAGAAACATTTGCCGCTGCAATGGCGAATTATGTAAGCAGTGAATTGATATCCGAGCAGGCGGTCAGACAGCTGTATGAGATAAAGAAAGCAGAGCTTCCAGATCAATTAAGACAGTGGGTAGATCAGGAAGGTATGGAATGGTTAAGGCAGAATCGGGAAAAACTTGCACAAATGGCAGTAGATGGGCTTATTTTGCATAGGGAAGATATGGTTCATTTGATAAGAGCATGGCTGGAAAAACAAACAATGAATCAAATTATTACTCCAGAAATGATACAATCTATAATAAAAGCATCTGACATTCAGACCTATGCAAAACAGCAAGTGATCAAGTGCATAAATGGAGAAAAACAATTATCCGATTATTTTTCGAACGAACAAATCCAGCGAACATTCACTGGGTTAATTGAAAAAGGCGAAACGGGAGTTCTTTCCTATATCAAAGATGTTTCTTTAGAAGAGATTGCGGCACGAAATGAAATGAAGTATCAAACTTACATTTCAAAGAAGTGGAGTTTGGAACAAAAGAAAGCAGCTCACCTTTGGTTAAAAAAGAAATGGAATCAGGCAGATACCGCTAGAATGAAAGAAAAATCACTTGTTTGGATAATAAAAAAATGTGATGATTTAAGCCAGGAAGAGAAATTAATTAGGGAAATTTTGGTGTTTGGTCAGCCAATTGAACAATGGGGAGAGAAACTGCTGGATAAAAAAATAGAACAGATAATTGACTGGTTTTATATTCATGTTATTAAGAAAAAAATAGAACAAACATTTGGATATCAAGAGTCTAAGAAAGCAAAGTCAGATGACTGGTGGGAGAATATTCAAGAAACGGTTACATCTTTTGGAACGAAGAAGATGATGGAGCCGATTTTCCGAGATGCAATTTGGGAATTAAAGGAAGTGCAGCTTCCGCTCTATTTGAAATCGAAAAAACAGGAATTTCATACCATCCTTCAAGTTTTTTTAAGAGAAAAACTATATTCGATCACAGCAGGACAGGCAATCTTACTTGTGTTAGGGGAGGATTATCCAGCGACGTTAAATCGTATTTTATTTGGAACGATATGGAGAGAGCCATCTCAGATGAGTATGGTTCTAGAGCGGTCTGCTCATATGGCATTAAGCCTGATTTTAGATCAGTCTCCAAAGGTTTATTTGCATATGTTAAAAATGGATTCCCTTATAGAAGTAGAAAAGAACTTTCATAAAAATTTGGAAATATGGCGTTGGAATTTTCTGAGAGTCGAAAAGGAAAAAAGAAGTCTGGCAAATATTTTAGCGGATTGGTTTGGTAATATAGTTGGGAAAACTTATGTTTATGAAATGGGAACGCTGCTTCATGGAGCAACGATAGAATGTATGGCGGAAACAGTTCTCTCGCAGGAAAATATAAATGCAGTGATTCATATCATGATAAAACCGATATTAAAAGAGTACCGTTTTGCACAACTTGTTTCGATGGAAGATCTGGCAGATTCTGTTAAGGCAGCGACAGAAGTTTATTTTCAAACAACGGTTTGGATGGATCAAGTCAAAACAGCACTGGCAGAGCAGATTGGAAATTTAACGAAGTATGAAAAATTGCCAGAGACAACAAAAAACCAGATCAGTTGTTATGTATTAGAAATGATAGGAGATGCATTACAAAAACAGCTTGGAGAAATTATGGAAGATTTAGATTTATATGGAGTCACAGAGCAGCGCCTAAACGCATTGACCGCAGATGAGATGGAAACAACCATTCGGGCGTTTGCAGATCCTATTTTTAAAACATTGTATGTATTAGGAGTTCTTGGAGCAGTCGCAGGAGTCAATTGCTATATCGCCATTGTTATATATTTTATAGAAAAGCTGAAAACGAAGAAAGATAAGTAAGTCATTATATAATAATTAAGAAAATTCTTATCCCATTTTTAAGAGTTAATATACATTTGGTTCTGTAAAAAAATGACGAATTCTTAAAGTTTTTATTGATATTATAACACTATGATGATATACTGTAGAAAATAATATTATGATCTATTTTTAAAGAAAACAAATGATAAAAAGTGTATATTTACAGATGTATAAGAGATTTTATGATCTAGAGCGTGGATACTGTTAGATAAAATATAATTCTTCTCTTAAATAGCTACATGTCAGATTAAAATATATTAGTGAAGAATATAAAAATATTAAGAAAACTTGATTATTCCCATTTCCATATATATGTAGGAGGATGCATTATGGATTTGAAAAGAAGAGCGATTGCAATGTTGCTGGTGGTGTCAATGCTCGTGTCAACATGCCCAATCTATACTGGGGCAACAGAACTACCTCAAAAGGATGTTTTTGCAGGAACAGTTCCTTCGGAAGAAAAAACTTCAGTAGAAATTGATTCAAGAGCAGATACTGGTACGAATGAAAATTCAAATATAGAAAAATCGACAGCAGATAAAAATTCAACAGAATCAAGTGAGAATACTCTGGAAACTAATACTAATGTTACAGAGAAAACAACGGAATCTACTTTGAGTAACGCAGACACTAAAGAAACAACAGAACCTACTGTAAGCAACACAGATAAAAAGAAGGCAAAAGAAACAACTGAGGCGATTGTCGAAACAACACCTCCTCAACAGAACGAATTGCCGACAAATTCTGGGAAAGCTGGTATTCAAACTGCATCTGAAACAGATGCAGTAGATTTTACTCATACAGTATTAAATGGTACTTATTGCCAAATTACTGCTTATACTGGAACAAATGCCACTGTCCGTATTCCTTCTGAAATCGACGGATATATTGTCCAAAGCATTGGTGATAATGCATTCAAGGACAATACGACTCTAACAACGGTAGTATTTCCAGAAAGCATCGAGACCATTGGCAGCAATGTATTCAACGGCTGTACAAATTTAATAGATGTTCAGTTAAACCATGGTCTGACAAATATCGGAAACAGCACCTTCCAAGGCTGTACATCACTGGTCAGTATCACCCTGCCAAGCAGTATTCAATTTATTGGTGACTATGCATTTGAGAACTGTACGAATCTGGAAAGGATTGATCTGCCTAGTAGTATTAAATCTGTTGGTGGCTATGCATTTAGCGGATGCGCCGCTTTGAGTGAAGTGAACTTGTCAGAAGGACTGACCACAATTTATGCCTATGCATTCCAGAATTGTACGAGTTTGGAAAGGATTGATCTGCCAGACAGTATTACAACGATGGCAGCTCGAGCATTTTATAACTGCGAAAAACTGAGCGAAGTGAAGTTATCAGCTGGAT